>Ga0180217_1002292_pt1 | contig 18149 bp, 18 predicted proteins | sample eDN3rd37CBELigOP_FD_128521 | JGI IMG/M metagenome (GOLD analysis project Ga0180217, IMG submission 128521) | Enriched Organic Plus compost microbial communities from Emeryville, California, USA - eDNA 3rd pass 37_C BE-Lig OP (version 2) (version 2) ... | reverse complement strand
GCGCCATGTCCCGAGCATGGGCCTGCGGACGCACTCGCGACAGCCCCTTGGACGCCTCCCCCGGACACACGAAAGCCCCGGTCGGACCGGGGCTTCTCGTGGCGGAGACGGAGGGATTTGAACTCCGGACGTGGGCGCACGCCCGAGTGCGTCCGGGGCGTTCGCGTTGAATCGACGCGGTTCGCGGTCGCGTCAGATGATGTTCAGCGAGACTCGGAGTCGTTCAGGTTTACGCGATTCTTACGCTTAAACCCGGATGCTTCTGTTGGTTCTCACGAGTGGTCGTCTCGTTGAGGCTGATCCGCCCGACCCACCCCCCCTGCCTAGCAGAGGGGTGAGCCGCACGGGTCAGTACCGGACGGCCTTCAGCGCGAACTCGATCTGCTCGGGGGTGAACTCCTCGTACGCCATCTGGTCGTACAGGCCCTGCCGGGAGAAAGAGGAGTAGTCCATGTAGGACTTCGCCTTCTCGGCGGCCTCGGCGTTCCAGTCGGCGCCGACGTTGTCGACGGCAAACGTGGCGTCCTCGGTGGAATAGCCCTCGTACTCGAGCTGGTCGATCAGCCCGACGCGGGAGAACCCGGAGTAGTCCAGGTAGGACTTCAGTCCGGCGCTGCATACACGAGGGCGTTCTTGTAGTCGCTAACGGGGATCACCCCTACCGGGCGCAACTCCGGAGCGATCCGCACCCGGAGGCGCTCCCGCACCGCTTCCACTGCGCGAGCGATGAGCTGCGCTGCCTGGCTCGTGTCGGCCGTCTCGCGCACCTCGAGCTCGACCGGGATGGGCTCGTCGAACCGGACCTGCTCTCGTGACGACTTGCGGATTCGCATCGTCCCCGTGAGCACGGGTGAGCCAATGTCGAGCACGACTTCGCGGATCGCCGACGGGTAGACGTTCATGGCCTTGTAGATGAGCATGTCGTCGGTACGGCCGATGCATCGCACGCGCGGCGCGGTGCGGCCGCAGGCGCAGTCGACGCCGCGCACGGACATGTGGTCGCCCGAGCGGAACCGAAGGAGCGGGGACGCCTCTCGCGTGAGTGTCGTGTAGACCGCCTCGCCAGTCGCGCCGGGCTCCCACGGGATGTGCTCACCGCTGGCCGGGTCGACCAGTTCAACGAGGACATCCGGTGCTGCCGTGAAATGCATCCCGCCGCCCTCGGCACACTCCGCCCACAAGGCGGGAAGCACGTCGCCGAGGCCCATGAACTCGCTCACGCGCGTGGCACCCCAAGCGTCCAGGATCATGCGACGTATGTGCGGCACGCCCGCACCGGGCTCACCGCCGGCGATGACGGTGCGCACCGACAGTTCCTGAGCGGGACGGCCGAGCTCCTCGCGGCAACGATCCGCGAAGTGTGCCGCGAAGGAGGCGGTCGCAACGAGGACGTTCACCCGAAGCCGGTCCATCGCCTGCGCCATGCGGGCGGTGGTCTGCCCCCCGATCCATGCGAGGGCTCCGCCCGCCTCCCGGATTCCGTCGGCATACGGCATCCCGCCGGCGACGATCGCCATGCCCGTCGTGAGCGCGACCGTCGTCCCTGGACCGACTCCGGCCGTGCGGTATGCGTTTCCGATGGCATGCCGCCAGCGAGCGACGTCCTGCGCGGTGAGCCCGAAGTAGGTCGGAGCGCCTGTCGTGCCGGAGGAGCTCGTCACCTGCCGCAAGCGGTCGGTCGGCACCAGCTGGAAGTCCCCGAGGGGGCGGTCGGGTATCGCCGCCGCCTGCGCCGCGCGGATATCGTCCTTCGTCGTAAAGGGGATCGTCCGCAGGTCCTCGAAGTCACGGATGCCACCGACGTCAGCGAGCCGACCGCGCCATGCCTCGTGGGCGCGCAGACGCTCGATGAGACAGGGCACCTCCTGCACCTGGTCAGCGATGGTCTGCGCCCACGGGCGCCTGTCGTGTTCCGGGTCCCAGAGCCCTCCGTCGCGGCTCATCCCGCGACTCGCGGTGCGCTCGCCTCGCCCGGATAGACCAGCTCGATCAGGTCCGGATCGAGGCTGAGCGCTGGTGCGAGGATGCCAGCCAGGACGTTCTTCGGGACCAGGCAGTCATCGCACACGCCATCATCCGCCGTCACGGCGACGTGAGCGCCGGCATCCGTGCGTTCGATCCGCATCGCGTAGCCGTCGGCGGCCAGCATGTCTTGAACGTCCTCGATAGTCGTGCTCATGCAAGTCTCCATTCCTGCGAGCCGGGCGCTTCCTGCAACCCGGGCCTGTAGGGGTCAAGGATCACTGTCGGTCCAGACGGCGGGGTTTCGGCATTCCGGCGGGCGGAATGCCGCCCGCCGGAATGCCCCTAGGTCGGCAGAACGGTCGAGTCGAGCTCGATGAGCGGCAGGGGCCCGGCGAGCTGGTCGGGCGCCGCAGGCGTGTACGCGAAGTTCTTCGCGCGTGCGCCGCCGTCGACGACGAGATCGATGCCGGTGATCAGCCGCGCATAGTCGGAACTCAGCCAGGCGATCGCGTGTCCGATGTCGGTCGGCGTGCCAGTCGTTCCCATCGGCACGAGCGGCACCGGGGCACCGTCCCAACGCGTCGGTCGGCGCCACGACTCGGTCCCCGCCGACTCAGGGCGCAACGGGCGCGGGCTCGGGTGCAGCGGGTCCGCGAGCCCTCGATGCGTCCCGGCTGCGACGAGCTCGGGATTGTCGGGGGTTGGTCCGGTCGGTGTGAACGTGTTGATGCGGATGCCGTACGGCGCAAGGTCCATCGCCGCAGCGCGGACGAAGTTGTTGACCCCGCCCTTGTGGAATGCGTAGGCGATGGCGCCGGCGGATCCGTTCCAGCCGTTGGAGGACGAGATGCACGTGATGGCACCGCGGATGTCACGCTCGATCATCGCGCGGGCGACGATCTTGGTATTCAGGAAGTTGCCGAGCGCGGCGACGCGGACGGAGCGTTCGAATGCGGCGGAAGACTCGTCGAGCAGACCCGTACCGCCCATGAGCGCCGCGTTGTTGACGAGGATGTCGATCCGGCCCCATCGCTCGAGGACCCCGTCGACGTAGGCCTGCACCTGCGTCTCATCCGTCACGTCGCCTTGAGCGGGCATCGCTTCGCCCCCGTTGCGCTCAATCCGCCGCATCGCCGCGTCGATCATGTCCGCCGAGACATCGTTGCAGGCGACCCGTGCGCCGTAGCGTGCGAGTGCGAGTGCGATGCCGCTGCCGATGTTCGGCCCAACGCCCGTGACGAGCGCGACTTTGCCTTCGAGGCTCAAGTCCATGTCGGACCCCCCAGCACATTCCAGTGCGCCGTATGCATGCAGCCTTTCTCCTTTCGTGCGCCGCCGTGAGGGCTGCGCTTCGTGCAGGGACCCTACGGCGGAGTCGCCGAAGCGCGTCGCGAGTTGCCCGTCTGACGGAATTCGATCGATTCCGTGGTGCGAAACGCGGCGAGGGCTTCAGCGTTCGCGCGCTGAAGGATCAGACGATGCGGTCGCAAGCGGCGGCCGGACATACTGACGAAGGAGTCTCATGGCGAAGACGGTGCGAGGGGCAGTTCAAGTCGGTCCACGCAGGATCGAGATGCGCGAGTTCGCGCGACCGAGCGTGGGAGCAGACGATGCGCTCATACGCATCGAGGCGAACGGCATCTGCGGCAGCGACATCGAGATCTACAACGGCGACATGGCAGCCAAGCAAGGGCCGTTCATCCCCGGTCACGAGCCGATGGGGGTTGTCGAAGAGATCGGCGACCTCGCCTCCGAGCGGTGGGGCGTAGCGGCCGGCGACCGTGTCGCAGTGGAGGTGCTCGTCCCTTGTCGGGCATGCGCGGACTGCCTCTCCGGCGGCTATCAAGCGTGCCGGTTCAAGAAGAACGGCCACGGCATCACGCCGATCGACGTCGCCCCGAGCCTGTTCGGTGGGTTCGCGGAGTATATGTACGTCGCACCCACCGCGGTCGTACACAAGATCGACCGGACCCTGCCGGCGGAGATCGCCGCAATGTACAACCCACTCGGCGCGGGAGTGCGGTGGGCGGTCGACCTCGGAGACGTGCAGATCGGGGATGTCGTTGTCGTACTCGGCGCCGGGCAGCGCGGAATCTTCGCGGCGGTCGCGGCGAAGGCGGTCGGCGCCGGAACGGTCATCGTGACTGGCTTGGAGCGAGACGCGCACAAGCTCGCCGTCGCGAAGGAGCTCGGCGCGGACCACACGCTCGTCGTGGACGGCGAAGGCGCCCGGGACGTCGTCGCGCTTGTCGAAGAGATCACGGATGGCCGGATGGCGGATCTCGCGCTCGACATCACCCCGATGGCATCCGCCCCCGTGATGGACGCGGTCCGATCCGTGCGCCATGGCGGACGCGTCGTGCTCGCCGGCCTCAAGGGACGGCGGGAGATTCCCGTGATCACCGATCTCATCGTGAGCCGAGGGCTGACAGTCCGCGGCGCGTTCGGGGTGGACGCCCCTGCCAACGCAAGGGCGATCGCGTTGCTGGAGTCCAGACGCCTGCCGTTCGATCGCCTGCACACGCACACGTTCGGACTAGATGAGGTCGGCCTCGCGATCGACACGCTGGCCGGGACGACCGGCGACGGTACGGCAATCCATGTTTCGGTGCACCCGGATCATTGACAACCCGTAAGCGAGGAGTGCCGGAGGCTGACCGCCTTCGGCACTCCTCGCCCGCGTAGCGGCGATCAGGTGAGGTCGCGACCGACCCACCGCATCGCGTTCCGCCAGCTCAGGTCCTCCCAGCTCTCGGTCGACAGACCCAGCGACGCAGCGGTCGCTCCCACCCGCGTCTCGCGGTGCATCGCCGGGAAGTCGGAGCCGAGCAACAAACGGTCGGCCCCCAGCAGATCCACGAGGAAGCGCAAAGCTCGGCGGTCGAAGACGAGCGAGTCGTAATAGAACCGTCGGGCGACCTCGATCGGCGAAGGCCCAGCCGTCCACGCGAATGCTCGCTCGGGATCCGCAGGCTCTTCGTTCCACGTGCCTCCCCAGAAGAAGTTCGCGCGGGGAAGCAGGAATGGGAACCCACCGGCTGCGTGGCTGAACGAGATTCGAAGGTCGGGGCAAGCTGAGGCGATGCCCCCGAGGATAAGGGAGGCCGCCGCGTACATTCCCTCGACTCCCACCGTGTACGTCGCACGGGCGGCCGCAGGCAGGCGATCGGTGTCTGAAGGCATCGCGTGCACGAAGACCGCCAGTTCCAGTCGCTCCACTTCCTGGAAGAACGACAGAAACCTGGGGTCGCCGATAGATGCCCCGAGGATGCCGGACGAGACCTCCACGCCCGCGAGACCGCGAGCCTTGATGTCCGCCAGCTCTGCCGTCGCGAGCTCCGGACTCTGCAGTGGTACAATCCCGAGCCCGATGAACCGATCCGGGGCTTGCCTGCACAACTCGGCGACCCATTCGTTGACGTAGCGAGCGAGCGTGAGACCGTCCGCGGCCGGCAGGTCGTACCGCAGCAGGGCCGGCATAGGACTCACTACTTCGAGGTCGACGCCGGTGACCTCCATCGCCTCGAGCCTCCGATCGACCTCGAAGAAGACGTCCTTCGCGCGAAACGTCCCGCCGCCGAAGTGGTGGAGCCGATCCGTGCTCCCGTCGATCATCTCGGTGTGGGGGAAGGTCGGCGGAGACCCGGGCGGGTAACCTCCCGGCAGCACGTGGGCGTGGGCATCGACAATCATGGTGATCCTTTCCTCGATCCTCGGTTCCGTCGTCGGGTCATGCACGGTCCGTGCGCTTGAGCGGCGGAAACCTGAGCCCACCGCCGTTGACGGGGAGCGTCTGGGCCGTGATGTAACCGCTGCGCTCGTCGCACAGCGCGGCGACGGCATGCGCGATGTCGGCCGGCATCGCGGGGCGGCCCGCGACCAGAACGCTGCCGAACATCTCGATGACCTCCTCGCGCGACATGTGCTCACGCCGGCTCATCGCCCGGCTTGTGGCGACGAGCCCAGGACATACGGCGTTCACGGTGATCCCGTCCGAAGCCACATCCATGGCCACCGATCGGGTGAGGCCGATCACACCCGCTTTGGACGCCGAGTACGCGCCGAGGCGCGGGGCACCCTCGAGCCCCGACATCGACGCGACGTTCACTATCCGGCCGTAGCGGCGTCGGCGCATGATCGGAATCGCCGCGCGCGTCATGAGGAACGTGCCGGTCAGATTGACCCGGAACTGAAGCTCCCACGCCTCGATCGGCACCTCGGCGATGTCCGCGCGGTCTGCTCCCTGCGGCGCCCCTGCGTTGTTGACGAGCACGTCGAGCCGCCCGAACACAAGCTCCACAGTCTCGAAGATGCGCAAGACATCCTCCTCGCTGCCGACGTCGCCGAGCAGCGCGAGACCCCGCACGCCGAGCTTCTCGACCCGCGCGACGAGTGTCTGGAGCCCGTCGGGCGCGGCCGTCGTCTGGCCGATGTTCGCGACTCCGCTCGGAGCGTAGTCCGTGACGACGACGGAGTATCCCTCCTCCGCCAGCCGGAGGGCGGTCGCATACCCGACGCCATCCGACTTTCCGCATCCTGTGACAAGCGCGACGCGACCGTCCACCATAGTTCTCCTTCGAATCCGTGTAACCGGTCGCGGCGTCAGACCGGCCTGGCGATGCTAGCCACGCGCGCAAACGGTCGATCCCGGCGATTCCGCCCGAGGGAATCGGCTTCCTCGTGGGCGATTCCGCGACGCAGAAAGCGTCCAAGGCCACTTCGAAACCCCGTGCGTATGGTGATCGCGTCCACGCTGCCATCGACGGCGGCACCGGTACCAGATAACGGAGTCTGCAATGAAACGACTTGGCCTCGCAGCCGTTGCGGTCGCTCTCGCCCTCGTCGCGGCGGGATGCACCCCGACCGCGCCGGAACCCGCCGGCACGGCCGCGTCGGGGGAGCCGCAGAGCGGCGGCACCATCCTCGCGGTGCAGCGCTATGCCGTGCCCGGCGGCATCGACTTCCTCACCAACCACGATCGCGGTCTGCCGAACATGATCGCTCAGGGGTACAGCACGCTCGTGGACTTCGACGCAGACGCCGACGTCGTCGGAGTGAAGATCACGCCCGACCTGGCCGAGGACTGGGACATCTCGGACGACGGGCTCGTGTATACGTTCCACCTGGACCCGGATGCCCGATTCCATGACATCCCACCGGTCAACGGACGCCCCGTCACCGCCGAGGACGTCGTCGCCACCTTCGAGGCGATCATCCGAGAGAACGCGATCACCGCGTACCAGTTCACGGTCGTCGAATCGATCGAGGCGATCGACGACCGCACCGTCGAGTTCCGCCTGTCGGAGCCGATGTCGCCCATGCTCGAGAACCTCGCCATGTCACCGAACTACATCGTTCCGATCGAGGGCATTGAGGGCGATTACGACATGGACTCCACTCTGATCGGCTCGGGGCCGTTCATCCTGCGCGACTTCGACCCGGAGTCGATCTGGCGGTTTGAACGGAATCCCGACTACTTCAAGGACGACCTGCCGTTCGCCGATGAGTTCAACATCCTCATCATCCCGGATGGCGCAGCGATCCCGCCGGCGCTCCGAAGCGGTCAAGTCAACTACTCACCAGTCGCTCAGCGCGCGGACGTAGATGCGCTCGTCAAGACCGGCCGCTTCGAGAGCGTGAACCAGCCACTCGGTCCGGAGCTCCTCTTCATCAACACGGCAGCCGCGCCGTTCGACGACATCCGGGTCCGAAAGGCGATCGCACAGGCGATCGACTGGGACGGCATGGGCAGCGCCATCCGCGGGGACTACAAGCTGACGAGCGTCATCCCGCCCCAGCTCGGCGGCATGAGCGAGGACGAGTTGCGTCGGGTGCGGCCGTATGACCCGGATTCCGCGCAACAGCTCCTCGCCGAGGCGGGGTACCCCGACGGGTTCTCGGCCACGATGGTCGTCCAGCAGTTCGACGGCTACGACGTGAGCGAAGCCGAGTGGATCGCCGAAGACCTCAAGAAGATCGGCATCGACCTCCAACTCGAGCTCGTCGACAGCGGGACCTACAATGCCCGCCAGCAGAGCGGCGAGTTCGAGCTCATGCGAGGACTCCGCACCGTGCCCACGGCGGACCGCTACATGAACGATTACTTGTCGACGAGCGGGTCGAACTTCAGCAAAGTCGACGACCCGAAGATCGACGAGCTCATCCAGGCGTACCGGAGCGAGCTGGACCAGGAGCGGCGGAACGAGATCGCGTCCGAGTTCACGACTTATTTCGAGACCGAGGTGCTCCACGTGATCGCCGGCCCGATGACTTCGCAGACCTGGGTCTGGAGCACGGGAGTGCACAACCCGTACACGAGCAACGACGGGCTCGCCCCGTCGGTGTTCGGATACGGGAATATCTTCGAGCAGATGTGGCTCGTTCAATGAGCCGGCTCGTGGCCGCATGCTGAGAGTGCAGCGCGGGGCCGATCGCGCACCATGCCGCGACCGGCCCCGTGACTCTCGACCGTTTCCGGCTCACGGAATGCCTTCCACCACCCACCAGGAGCGCGACCTACCATGACGCGCGAACGCGCCAGCACACCCACCCGGCCGGCACCCGATTCCAGTCCGGTGTGGATCCGACAGATGATGGAGTCTGCCATGCCCATCGCCCGGATGGACCAGGTCACCGAACCACGTACCGTAGGGCGCGATCGGGGCGACGAGCTGCTCGAGGTCACGGACCTCCGCGTCGCCTTCCCCCGCGACGACCAGCGAGTCGACGTGCTCCACGGCGTCTCCTTCGCCATCTCGGCGGGTGAGACGGTGGCGATCGTCGGGGAGTCGGGAAGCGGGAAGAGCGTCATGGCGCTCTCGCTCCTCGGCCTGTTGGGGTCGGGCCGGTGCACGCGCGGGTCGATCCGCTTCGACGGCCGCGACCTGACGTCGCTCGGCGGACGCGAGCTGCGCCGCATCCGGGGTCGTGACATCTCGATGATCTTCCAGGACCCGCTTGCGGCACTCGACCCGCTGTTCACCGTCGGCTTCCAGATCGGCGAAGCGCTGCGGTTCGGCGGTACGCCTGCGTCAGAGGTGCGCAGGCGGACGGTCGAGCTGTTGCGCCAGGTCGGCATGCCCGACCCCGAGCGAAAGCGGAAGGCCTACCCCCACGAGCTGTCCGGCGGGCAGCGCCAGCGGGTCGTCATCGCCATCGCCGTCGCGTGTGCACCGAAGCTTGTCGTCGCAGACGAGCCGACGACCGCTCTCGACGCCACGGTCGAAGAGCAGATCCTCGAGCTGCTCCGCACGATCCAGCGTGAGTCCGGAACGAGCCTGCTCATCATCACGCACGACATGTCCGTCGTCGCCCGAATCGCTGACCGCGTGGTCGTCATGTACGCCGGAACGATCGTCGAAGAGGGCCGCGTCGAAGACGTTCTCGACGACCCGCGGCATCCGTACACCCAGGCACTCATCGCCGCGGTTCCTCGCGGTGATATGAACCGCCACCAGCCGGTGCCGACGATCGACGGCTCGCTTCCGAGCGTGTGGGACCGCCCACCGGGGTGCGGCTTCGCCCCTCGTTGCCCGTACGCGACCGACCAGTGCCGAGCCGAAGCGCCGCCGGCGTTCCCGCTCGGCGGTGGTCGCGAGAGCCGCTGCTGGCTCGAGGCGACGGAAACCGCCGCCTCCGCGATGGAGCGCCAAGCATGAGCGCCACGGAGCCGATCCTCAGGGTGCGGGACCTCGTCAAGCACTACCCGGCGCGAGGACTTCCCGGGTTGCAGAGGTCCGCCAAGGTTCAGGCAGTCAACGGCATCTCATTCGACCTCCTCCGAGGAACGACGCTCGGGATCGTCGGTGAGTCCGGTTCGGGCAAGTCCACCACGGCCCGCGTCGTGATGGGACTCACACCGCCCACGTCTGGACTCGTCGAGTTCGAGGGCAGCGACATCACGACCGCCGACCGCGCCAGCCAGCGTCGGAAGCGGATGCGGATGCAGATGATCTTCCAGGACCCGCGAGGCTCGCTGGATCCGCGCATGCGTGTGCGCGATGTCATCGGCGAGGGCCTCATCGTGCACCGGCTGGCGACTCGCTCCCGGGCACGCTCACGCGTCGCGGAGCTGCTCGAGATGGTGGGACTTCGCCCCGCGGACGCCGACAAGTTCGCCCACGAGTTCTCCGGCGGCCAGGCGCAGCGGATCGCCATCGCGCGCGCCCTGGCGACAGCGCCCGATGTCGTGGTGTGCGACGAGGCGGTGTCGGCCCTCGACGTCTCAGTGCAGGCGCAGATCGTCAACCTCCTGCGCCGGCTGCAGGAGGACCTCGGACTGTCGTACCTCTTCATCTCGCACGATCTCAACATCGTCCGGTACATGTCTGACCACCTGATGGTCATGTACCTCGGGCAGGTCGTCGAGGAGGGCCCGAGCGGCGAGATCTTCGGCTCGCCACAGCATCCGTACACCCGCGCCCTCCTCGCGACCACCGGCGGCCCCACCGCGTCGCCGACGCGGCTCGTGGGCGAGATCCCGAACCCGGCGAGCCCCCCGACCGGCTGTCGCTTCCACACGCGATGCCCGGTGCGCATCGACCGGTGTTCGACCGCGGAGCCTGAGCTGACCGAGATCGCGCGCGGCCAGCGCACCGCCTGTCATCTCGTTACCCGGGAGGTACTCGCGCGATGATCCGGTACATCGGGAAGCGGGTCGGGGCCGGCGCGATCTGCCTCGCGCTGGTGACACTGTTCGTGTTCATGGCGATGCGGCTCGTCCCGGGCGACTTCGTCACGATCCAGCTCCAGGACGCCACAGGCGTCACGAAGGAGGAGGCGGAGCAGCTCCGCGCGAGCTTCGGCCTCGATGATCCGCTGCTCGTGCAACTCGGCGACTGGCTCGCGGGCGTCGCCCAAGGCGACCTCGGGGCGTCCTTCTGGAGCAACCGTCCCGTGACCGAGGTGCTCGCGGAGCGCATCCCGGTGACCCTCCAAGTGGGTCTTCTCGCGCTCTTGCTCGCGGTCGGCGCAGGGCTCGCGTTCGGCATCCTCGGCGCTCGACGCCGCGGGTCGTGGGTGGACGGCGCGACCCGCATCGGCGCCGTCGTCGGCCTGTCCGTGCCGCACTATGTGACGGCGCTGCTGATCCTCGTCGCCCTCACCAACCTCTTCTATTGGTCGCCGCCGTTGGTGTTCACGCCGATCACCGAGAACCCGTCGGCGTACTTCCAGCAAGTCGGGATCCCAATCATCGCGCTCGCCCTCATGATGACGGCTTCGATCGCCCGCATGACGCGCTCATCGATGCTCGAGGCTCTTTCGTCGGAGTCGGTGCGCGCGGTGCGGGCGCGCGGGGGCACGGAAGGCCGCGTGCTCTTCGTGCACGCGCTCCGCAACGCCAGCATCCCCGTGCTCACACTCATCGGCCTCGAGCTTGGCGGCGTGCTCGGCGGGACCGTCATCCTCGAGACCCTGTTCAACATCCCCGGAATCGGAGCGCTTACGTATGACGCTGTTTCCACTCGCGACTATCCACTTGTCATCGTCTGCACGATCTTCTACTGCATCGTGTATCTAGTCGTGACTCTTCTGGTCGATCTCGCGTACGCGGTCGTCGACCCGCGCATCCGGACAGCGGGGGTGGGCTCGTGACGGCGCTTGTTCAGACCGTCGCCGCGACGCCTCGGCGCGACGCGCTCCGGCGATTCGCGAGACGTGAGCCGATCGGCATGGTGAGCCTCGCCGCGATCGCCCTCATCGTCGGCGTCGCGCTGCTCGCGCCGATCATCGCGCCATACTCGCCGACAGAGCAGTTCCGGGATTCGATTCTCCAGCCTCCGTCTGCCCGATTCTGGCTCGGCACGGACCAGTTGGGGCGCGATGTGTTAACCCGCATCGTGTTCGGTGCGCAGACGTCACTTGTGATCGCGCTCGCGACAACCATGATCGGCGGCGCGATCGGCATCGCGGCGGGTGTCGTCTCCGGGTGGGCCGGACGCGGCGTCGATCTCGTCGTCCAGCGCATCTCCGATGCCATCGAGTCGATTCCGCCGATCGTCCTCCTGCTGCTGATGGCGGCGATCCTGGGCCCGTCGATCCCGAACACGATCCTCGCGCTCATGATCATCCAGCTCCCGGGCTTCAATCGCGTTGCTCGGGGAGAGACGATCCGGCTCAAGCAGGAGCGTTACATCGAGGCGTCGCGTTCGGTGGGCGCGGGGAGCATCCGTCTGGTGCTTCGGCACATCCTGCCGAACATGTTCGGCCCGATCATGACCGTAGCGACCCTCAGATTCGCAAGCGTCATCATTGCGGAATCTGCGCTCAGCTTCCTCGGGCTCGGCCCGCCGCCGCCGACACCTTCGTGGGGTGCGATGATCTCGTCGGGGGTGCAGTATCTCGCATCCGCTCCGTGGCTCATCGTGTTCCCGGCGGTAGCGCTCGCGCTCTCGGTCCTCGCGTTCAATCTGCTCGGCGACTCGCTGCGGGACTACCTCGATCCGCGCCTCACAGCGCGCTGATGCCGATCTGCCCTGTGCAGCCGGCGAGCTTGCCGGTCACTCAGCGGATGATCAGGCCGGGGACGCCGATGTCGCGAGAGATCTTCCTCGCCGCGGCTTCGACGATCGGCACGTACTCTTCGAGCCTGAAATCCTTGAGCCGAAAGACGATTCCCACGGATGCGACGATGTCGCCCTCTGGATCGAACACAGGAGCTCCGATGCCGCCAGAGCCGGCGATGACCTGCGAACGGGTAATCGAGGTGCCCGCCTGGCGGATCGCCTGGAGCTCACGGCGAAGCTCCTCGGGCTCCACCAAGGTCTCCGACGTGAACGCGGTCTGGGACGCGGACAGCACTCGCTCCTGAACCTCCTCCGGTGCCCAGGCGAGCAGCACCCGGCCGGTCGCTGTCGCCGTGAGCGGCATGCGCCCACCGAGGCGGTTCATCCGCGCGGCTCGCGTGCTGCTGTGCAGGGCTTCGATGAAGACCGACTCGTCGCCGTCTCGGATGGCGAGGTGCACGATGATGTTCCGGAGCGTCTGGTGCAAACGCACCAGCCATGGAAGGGCTCGTTCGCGCAATTCCATCGCATGCGTCGACGCGGTGACGAGTTCCAACATCTTCGTCCCGAGCCGATAGCGGCCGTCGTCGGTTCGCTCGAGCGCGTTCCACGCCAGCAGCTCGTGGGTGAGGCGGTGCGCGGTCGTCATCGGCAGCCCCGATATTCGGCTGATGTCCGAGAGCGTGACCGGCATGGCGGCCTGGCGGAACACCTCGAGCACGGAGAGCATGCGACTCGCCGCGTTCTGCCTGGGAGCCGCAGACCCGTCGGAGTCTGCCGTCGCCACGCTCACGTCCTCCCCCTCGATGACCCGCTCCGCGATTTCCCCATCGTACACGTCGCGCCCGGTGGGCCTTCCGCTGGACGGAAACCCTCTCGCGGCCTGGGCGCGGTCACGAAGATGAGACGGTAGTGACCGTTCGCGCGGGTGGAACCGGATGAGCCGTCCCGCCGGCGACGACCCGGTTGGTGATCGTGCCGATCCCGTCGATGGTCATCGAGACAACGTCTTCCGGCTGCAATGGCGGTGGGACCCGCTCGCCGTTGCGACCCCACAGCTCCGCGAGGCATCCGCCATTGCCACAGGTGCCCGATCCGAGAACGTCACCGGGCACAAGCCGCGTGCCGCGACCGGCGTACGCGGCGAGCTCGCCGAACGTCCACGCCATGTTGCCCGACGAGTCGCGACCGACGAGACGGCCGTTGATCGACACCTGCATGTCCAACGACAGACGGCCCGCGTCGTCGAGGCGATGATTGAGTTCATCCGCCGTGACGAGCCACGGCCCGAGCGTCGACCCGAAGTCCTTCCCCTTCGCCGGGCCGAGGCCGACTCGCATCTCCCGTTGCTGGATATCCCGCGCGGACCAGTCGTTGAGGATCGTGTACCCGACGATCGCGTGCGCCGCGTCCTCGGGTGTCGGATCGGCGAGGGGCTCACCGATGACGGCAGCGAGCTCGAGCTCGAAGTCGAAGAGCTCGCACCCCGCGGGGATGGGAACGTCGTCGCCCGCGCCGAAAAGGGAGTGCGGGTTCGTGAAGTAGAACGCAGGCGCCTCGTACCACTCGCGCGAAACGACTCCCGACCCGAGGCCCGCGACGACGCCCGCTACGTGCGCCTCGAACGCCGAGAAGTCGCGGATCGAAGGCGGATCGAGCGGCGGCAGGAGGCGAACCGACTCGACGGGGGTTGCCGCGACCGCGTGGAGTGGCGACGCCAGCGCTCGCTCCCCCGCCCTCAGGAGCGAGCCGAGTCCCCCCTCCTGGATCAGTTCAAGCAGAGTGGCGCCGTCGTCGAGCGGCACGAGGTGGTCTCCGTCCACCACGCCGCATGTCTCGAGGCCGTCGTCGATGTACCGGGCGAATCGCATGCTCAGGCCCGACCCTCAGCCGATCGGCACGACACGGCCGGACCACGTCGTGAAGACACGGAAGATCGCCGACATGGCCGCGTTTCGGGAACCTGCGACCACGATCGGGATCGACGCCGGCGACGAGTCGGCGAGCACGTGGTGCACCTCGTCATCAGGGTGGCCGGTGCCCACGGCGTACTCCTTGCCGACGGCGCGCAGGTCCGCTTGCGTCCGCACAGCGTTCTCATACAGCCAGTCGCGCACATCCTGCTTCGAGTAGCCGGCGTCAGCGAATAGCCACGCGTGCTCCGGGTTCAGCAGGAGCCCGACCGCCGAATGACGCATAATCCACGAACCCGTCCGCCGGACGCTGTCCGCGAAGTCGAGCAGGACCTCCTCGGCGCTCGTGTAGTAGCGGTTGTCGAGGAACTCCGTCGTGCGCACCATGACCGTGGAGAGCGCGTCGGCGCCCGGACTATGGCCGAGTTCCACCGAGAGAGGCTCCCATGGGGAGTCCTCCTCCGCTTCCGCCACGCACATCTGCCAGCGCCCGGGAACTCCCTGCGTCCCCTGGTCGAGCACGTGCGGTCTGATCCCGAAGATGTTCGATATCGTCAGGCCGATCGCGCGCGGGATCGTCGCGTTCGGGCGGAATCCGGGCCCGAGCACGCCCCCGGTCGAGTTGAACCCGAGCCGATTTCGGATGTCGCCGTTGACGACCAGCATCGGTGAAGGGCTGCTCGTGCTCTGCCACCCGCCGCCTTGGGCAGGCTTCTCGCCGCCGAGCGCATCCCACGCCGCGAGCACGACGGGAAAGTACTCGGGCGCGCAGCCGGCCATCGCAGCACCAACGGCGGCATGCCGCACGGTCGCGGACTTGCCGAGCTGCGGGATCGTCGCGATGACCTCATCGGGATCGCGGGTCGTGTGCGCGAGGAACTCAGCCACGTGCTCGTCGGTCGCCGGGAGCGTTGGGAGGCCGTCGGACCACCCCATCGCGAAGACATGTTCGATGCCGGCCCGTGTCGCGTCGGGATCGACAACCACGTCGGTGTCGACGCCCGCGGTCACGCGTGGGCTCCTGCGAGGGCGGGTTCGACGAGCCGCGAGAGAATCCTGTCGACGAGCTCGCGGGCGCGCTCCTCGAGCTGCGCCGCGTCGAGCGTCGCGACCGGATGCGGCGCCATGATGAACGGGAACTCAGGCGAGCCCTCGAGCGCCGCGATCGCACGGCCGTTCGCCTCGAAGATGTCGGTGATCACGACCGCTGTCGGGATGGAGCGTGTCTCGAGTGCGATCCCGTCCGAAACCGCGGTCGCGCTGCACGAGCCGCAGTCGCCCACGCCGACGATGACGACATCGCACGAGGCGCGGAGATCATCCGCGAGCTCGCTAGACATCGGTAGGCCGAACTGCTCCTTTGTGCGGCGCACGAGCGTGATGCTGGGTTCTCGGGCGGTCAGTTGGGCGCCGATCGCATCGAGGAGCTGGGCCGCGTTGCGCTTCGTGTTCTCGAAGAGGCCGACGCGGAGGCTGGCGAGCGAAGCCGGGCGTGCAGCCTCGGTGGTGCTCTCCACATTTTCTGCGAGAAGTGTGGTCGGATCGATGATGACGGACATGGATGGCTTCCCTTCACGAGATGAGGTCATTGTCTTCGCGTTCCGGCGTGGCCACCGGAATGGTTCCGCATCACGGAATCGCGGTCGGCGCACGGTCTTCGGCGAACAGGGGTACGACCGGAAGTGGGGGCACGATCTCCTCCGGCGGCGCCGGGATGTGCATCGGGTTCTTCGCCCGGAGGCCGCCGTCGACGGTGAAATCGCAACCCGTGATAAGCCGCGCGTAATCGGAGCAGATCCAGGCGACGGCGTGGCCGATGTCGGTCGGCGTGCCCGTGGTCCCCATCGGGGCGAACGGCGGACGCTCGCCCGTCCAGCGGACCGGGCGACGCCACGGCTCGTCACCCTCGGGGTGGACATATGCGAAGCGATCGGCCTTCGACTGCTGCCGGGCGAGGAGCTCCGGGTTGTCCGGAGTCGGCGCGGTCGGAGTGAATCCGTTCACGCGGATGCCGTACGGTGCGAGCTCCATCGCTGCCGCGCGCACGAAGTTGTTGATGCCGCCCTTGTGGAACGAGTAGGCGATATAGCCCGGGTTCGCGAGCCAGCCGCTCGACGAAGAGATGCACACGATCGATCCGTGCTGGCCCTGGTCGGCCATCACACGAGCCGCGTACTTCGTGTTGAGGAGGGAGCCGGCTCCCGTCACCGCCACCTGGCGCATGAAGCTCTCGGCGTCCTCATCGAGCACGCCGGCCGACTGACCCATCGCCGCGGCGTTGTTCACGACAATGTCGACACCGCCCCATTCTCTGACGACGTCGTCGACGTAGCCGGCGACGACATCTTCCTTTGTCACGTCGCCAGGTATAGCGATTGCCTCATGGCCGTGCGAGCGGATACGCTCGGCGATCCGCTCCGCGGCTTCCGGGATCACGTCGTTGCACGCGACCTTCGCACCGTACGCCGCCAGCGCAAGCGCGATGCCCGTGCCGATGTTCGGCCCGACACCGGTCACAATGGCCACCTTGCCGTCGAGGTTCAGGTCCACTCCGCGTTCCCTTCTCTTGGTCCCGCCTGGCCTGTCGACGCCAATGGCGGTTGGGCCTCCAGCCTCTGGGAGGGGGCAGGATCCACTCCTCGCACGTTCCGTCGGGTGGAATCGACGAGCACGCACGTCCGTGATCGACGGCGACTGCCCGCGACTGTCCGGCATCTTCGTGTCGTTCGTGCTCGCGCTGGTGAATCTCGCCCGACATGCCGCAAGCCCCGCGATCGACGTCCTGGAGGCGAGCGGGTCACCGACGGACTCCCTGCTCGACCCCGCGCCGCGCGGCGCGGTTACAGCGCCGGACGTGATCGTGATCCGGCTCGCCCCGAGACGATCCGTACTTGGATCCGTCGTCAGCCAGTCGACGCCGGCGACCGGCCCGGGTCACGACCGAAGCGGCGGAGCAACTGAAGCGGTTGCGACGGGAGCACGCCGGCAACTGAGTGCGTGATCCGGCCTAGGCAACGCGACCTCATGTGCGCAGGTTGGGTTCGCCGAATCAATCCGGCTAGGCGCCCCGGACTCCGATTCCGCAGGGGACGCGTACGTGGCCAGCACCACACGCGATGACCGCTACTTGGACGTCGCGATCACCCCGGCCGGTGTGACGGCCGGGGTGGTGATCGACGCGCTCGTCGTGAAGGGCGGTGATGGGCACAACCGCTACATCAACGCGGCGGTGCTGCGGCCGGCGTCGCAGCCGTCGCAGGACTACATCTACCCGCTCGTCGGTGCGGGCAAGGTTCCGCAGGTCAGTCATTGGTCCGTCGGGTCCGGCGGAGTCGAACTCGAACCGGATCGGGATCGATGGATGGACCCAGATCGTGGACCGTCCTCGTGGTTGGTCTTCCAGGTGCCGCCAGGACACGGTGAAGCTCTCGCCGCGGCGCAGCTTCGTTGAGATGACGACCTTCAGGTGAGCGAGTGCCCGATCCTCGATGAGGATCGGCATGCTTCCGTCACCGTAGAGCAATCTGCCCACGCTCGACTCTGTCCTTGCGTCGTCTCCCAGGGCGGGCGCGGTCGGGGGCACCCACACGGCCACGCTAGAGGTCCGCCGCCCCCACGCCTGCGAACAACGTCGTGCTGGTGCACCCGCGACGAGTCCCGCCGGGAAGGTGAGCAGCGCGTCCATACGCCGATGATGTGGACCGCCCGGCGGGAGACTGCACATTCGCTCAGCTCCGCTGAGTAGATTCGTCGCATGGACGCCCTC
>Ga0180217_1002285_pt1 | contig 18201 bp, 13 predicted proteins | sample eDN3rd37CBELigOP_FD_128521 | JGI IMG/M metagenome (GOLD analysis project Ga0180217, IMG submission 128521) | Enriched Organic Plus compost microbial communities from Emeryville, California, USA - eDNA 3rd pass 37_C BE-Lig OP (version 2) (version 2) ... | reverse complement strand
GGGCGGTGATGACCGATACCGTTCTCTACACGGCGACGCCCGAAGCCGTCGTGACGCTCACGCTGAACCGCCCGGAGGCGCGTAACGCGCTGAACATGGCGATGGCGGAGGCGCTCGCCGCCTGTGCCCGCCGCGCCAGCGAGGCGGAGGCGCGCCTGGTGCTGTTGCGCGCGAAGGGGCCGGTCTTCGGTGCCGGCGCCGACCTCAAGGAGCGGCAGGGCATGACGGACGACCAGGTGCGTGCCCGCCGCGTGAAGGGCTTCGCCGCTTACCAGGCGCTGGAAGCGCTGCCGATGCCGACCATCGCCGTGGTGGAGGGGCCGGCCGTCGGATCCGGCTGCGAGATCGCCGCCGCCTGCGATTTCATCATTGCCACCCCTGCCGCGAGTTTCCGCACGCCGGAGGCGCTCTGGGGCACCGTCGGTGCGACGCAGCGCCTGCCGCGCATCCTCGGCAAGCGTCTGGCCAAGGACATGATGTTCACCGGCCGGACGCTGAGCGCCACGGAGGCGCTGGCCCATGGCCTCGTCTCTCGCCTGGTTGCGCCCGAGGCGCTCGAGGCGGTGCTGGCCGAGATCGTCGCCACGATCGTCAAGGCGCCGCCCGCCGCGCTGCGCATGGCCAAGCGTTGCATCGACGAGGGGCTGGAGCGGGATCCTCGTGGCGCACTGGCGACAGAGCTGATGGCGATCGAGGACAGCCTGGCAGCCGCCGAGTGGCGCAAGGCGATGACCGGCTTCGGCGCAGAGGCCTAGGGCACCGGGCACCGCGGCGGGAGCGGAGCCGGTCTGGCCCCGCGCTATGCCGCCGCCAGCGCCGCCGGTCGCGTCCGCGCCGCTGCCTTCACCATGTCGGCGCATTTCTCGCCGATCATGATGCAGGCCGCATTGGTGTTGCCCGAGACCACGGTCGGCATGATGGAGGCATCCGCGACGCGCAGCCCCTCGATGCCGCGCAGGCGGAGTTCCGGGTCCACGACGCTCTCGGAGTCACTGCCCATCCGGCAGGTGCCGCTGGGGTGATAGATCGTGCCGCCAGTGCGGCGGATCCAGGCAAGCATGTCCTCGTCCGAGATCGCCTCCGGTCCCGGCGCGATCTCGCCAGCCACCCAGGGCGCCATGGCGCGGGTCGCGGCCAGGCGCCGGCCGAGCTTCACGCCCTCGAGCATGCAGCGCCGATCGGTCTCCGTCGCCAGATAATTGGCGTGGATCAGTGCCTTGGCGTGCGGGTCGGGACTGGCCAGGGTGATCGTGCCACGGCTCTCCGGCCGGAGCTGGCAGGCGCTGATGGTCATGCCCGGAAAGGGGTGCAGCTCCATCATGGTCTTGTCGGTGCTGAAGGGCAGGAAGTGGTACTGCACATCCGGCGTCTCGCTGCCAGGCAGCACACGGGCGAACAGGCCGGCGGTACCGGCGCTGACGGTCAGCGGCCCGGTGCGTCTCAGTGCGAATTCCGCCCCCATCAGGAACCGGCCGAGGAGGCTGTGCCGTTTCGTATTCAGGGAGACCGGCCTGGTCACCCGGTAGGCGAGCCGCGCCTGGAAGTGGTCCTGCAGGTTGCGTCCCACCTGCGGCAGATCGTGCACTACCGGGATGCCCATCGCCTGCAGGTGCTCGGCCGGCCCGATGCCGGACAGCAGCAGCAGGTGTGGCGAGGCGATGGCGCCGCTGCAGAGGATCACCTCCCGCGCCGCGCGCAGGGTCAGATCGGCGCCGTCGCGCTTCAGCCGCACGCCGGCGCAGCGCCGCCCCTCGATCACCAGTCCCGTCGTATGCGCCCCTGTCACCACGACGAGGTTCGGCCGGTTGCGGGCCGGCTTCAGATAGGCAGTCGCCGCGCTGCACCGCCAGCCCTTCCGCGCCGTCACCTGGTAGAAGCCGGCGCCTTCCTGGTCCGCGCCGTTGAAGTCGCGGTTGCGCGGAAAGCCAAGCTCCGCGGCCGCCTCGATGAAGGCCAGGGCAAGCGGGTTGCGCTCGCGCAGATCCGAGACGGCGAGCGGTCCGCTGCTGCCATGCCACTCATCCGCGCCGCGTTCCTGATCCTCGGCGCGCTTGAAATAGGGCAGCACATCCTCGAAGGACCAGCCGGTGCAGCCCAGCTGCCGCCAGTGGTCGTAATCCGCGTGCTGGCCGCGCACATAGAGCAGCCCGTTGATCGCCGAGGAGCCGCCCAGCACCCGTCCACGCGGCCAGGGCACGCGGCGTCCGTCCAGATGCGGCTCGGGCTCCGTCATCAGGTTCCAGGACAGGGTGGGGTGGTACATCGTCTTGGCGTAGCCGATCGGCAGGTGCAGCCAGAGGTTCCGGTCGCGCGCGCCCGCTTCCAGCAGCACGACGCGCACCGCGGGATCCTCCGACAGCCGCGCTGCCACCGCGCAGCCTGCCGAGCCCGCGCCCACCACGACGTAATCCGCGCTCTCCGGCAGTATGGCCGCCATGCCCGTCTCCCCCACCTGGTCTCCGGGAGGCTAAGGCGCCGGGCGTTGACCGGCCAGGGGGGAGGTGCCAGCCTCCACGAGAGGACGCTGCCGGATATGAGCCCCTTCGATGCCCTGGCCGAGATCGTCGGCCCGCAGAACTGCCTGTGCGACCCCTCGGACATCGCGCCCTATGGCGTGGATTGGCGGGGGGCATACCGCGGCGAGCCGGTCGCGGTGCTGCGGCCAGGCAGCACGGCGGAGGTGGCCGAGGCGGTGCGCCGCTGCGCTGCGCAGAAGCTGGCCATCGTGCCGGCCGGCGGTCGAACCGGACTGTGTGGCGGCGCTGTCGCCCATCCTTCCGGCCCGCCCGCCGTGGTGCTCAGCCTCGAGCGGCTGAACCGCATCCGGGAGGTCGATGCACGCGACTTCTCCGTCGTCGCGGAGGCGGGCTGCATCGTGCAGCAGGTGCAGCAGGCGGCGGCGGATGCGGACCGCCTGTTCCCCATCGCCTGGGGCGCGCAGGGCAGCGCGCAGATCGGCGGCATGCTCTCGACCAATGCCGGTGGCATCCGCACCATCCGCTGGGGCAACGCGCGCGAGCTGGTGCTCGGCCTGGAAGTGGTGCTGCCTGACGGCCGCGTGCTGGACGACCTTCGTCGCGTGCGCAAGGACAACAGCGGCTATGCGCTGCGCCACCTCTTCATCGGAGCCGAGGGGACGCTCGGTATCATCACTGCGGCCGCCCTTCGCCTGGTGCCACCGTTGCGGGCGGTGGAGACCGCCTTTGTCGCTGTCCCCTCTCCGGATGCCGCGCTTGCGCTGCTGTCGCGCGTGATGGGCAGCGGGGCGGAGGTGGTGGCTTTCGAGCTGGTCCAGCGGAGCTGCCTCGAGATCGTCGCGCGCCACGGATCCCATCTCCGGCTGCCCTTGCCGCTCGAATCGCCCTGGTACGTCATGGTCGAGCTCGCTGCGTCCCATGCCGAGGTGCCGGTGCGGCAGATGCTGGAGACGGCGCTGTTCGCCGCGAGCGATGCCGGCGAGTGCACCGATGCGGTGATCGCGGAAAACGAGGCGCAGCGCGCTGCCTTCTGGCGGATCCGCGAGGACTATCCGGAGTTCGCACGCATGGCCGGCCCCTCGGTCAGCACCGACACGGCCGTGCCCGTCTCGGCCGTGCCGGAGTTCCTTGCCCGTGCCGAGAAGGCGCTGGCCGAGCGCTGGCCCGAAGGACGCATGGTCGCGCTTGGGCACGCTGGGGATGGCAACATCCATCTCGGACTGATGGCGCCGCCCGGACTCTCCCGTGTCGATTGGATCGCCCGGGCGGGCGAGGCCGACATGGTGGTGAACGAGATCGCCGTTTCGCTTGGCGGCAGCTTCAGTGCCGAGCACGGCATCGGCGTCTCCAAGCTGCACGTCATGTCCGCGCTGAAGGACCCGCTGGCGGTCGAGGTGATGCGTAGCATCAAGCGCACGCTGGACCCTATGGGGCTGATGAACCCTGGCAAGGTGCTGCCGGCGAACTAGTTCAGCATCATCCGGAGGCGCTCCGCCCAGCCCGCGGGGTCGGGCCATGCGTGCGTGGAAGGCTTGGATGGTGCAGGCCATCCCGCCGCGCCTGCGCCGCGTTCAGCCGTTGGAGAGAGCCACAGTCAGCGGTGGACTGAATACCTGCTCTTCGTCAGGATGATCGATGGCGCCAGCTACGAAGTGACGCTGGTGTTCACGAACGTCCAGGAAACACATCAAGACATCGGGGAGGATGCACGGGATGCTGCCTGCAACCCATCTTGGCCGCTTGGCCTGGCCAGCGGTTGCTCTTGGGGTGATGCTCGCCGCCGTGCCGGCCTTGGCGCAGCGCACGCTGACGATGGCGACGATCGCCCCGCCGAGCGCGCTGGATCCTCACTACCACAACACCAGCAACAACAATCAGGTGCTGCGTCAGGTCTTCGACAGCCTGGTCTATTTCGACAACACCGGAAAGCTGCATCCCGGCCTGGCAGTGAGCTGGACGCCGGTCGACGACCTGACCTGGGAAATCAAGCTTCGGCCCGGTGTCCGTTTCCATGACGGTACGCCCTTCGAGGCCGAGGATGTCGCCTTCACCATCAGCCGCGCGCCGAACGTGCCGAACAGCCCGGCGGCCTTCACGCCCTATGTGCGGAACATCGCGGCGGTCGAGGTGGTGGACCCCACGACGCTTCGTATCCGCACGAAGGCGCCCAATCCGATGATGGAGTGGGACCTTGTCTTCGTACTGATGCTGTCGCGCAAGGTGCATGGCCCGGAACCCATGACGGCCGACTTCAACAGCGGACGCCTCGCCATCGGCACCGGACCCTATCGCGTGACCTCCTTCACGCCGAACGAGCGGTTGGAGATCGCGCGCAATCCGGATTACTGGGGCGGAGCAGAGCCCTGGGACCGGGTGGTCACCCGCTATATCCCGAACGACGGCGCGCGCGTCGCCGCGCTGCTCGCCGGCGAGGTGGACCTGATCGACGGCGTTCCCTATCAGGATGTGCCGCGGCTCGCCCGCGATGCGCGCATCGCCGTGTTCGGCGCGGACAGCATCACCTCCGTCTACATGTTCCCGGACTCGGTGCGTGAGCAGGCACCTTATGTCAGCGACAAGTCCGGCAAGCCGCTGGCGCAGAATCCCCTGCGCGACCGGCGCGTGCGGCAGGCGCTCTCGCTGGCCATCAATCGCGAGGCGATCGTGGAACGGCTGTATCAGGGGCAGGGGCGGGCGGCCGACCAGTTCGCATCGCCACCGGCGCAGTATCGGCTGGAGGGATTGCAGCCGCTGGCCCATGATCCCGTCCGGGCCCGCAAGCTGCTGGCGGAGGCTGGCTACCCCGATGGCTTCCGCCTGACCATCCACGGGCCGAATGGATTCTTCAGCGGCGACGACAACCTGCTGCAGGCGATCGCGCAGGGATTCACCCGCATCGGCGTGGAGACCCAGGTCGAGGTGCTGCCGCCGGCGACCCTGTTCACCCGTGCGACCAACCGCGAGTTCGCCCTGTTCATGAGCTATCTCAGCAGCGACACCGCCATCAACTACATGCGCCAGGTGGTGATGACACGCGATGCGGCGCGCGGCACGGGTCCCTTCAACCGCCAGCGCTACTCCAACCCGGCGTTGGACGGCCCGGCCGCGGAGGCACTGCGCACCATGGACAAGGCGAAGCACGCCGAGTTGACGCGACAGGCAAATCGCGCGCTGCTCGACGACATGGGCGTGATCCCGCTTATCTATCTCCGCTACAACTGGGCGGCACGCGCGGACAAGGTCCGCTACCTGCCGTCCCATCGCGGCTACACCAGCGCGATCTGGGCCAGGCCGGTGGAGTAATCCACGGTCCAACGCTGCTCGGGGCCATGGCGATCGCTGCCGATCGCCATGGCAGCCCGGATGGTGCCACGCCTATAGCGTGCGGGCGATGATCTCCTTCATGATCTCGCTGGATCCGCCGTAGATCCGCCCGACCCGGGCATCCGCCCAGGCCCGGCCAATGTCGTATTCCGCCATGTAGCCATAGCCACCATGCAGCTGCAGGAAGTCGTCGAGCAGCCGGTTCTGCATCTCCGCGCCCAGCAGCTTGGCCGCGGCAGCGAGTTCCACGGTCAGTCCGCCGCGCATATGCAGCGCCAGGCAGTGGTCGGCGAAGACACGGAACATGGCAGCCTGTGCCTTGGCCTCGGCCAGCCTGAAGCGGTTGTGCTGGAAATCAAACACCGTTTGCTCGAAGACCTTGCGGCTCTTGGCGTAGGCGACGGTCTTCTCCAGCATCGCCTCCATGCTGGCGGCGGCGCGGATGGCGATCACCAGGCGTTCCTGCGGCAGATTGCGGATGAGGTAGGAGAAGCCCTTGTTCTCCTCGCCCAGCAGGTTCTCCACCGGCACACGGACATCATCGAAGAAGAGCTCGGAGGTGTCCTGCGCGTGCAGGCCGATTTTCTCCAGGTTCCGGCCCTTGGTGAAGCCAGGCGTACCCTCCTCCACGCAGATCAGGGAAATGCCTTTGCGTCCAGCGGCTGGATCAGTCTTGCAGACGACGATCACGAGTCCAGCGTTCTGGCCATTGCTGATGAAAGTCTTCTGGCCGTTGATGACCCAGTGATCACCCTCGCGCTTCGCCGTGGTGCGCACGGCCTTGAGGTCGCTGCCCATGCCTGGCTCGGTCATGGCGATGGCGCCGATGATCTCGCCGCTCGCCATCTTCGGCAGCCAGCGCCGCTTGCACGCCTCCGTTGCCAGGTCCTCGATATAGGGAACGACGATGTCGGAGTGCAGCGGGAAGCCGGGACCGCTGCAATTGGTGCGTCCGATTTCCTCGATGATGACGGCGCTGTAGCCGAAATCCGCTCCGGCGCCACCCCATTCGGGGGCCAGCATCGGGCAGAGCAGGCCCTGCGCGCCGGCCTCCAGCCAGACGCTGCGGGGCACGATGCCGTCGCGCTCCCACTGCCGGTGATGGGGCACGATGTGCCGGTCGAAGAAACGGCGCACCTGGTCACGGAAGATCTCGTGCTCCGGCGTGAAGACGGTGCGGGGGCCTGTGAGCGGGCGTGACGTGCCGGTGTTCGTGTCCATGCTGTCCCCCGTCAGCCAATGGCGCCGGCGGCGCGCAGAGCGGCGATGTCGCCCGCCGTGAAGCCGGCATCGGACAGCACGGCGTCGGTGTGCTCGCCGCGCAGCGGGGCCGGCAGGCCTGGTGCGGGCGGGGTGCGGCTGAAGCGCGGTGCTGGGCCTGGTTGGATGGCGCCCTCGCGCTCGATGAAGGTGCCGCGCGCAGCGTTGTGCGGGTGCCGCGGCGCCTCATCCATGTCGAGCACGGGGGCGACGCAGGCATCGGTGCCCTCGAACAACATGGCCCAGTCGTCACGGGTCCGGGTGCGGAACACGGCCGCCAACTCCGCTTTCAGCTCGGGCCAGTGGGCCGGATCCATGCGCATTTCGAAGCGCGCCGGGTCGAGGCGCAGCAATTCCAGCATCGAAGCGAAGAATTGCGGCTCGATCGGACCCACGGCGAGCCAGCGGCCATCGCTGCATTCGAAGGTGTCATAGAAGGGCGCCGCGCCGTCCAGCATGTTCGCGCCGCGCTCCGGCCCCCAGCGGCCGCGCGCCTTCATGGCGTAGGTCGGTGCCATCAGCAGGGCAGCGCCGTCCACCATGGCAGCGTCCACCACCTGGCCGCGGCCGGAGCCCTTCGCCTCCAGCATCGCGGCAAGCATGCCGAGCGCAAGCAGCATTCCGCCGCCACCGTAGTCACCCACCAGGTTCAAGGGCGGCACCGGCCGCTCTCCGGGTCGGCCGATGGCCCACAGCGCACCAGTTAGCGCGATGTAGTTGATGTCATGTCCCGCCGCGTGAGCCAGTGGCCCCTCCTGGCCCCAGCCGGTCATGCGGCCGAACACCAGGCGTGGGTTGCGGGCCATGCATACCTCCGGTCCCAGCCCCAGCCGCTCCATCACGCCCGGACGGAAACCTTCGATCAGCCCGTCGGCGCCCTCCACCAGGCGCAGTGCGGCTGCCACCGCCTCCGGCTTCTTGAGGTCCAGGGCGATGCTGCGCCGGCCGCGCCCGACGAAATCCTGGCGTGTGCCGGCCGGGCCCTCGATGCGGTCCAGCCGGATCACTTCGGCGCCCAGGTCGGCCAGCACCATGCCGCAGAACGGGCCGGGGCCGATGCCAGCGAATTCCAGGATCTTCAGCCCTCGCAACGGTCCCATGGCACTCCTCCCTCGGTTCCAGGCTAGCAAGCTGCGCGGCCTTTGACAGGGGCACAACCGGCGTCAGGCCGGCGTCACGATACGCTTCGGCACGGCGCCGTTCACTGCTTCATGGGAAGGTCCTTCCAAGCTCGGAATCAACCTCCCCGTTCGCCCGATCAAGGAGATGGCGCTCTTGACCGAGGCAGCCGGGCGCGCCCGCTGGCGATCATGTGCCCGTACGGGAATGTGGCCGTGAACATGACCGGCGGGCCAGAGCATTTTCCGGTCGCCCGGCCTTGCAGCAAACGCCCTAACCGCGGACCGGCTGCGTCCAGGCCCGCTTTGCCAGCTCGCGGCGGGAGGCCTCGGTGCCGGGGATCTCGGAGCCACGCAATGACTGGCCGGCAGTCTCGATCATGAAGAACAGGGCCACTATGCCGATCAGGCAGGCCCCCATCATGTAGTAGGCGGGAGTGATGGGATCGCCCGTGCGCCCGATCAGCCAGGAGTTCACCGCCGGCGCAGTGCCGCCGAACAGCGAGGTCGAGACATTGTACGCGATGGCAAAGCCGGCGAAGCGGACCGGAGTGGGAAACATGGCCGGGAAGGTCGCAGAAATGGTGGCGAGCTGCGGCGCATAGAGGAAGCCTAGCGCGGCGAAACCCAGGACCGCGCCCAGGAGGCTGACCTCCAGCAGGTAGAAGAGCGGGATCACCAGCAGGAAGAGGCTGACCAGCGAGAACCACCACAGCGGCACGCGCCCCACCCGATCGGACAACGCGCCGGCGAATGGCAGGAGGACCATCATGAACAGCATGCCGACGATCGGCACGAGGAGCGCTTCCTGGGTCGAGAGCCCGAGGCGACGCTCCAGATAGGTCGGCATGTAGCTGAGCAGGGTATAGTTTGCGACGTTCAGCGCGACGACGAGGCCGCTCATCACCAGCAGCTGCCTCCAATAGCGGCCGACCAGGTGCCCCAGCTCGGTAGAGGCATCGGCCTCCTGCTCACCCGTCGCCTCGATCTCCCGGAAGACCGGCGTGTCCTCCATCTTCGAGCGCAGGTACATGCCAACCGCCCCCATCGGCCCGGCGACCAAGAACGGCAGGCGCCAGCCCCAGTCCCGCATAGCGTCGTCGCCTAGGGCGAGGGAGAAGCCCAGCATCAGCAAGGCGCCGAAGGAGAACCCCGCCAGGGTCCCCACCTCCAGGAAGCTACCGTAGAAGCCGCGGCTCCGGTCCGGGGCGTACTCGGCCATGAAGGTGGCGGCGCCGCCATACTCTCCGCCGGTGGAGAAGCCCTGGATCATGCGCAGCGCGATCAGGATACCCGTCGCCCACAGACCGATGGAGTCGTAGGACGGGATCAGGCCAACGCAGAAGGTGGCGCCGGCCATCAGCAGGATGGTGAGCGCCAGCACGGATTTGCGTCCCAGCCGGTCGCCCAGCGGGCCCCAGAAGAGCCCGCCCAGCGGCCTTATCAGGAAGGAGATGGCGAAAGTGGCGAGTGCGAAGAGCGTCGCCTCGGCTGCCTCTCCCGGGAACAGGGCCGCGGAGATGTAGGTCACGCCATAGGCGTAGATGCCGTAGTCGAACCACTCGGTGGCGTTGCCGACCGCCGACGCGATGACCGCCCTTCCCACCACGTTCCGGGAAGGGTGCGCGTCCGTGCGTGCGGGTTCCTTCTCAACTTCCATCCCTGATCCTCCTGGCGTCATTGAACGTGTGGCGGCACAAAAGGTGCGCAGGCCTATCGACTTTCTCCAGAGAGGAGCGAGGCCAGCCAGCATGGACATCGTACGCAACAGCGGACAGAGGGGAAACTCCGGCCGCCGAAAAGAAGCAGCGACATGCGGGGCGCGCCGAGCCCCGCTCAGCCGGCGCCACACGGTCGTTCATTCAGCTCTCCAGCAGACGGAGCGCCGAGGAAGTCTGCCCCTGCTCCTACAAGCCGGGCCGCAATGCCGCCCTCGACCTTCTGGATGGCAAATCAGGTGGCATAGGAAGCGAGCGTCGCCGCCACGTGCCGCGCGGGTTCCGTCGGACCGTAAGGGGCATCGCCATCCTGCCTCCCCGCTCTGGCCAGCAGCAGTCCAGCTTTCTCCGCCAGCGTCGAGCCGGCCGCCGCTCGCCGCCGGCGCATTGGCAGGCCGCATCAAGGCTCCGCCCGGCCAGTGCAGCAGGTTATATGGCGGCGATGTTGTTCACCGCAGCACCGGAGCCGAAGCTTGGAACAGCAACTACACCGTATCCAGCTGATGACCCCCGGCCGGGGCCTGGTGGACGTTACCGCCCAGGTCTGCGGGTGGCTCAAGGCGCAGAACATCGGCACTGGTCTGCTGACCATCTGGTGCCGTCACACCTCCGCATCCCTGCTCGTTCAGGAGAACGCCTCGCCCGAGGTTCGGGCTGATCTGGAAACGTTCTTTGCGCGCCTCGTGCCGGATGGCGGCCACGGGCGATATCAGCATGCGGACGAGGGGCCGGATGACATGCCGGCCCATATCAGGGCGGCGCTGACGCAGACCCAGCTCTCGATTCCTGTCGCCGAAGGCAGGCTTGTGCTCGGCACCTGGCAGGGGATCTACCTGTATGAGCACAGGACGAGACCGCATCGGCGTGAGCTCGTGCTGCATCTGCTCGGGGAGCCGGTTCGGCCATAATAGCCAGTTCGGGTCCCTCCGCGTCTGCTCGGTCGCGCCCGAGCTGCGACGGTCCGGTCAGAGCGTGCCCGCGCCTCGTTGGCGTGGCCGCAGCATCTCTGCTGTCATTGCCCCGACTGCTCCGAGCAGCATGAGAAGTGCCATGGGCCGTGGTGTCCCATCCGCGAAGGCACCGACCAGGGCGCTGCCGATCGCCGCGCAGGTAAACTGCAGCGTGCCGAGCAGAGCCGAGGCGCTGCCGGCGCGGCCAGCATGGCGCGAAAGCGCGCCAACCGCCGCATTCGGGAAGACAAGGCCGGAGCAGGCCAGCGCGACCACTGCAGGCACGAAGACGCCCATCAGGCCACCCGCGCCGGTGAAGGCTGCCGCCGCCAGTATCAGCACCGCCGCACCCGACGCGCGCAGCGCATAGGCCGGCACGCGGCGCGGACCCAGCCTGCGGAGCAGCGCCGGGTTGACCTGCGAGGCGGCGATGAAGCCCGTTGCGCTGACGGCGAAGAGCAGTCCGAAGTGCCCGGGCGGCACCCCGAAATGCTCAATGTAGACGGTTGGCGCTCCGCTGATGAAGGCGAAGACGGAGAACATGGCCGCCGCGCCCATCAGCGCATTGGTGACGAAGCTGCGCTCCCGCCCGATCTGGCCGAAGTCGCGCAGGAGGTTGACCGCTGAGCGCCGCAAGCGCTTGGTCGGCGGCAAGGTCTCGGGCAGCAATCGCCAGGCCAGAAGACAGGACAGGCCGCCATAGGCTGCCGAGGCCCAGAAGATCGCCCGCCACCCTCCGGCGCCGAGCAGAAGGCCCCCGATTGTCGGCGCGAGGATCGGTGCCGCTCCCATGACAAGCATCAGCCGCGACATCAGCCGCGCGGCGGCGAGCCCATCTGCGAGGTCCCTCACCATGGCCCGCGGGATGACCGCGCTGGCGGCGCCCCCGAAGGCCGCGGCGCAACGCCAGGCCGCGAGGGTCATCATGTCAGGGGCAAGGGCGCAGCCGACCGAGGCCAGGGTGTAGAGCGCGGTGCCTGTGATCAGCGGTAGCCGCCGCCCGAGTCGGTCGGCCAGCGTGCCCTGGACGAGTTGTCCGACCGCAAGCCCAACGAACCAGGAGGCGAGGGTGATCTCGACACTGCCCTGGGCTGTGCCGAGCTCCGCCTCGATGGCCGGAAAGGCTGGCAGATACATGTCGGTGGAGACGGGGCCGACGGCGGTCAGGAATCCGAGGAGCAGGGGCAGCCAGCTGGGCATGCAGGTTCCGTTCGAGGCAGGTGGCCGGAGGCATAGCGCAGCCGGGCAAAAGCAGTGCCAGGCGGAAATGTCGCCACTTTCGGCTGTCGTCAGCCGGCCCAGTTTTGAGCCTGGGACTCGGAGTGGCTCTCCGCTCTCCGATGCTCCGGTCGGGTGATGGGGGTGCTGAATCCGGCTGCGGCAACTGCCGCGCAACGCTCGTAACCTCAGTAGTTCAGAGCTTGCGGGCCAAATCGCCCAACCCTCAAGGTTCGGAGGCTCTCTGCCGTTTAGAGTGCCGAAGACGGTCCGTTATCGCATACGCGAACTCAATGTTATCGAGGGAAACCCAAGGAATGTGCGGCCCAGTACAGGGCCAATACTGCAGAGAATTTTTGAAGGAGGCTGACCGGATCAGCATTGGGAACAGGAAAAATGCTCTCTGGGCAGGAACGTCCATGGAAGGTTTGGCGGAACTGCTCCCCGGCACGAAAACCCCGTTGAGAGTGCGATCGGAATACCTGCGAGGCAGGCGGGCAGGGATTTACCCAGGCAGAAGGATCGTCGCAACCGTCCCGGGCTGCTTCACGCCCGTTCTCTTCGGCCGCTCATTCGCAGGACTGCCGCGATCGTGGCAGAGCGGTTAACCTCCACTGTCGGCCCAACGACCTACAAGGAGAAAACGTTCATGCCCAGCCCGGACATCGGCCGGCGCTGCCTGCTTGCGGGCGCCGTCGCCACACCCATCCTCGGCGCCGCGGCGCGCGCTGGCACTTGGCCGGACCGGCCCGTTCGCCTCGTCATCCCCTTCGGCGCCGGCGGCTCGGTGGATGTGGTGGGCCGGTTGCTGGCCGAGAAGCTCGGCCCGCTGCTCGGCCAGCCGGTGGTGATCGACAACCGCCCGGGCGGTGGCACGGCCATCGGCGCGCAGCATGTCGCGCGCGCGGCGCCCGACGGCTACACCCTGTTCTACGGCACGCCGGCGACGCAGATCATCAATCCCACCCTGATGCCGAACCTGCCCTACGACCCGGATCGCGACCTGGTCCCAACCGGCAGCGTCATGCGCGCGCCCAACCTGCTGGTGATGCATCCCGCCCTCGGCGTGCGCGACATCGCCGGGCTCATAGAGCTGGCGAAGCGCCGACCGGGCGAGATCACCTTCGTCAGCGGTGCCATCGGCAGCACCAACCACCTGTCGGGCGAGTTGCTGAACAGCATGGCCGGCATCCACCTGCTGCACGTGCCCTTCCGCAATTTCGGTGCCTACTCGGCCGAGCTGCTGGCCGGGCGGGCACATATGTGCTTCGGCACCATCTCAGACATGCTGCAACTCAGCGCCGATGGTTCGCTGCTGCGGGTGGCCGTCACCTCGGCCCGGCGCTCGCCGCTCCTGCCTGAGGTACCCACGGTGGCGGAAACCCTGCCGGGCTTCGAGGCCACGGCATATAACTACATCGCCGTCCCGGCGGGCACGCCGCGCGAAATCATTCTGGCGGTGAATGCCGCCTTCAATCGCGTCCTCAACGACCCCGATGTGGTCGCGCGCATGGTCTCCACCGGGCTGGAGCCCATCGGCAAGGACAGTCCGGAGCAGGCCTGGCAGACCATCCTGAGCGAGCGCCACCGCTGGAAACAGGTGATCGAGGCCGCCGGGATCAGGCTGGAGGGCTGAGCGCCTGGCGCAGTGCCGCCGCCAGCCGGTCCAGCGCCGGCTCGGCGGCGCGCAGCAGCCTGCCCATGGGCAGGAAGCCGTGCAGGTGCCCCGGCACGCGCCACAGCGTCACTGGCACGCCCGCCTCCTCGACCAACCGCCGGGCATAGGCCTCGCCCTCATCACGCAGCGGGTCGTGGCTTGCGGTCAGCACGAAGGCTGGCGGCAGGCCGGCCAGGCTGGCGGCGCGCAGCGGTGCGGCACGCCAGTCCGCGGCGTCCTCCGGCCTGCGCAGATACAGGGTGGCGAACCAGCGCATGGCCGCGGTGGTCAGCATATGCCCCTCACCGAAGCGGCGGTGCGAAGGCGTGTCCATGGTCAGGTCGGTAGCGGGGTAGAGCAGCATCTGGAAGGCGATGCGTGGCCCGCCATGGTCCCTCGCATGGAGGCAGACCGCCGCCATCAGGTTGCCGCCGGCGCTGTCGCCGCCCACCGCCAGGCGGGCGGGATCAATGCCCAGCGCCTCTGCCTGCGCTGCCACCCACTGCGTTGCCGCCAGTGCGTCCTCGAAGGCGGCGGGGAAGCGGTGTTCCGGCGCCAGGCGGTAGTCCACCGCCAGCACCACGCAGCCGCTGTGCTCGGCCAGATGGCGGCAGAGACCGTCATGTGATTCGAGATTTCCGAGCACCCAACCGCCGCCATGCGCGTAGACCAGCACCGGCGCGTCGCGGCCGGGTGCCGCCGCCGGCCGGTAGAGCCGCAGCGGGATGGCGCCGTGCGGGCCGGGGCAGGCCATGTCACGTATCTCGGCCACCGGTATGGGCGGCGGGGCGGACAGCGCACGGCTGGCCATGTAGGCCTCGCGCGCCTCCTCCGGCGTCAACTCGTTCCAGGCCGGACGGTTGGCGGCGCGGGCCGCTTCCAGCAGCGCTTCGGTGTCGGGGTCCAGTCGCATCGCCCTGCCTCACTGCTTCCTGGCATGTGGGTCGAAGCGCGGCACGGAAATCGCGCCGCCGCGATCATCAAAGGTGCTGGCCTGGGCCACGCCCACCTTGGCGCCCTTACGGCCGAAGGCCTCCACGACCGGAATGGCGTCGGCGGTCAGCGGCGCCGTGCGCTGCTTGCGCGCCAGCGCAGCAGTGATGAAGGGTGCCAACTCGGCCTGTTTCCGCTTCTGGCGCTCGGTCTCTCGTGCCTGGAATTCCGGCAGCAGGGTGTGGGCGAACAGCTCCAGGCTTTCGCAGATATGCTCGTGCCGGTTCCTGCCGGATTGCTGCACGAAGATGACCTGGTCCACGCCGATGGCCTCGTAGCGCAGCAGGTGTTCGCGGACCTGCGCTGGGGTGCCGATGCCGCCGCGCCCGGCATTATCCGGCAGGCTGTCCTTCACCTCGAGGAACTTGTCCCACACATTGTCCCGCCCCGGCCGATGGGCACCGAACAGCCCATAATAGCCCAGCGAATAGCCGAAGAAGCGGAAGCCATCCAGGCCGCGGCGGATCGCCTCCTGCTCGTCCTCATGCACCGACATGCCGGAGACCAGCGCCACATTGGGGTTAACCGTATGGCCCAGCGGAACGCACGCCTCGGAGCGGATGATGGCGTAGTACTCCTCGACCCATTTCGCAGCCTGCTCGGGCTCGACGAAGGCGAAGGTCAGCGCCCCCATGCCGTGCTGCGCGGCGCGGTGGATGCTCTCCCGTCGCGAGCAGGCCATCCACATGGGGGGATGCGGCCGCTGCGCCGGCTTGGGCAGGATGTTGCGTGGCGGCATGCTGAAGTACTCGCCGGTGAAGCCGGGGTAGGGCTCCATGGCCAGCATGTTGGCCGCCTGCTCGGTGCTCTCGCGCCACATCGCTGTCTTGTTGTCCGGCTTCATATTGAAGCCGCCCATTTCCATCGCCGTGGCGCTTTCGCCGGTCCCCCAGTCCACCCTTCCGTTGCTTACCAGGTCCAGCGTGGCAATGCGCTCGGCGGCGCGGGCGGGGTGGTTGTAGGCGGATGGCATCAGCATCACGCCATGGCCGAGGCGGATGCGCTTCGTCCGCTGCGAGCAGGCAGCCAGGAACACTTCGGGTGCCGAGGAATGGGAGTATTCCTCGAGGAAATGGTGCTCCACTTCCCACACGTAATGCAGGCCCAGCCGGTCGGCGAGCTCCACCTGGTCCAGCGCCTGCTGGTAGAGCGCCAGCTCGGCATCGGGGCCCCAGGGACGGGGGAGCTGGTGCTCGTAGAAGAGGCCGAACTGCATGGCGTTCTCTCCGCATCTTTGCGCGAAAGGGTGCGCGGCCGTGCCATCCCAGGCAATCGCCGCGCCGCGAGGAGTATCTTTCCGCTGGATGCAAAGCTGCCGCTTGCCTCGGGCCTTGCCGCCGCTACCATCAACCGCAACGAGGGATGTTGAGGGTGGGATGGAAACGCTGGAGACCATGCGTCTCTTCGTGCGCATCGCGCACTCCGAAAGCCTGTCGGCGGCCGGCAGAGCCTTCGGCCTTTCACCGGCCTCGGTTTCGCGTCGTGTCAGTGCGCTGGAAAGCGAGTTCGGCGTCTGCCTCATCAATCGTACCAGCCGTCGCCACGCCCTGACCGAGGCAGGCCAGCTCTACCTTGAGAAGGCGACGCGCATCCTGGCCGATATCGACGCCCTGGCCGGCGAGCTGAGCGAGCACCAGACGAGCCCGCGCGGCCTGCTGCATGTGCATGCCCGCGTCGCCGTCGGCCAGCACTTCCTGGCGCCACTGTTGCCGGAATTCCTCGGCCGCTACCCCGAGCTGGCGCTCAAGCTCTGGCTTACCGAGGAGCCGTGCGACCTGGTGGAGAACGGCATCGACGTGGCCATCCGCCTGGGCAACCCCGACGAGCCGCTCTTGGCCATGCGCAAGCTGGCCGACGCCTCGGAACGGATCCTCTTCGCCAGTCCCGCCTATCTGGTGCGTCACCCGCCGGTGCGCGCACCAGAGGACCTGCTGCAGCATAACTGTCTGACCTGGCCACTGGACGGAAGGCACGAGGAAGGCGATGCCTTGTGGCAGTTCCGCGGCCCGGGCGGGCGGCGAGAGCTGCGCGTCTCCGGCAACCTGCAGGTGAACAATGGCGAGATGCTGCGCCAGGCGGCGCTTGCCGGGCTCGGCATTGCGCTGCTGCCGGTGTGGTGCGTGGTCGGCGAGATCGCCACCGGACAGCTGATCCGTGTGCTGCCGGAATGGCAGGCCACGCCCACCACCTTCGATCACAACATCTATGCGGTATACCAGCGCCACCGCCACGTTCCGCCGAAGGTCCGTGCCTTCATCGACTTCCTGGCGCAGTCGCTACGCCTGCCGGCGGCTGGGCGGGATGTCGGCTGGATGCTGCCGGCCGAATAGGCGGCGATCTTTCCAATTGGCGTAAAGTTGCTGTTCGTGCGTCAACATTTCCAATCCCGGCGCGATGCCGCATGCTTCCATCCGGTCGAGGCGTGGCGAACGCGCCTGGGAGAGGAAGGAAACGAAGGGCCATGAGCGAGCTGTCGCCGCGTCAGCGTGCGCTGAAGGAGGAGTTCACTCGGGCGCGCGGCTATTGGAGCCCGACCTGGGATCAGGTCCTTGCCCTCGATCCCGACTTCTTCGAGGCCTATCTCAACTTCTCTTCGGTGCCCTGGCGGAACGGCGTGCTCCCGCCGAAGGTCAGGGAGTTCATCTACATCGCCATCGACGCCTCCACCACGCATCTGCACGCCGCGGGTACCCGCACGCATATGCGCAACGCCCTCCGCCATGGCGCCACGCGGCAGGAGATCATGGAGGTCCTGCAGCTCATCTCTGTGCTCGGCATTCACAGCGTGACGCATGGCGTGCCTGTGCTGGTCGAGGAAATGGAGGCCGCCGGGCGTGGCGAGGAGCTGCCGAAGCCCGGTGCGGGCGGCGAGCGTGAGGCACGACTGAAGGCCGAGTTTACCGCGGCGCGCGGCTACTGGAGCGAGCTGTGGGACAATGTCCTTGCCCTCTCGCCCGACTTCTTCGAAGCCTACATGCACTTCTCCTCCATACCCTGGCGGCACGGCATGCTGGAGCCGAAGGTGAAGGAATTCATCTACATCGCCATCGATGCCGCGACGACGCATCTCTATGCGCCCGGCACCCGCGTGCACATCCGAAACGCCATCGGCTACGGCGCCACGCGCCAGGAGATCATGGAGGTTCTGGAGCTGGTCAGCGTCCTCGGGATCCACAGCACCACGCATGGCGTGCCGATCCTGCTGGAAGAGCTTCAGGCGGCCGGCAAGGCCTGACGGCCAAACGTAGCGGGAGGAAACGAAGAGATGAAGATCAGCCGCAGGTCCCTGGCGTTGGGCGCTGCCACCCTGGCGCTGCCCGGCCTGGCGCGGGCACAGTCCGGCCCCATTAAATTCGGCTTCACCGCTGCGTTGACCGGCCCCTTCAACGAGTTCGGCGAGGGCATCAACCGCGGCGCGCAGATTGCGGTCGAGGAGTGCAACAAGGCAGGCGGCGTCAACGGCCGCATGGTGGAGCTGGCCGAGGT
>Ga0180217_1002284_pt1 | contig 18202 bp, 12 predicted proteins | sample eDN3rd37CBELigOP_FD_128521 | JGI IMG/M metagenome (GOLD analysis project Ga0180217, IMG submission 128521) | Enriched Organic Plus compost microbial communities from Emeryville, California, USA - eDNA 3rd pass 37_C BE-Lig OP (version 2) (version 2) ... | reverse complement strand
TCCACGCCCCCCGCCTCTCTTTTTCTCCCCCCCCCCCCCCCCCCCCCCCCCCCCCCCCCCCCCCCCCCCCCCTCTCTCTCTCTCTCTCTCTCTCTCTCTCTCTCTCTCTCTCTCTCTCTCTCTCTCTCTCTTTATTATTTCCCTACTTGTTTATCCACTTCCCATGTTCATGCCCCAATGTCCCATTGGTCTTCAATCCCGTCTTTGTTTCTCTTTTTGATTGTCTCCATTCTGAGTCAACCCTCTGTGTATATACAAGCGCAGGCTGAGCCACAACCTGAAAGAGAATGGCCAGTCCATAAAGCAAGGCAACCTCAACTACATTGACGACGTGCATCCTCACAGTATCGAGGTACAATAAGATCAGTATTTTACTGGTGCTAAGTCTACAGAATATCGAATATAGTGGCTGCTACTACTAAATGTAAGGCTGCGCCTTTCTGCCGTAGTGCGGTGTAGAGTGGTGTGCGCCGCATGCACTCAGTAACTAACTAGTTCTCATGTGCAAGCGGAAGAAGCCTCAAAGCTTGTGGTTGTTTTACCATGTTTAGTGACGTGGAGCATGTGCGGATTCAGTATCCGACGAGGCGATATCAGTCGGCGTGATTTTCTCCGACTGGGCCATCACTCCGTATTCGAGCAACGGACACTCGAAACCGGGCCCGCTCACCATGTTTGGTCACAAATCTGCGAGTCCATATACGCTCACCTACCTCTCAAGGGTTTGGCAGGATGCATCAAGGTTTCTTACTTCTTGTTAGAGTTGGGAGCAGCGGGAGCAGCGATGATGGGCTTCATGAGAGCCATACCGAGCAGGCCGCCCACGATCAGGCCCGTAGCAACGACGGGGGTGGGCTTAACCTCTGTGAGGAGTGCGGTTTCGGGAGTGGTTTGCAAGGGCGGGGTGAGTGATGGTGGTCTAGAAACCGATGAAAAGGCCAGGCGAAGACCTGCGGGTGGAACAGTACATGATATAATCACAACGCAGTGTACGTACTCTGCAAAGCAGGGGTGTGGTGGCGTGCGACCCAAGCAGCGTTCGCACCCAGTGCGCCAAAAGCGAGAAAAGCTCCCTATAGGGGGGGTATATGGGGGGAATTAGTGAGCCAAGTGTACTCATGATATTATGATACAGCGATATAATGCTTCAACAGGGGGAAACATATACGTACAGTCGACATTTTGAGCGTTTAATGTTATGAGAAATGCCTCGTTTTTCTCTATATTTTATCACCCCCGAAACAGGAAATTACGGCTCAAGCACCGATTGTTGCTTGCTGAAGGCTTCTTTCAGGTTTTTGAGTCCCTGGAATTGGCCGCCTCGCACGGTCCAGGCGCTCATTCATTTCGATCCAGCTTGACAGGGACCAGTTCTCCAGGTATCCTCGACCTACCCGCGTACTAGGTTGCGTGGGGTACTTGGAATGGGACAGTTACAATAAGAATTCGTCTGTGAAGTACTTCGTTGAGTTAAAGTTTATCACTTGATTCCTTGCAATATTACAATGTGACGAGGCTAACTCGTAAGTAAATCATGAATAAACATAGGTATATCTCTAGGAGACTATATTACATTTTACATGAGACGTACGCGTTGCGCACTGGAGTTTGCAGCCGATGACTCTGGTCGGTCCTTTTTCTCACCAAGTCCTGGGACAGTGCTTGTTGATGGAGCTGCAGTCGCGGTTGCAGCACCTGCACCTGCTTGGGCCGCCAAAGCCTTTCGCACATGGGAGGGCAGCTTGCGACCCGTCGCACTGACACCGGTCGCAGCCGCGGTGGCAACCGCTGCCGGTGCCTGCGCCTGCGCCGCTTGTTGTTGTTGTTGTTGAGACAGAGTCTGCTGAGTCGTGCTCTCACCAGCCCCAGCGCTTGTGCTTGTGGTACTGCTTTGGGTCGTTGTCTGGACGGGATTGAAGTTGGGTTTAGCCCAGTCGGGGAGTTCGCGCATGCCTGGGGCGATAGGAATTGCATCCAAATCACTCTTGTCGAATTCGTCAGGTAATGTGCTCGATGCAGCTTTGCTTTCATTCGTTGCACCTTCGTTGGGAGCAAAGGCAGTTCCCAGAGTTGGTTTGCCATATCTCTTGTACAAGTTATCCAGGAAGCTCTGCTTCAGGATGCCTGGTGGCCTTGATTCCTTAACAATGTTCACGGCGGCCTTGAGATCGTTCTCGCATACCTCGCAGAGATAGCTCACTGCGGCAAAGCCTGATTTGGTGTATCCATCTTCACAGCAGATGCCAACGACAGCATTATTTTCTTTGTTGTCAAGACTTAGGCTATCGATTGCCCCACTGAGAAGCTTGACAACTCGAGACACGAGCGCGTTGCCTTGCTGTGTAAGCGCAGGCGGCTCACGGGTGGGCCAAGGTACGTGAATGTATCCAACGCCAAGCTTCTCAAAAACCTGTGATCCCTGGGCAGGCGTGTTCACGTCACTTGAAGTAGTCGTTGAACTACTTGGATTGGCAGTACCACTGGCATTCTGTTTCATTTCCGGCTCAGGATAGTAGACCTTTTCACTCAAATCGATAAGCAATGAGAGTGTCTTGCCCTGGTACTTCAAGGCATTGACCAACATCTGAGGTGTGAACCATTGCGGTGGCGGCACGCCTTCACTTCTCAGTAACTCTAAGGGCAGCGGAACTTTCAGCAAGACCACGGGGAGCGATTCGGCCAGCATTTCGCCCTACACGGCAGAGAGACGGGTGCACCACGCAGCGCGAGTGGGGTTAGTACGGGAGTTGCATTGACGGGGCATGTCGTCTGGGTCAAACGCTTGCGCTTCCCCGGCCAACGCGCAGATTTACCAAGTCAGTCAAGCCAAGGCGAGCATGCAGGGGGGCAAATAGGTATATCTCACAGATCAAATAGGTGAACTAAACAAATATGCGTTAATATTACGTACGATGCGGGCGATCTCGCCCCAGTGTGGGGGCAGCGTGCCACTAGGAGACGCCATCGCGAATGTGTTTTCCATTCAAACCGCCACAACTGAACGAATTGTGTATCTCGCTACGAGGTCAGTGCCGAGTTGTGGAAATTACTAAACTAGGCCTGGATTGCTAGTATAACTTAGTATTATACAATGTCCGACACAGAAACATTATATAATCGCTTCGTTGAGGCGGCATGGTCTGGAGGTACGTTCAACTCAAATTGGAATATGCGCTGTTCCCCGGCTTTCCAGCGTCCAAAGCCGACTTACAAGACTTGATTCTGATACAAACCTATAGATAAGGCCACCGTTTTCAGTATGCTGGCATCAGTTCCAGTAGACTGCGTAGATAAGCATGGCGATACAGCTCTGGTACGTACGACGAAACCGCGCGCGGCATGTTTTTCACGGCATTTTTGCACTCATTGGTGAAGTTTTTGCATTATTCTCATGAAATTCTGGTTTATTACTCATACTATCACAGATTGCGGCCTCAATCCATGGCCACATCGACATCGTTCGAGCTCTGGTCGAGCGCGGAGCTTCAGTCAATCACAAGAACAAATACCAATTCACTGCGCTGCACTGGGCGGCAGAGGGCAATCACGTCGACTTGGCTCGGTATCTGATTCAAGCTGGCGCGAATGTCAATTCGCAGGACAATGCAGGCAACACACCCTTACATATTGCAGCGAAAGGTGGACACACGGGTGTAGTGAACTTGCTTCTCTCGATTCCCACCCTCGATAAGGCTCTCTGCAACAACAAGGGCGAGACACCTTTGCTGCTCGCAACAGCTAAGGTTCAGACCGCGTGTGTGGACGCGTTGATCGCGGCCGGCGTTGACGTTGATATGGCAAATGCCGATGGTGCATCGCCTTTGCTTATGGCCGCTTGGGTCGGTGATGTTGATCTCTGCACAAAGCTCCTGGAGGCCGGAGCCAATGTGAACCACGTTGCCATGCCACGTGGCGATACCCCTCTTCTCTTGGCATCGTACCGAGAGCATGCGGATGTCGTTGAGCTGCTCGTTGCACATGGCGCCCGCACTGACGTTTGTAATGTTCGAGGAGCTGTGGTGAATGGTAACAAGTCTCCTGTGGTTGCCGCTGCAATTCAACGCGGTCTGGAGCTCTATCGACATCGCCAACGTGCCTCCAACATCTATGAACATGATCGCAAGCCTAGCGCACCATATGGCCGAGGGAGCTATCCAGAAGGTGATGTTGTGTTGGACGGGCCGGCTGGTGAGAACATTCAGAGCCCAGGCCATTATCGCGGGTCATCACGCAGCTCAGTCGGTGGTGTGGGTAGCGTAGTCGCATCGGCAGCATCAAGTTCAGCAGCATCATCACCTAGTCCTGCGCGCCCGAGGATATCCTCGCCAAGCGGAGGCCAATCACAGCAACAGCAGTATCCTAGCTTGGAATCCTACTTCCCACCCAAGAATCGACCTTCAAACAACGTCGGCAGCAGTGGTAGTGGTGGTGCTAGTGCGGGCAGCAGTAGTAGCGGGCATGAGCGACCACCAGCACGATCTCCAGCGTCTGTTGGCTACGCACGAGCCGATTCTCATTCACACGTTGAGCGCAAACAGTCCCCATCACCACCAGCATCGAGCTCAGGATCTCCGAGCAATGGAGGCGCTTCGTCCAGTCCCACCTCAATTGAAGCATTCATGGAAGAAGAATTCGCAAAGATTGTTGGAATGGACTCGGTTAAGGATCAATTGCGCGCATTCTACAAGAAGGTGCAGCTTGACAGGATTCGTGAAATGGCCGGTGCTGTTAACAAGGCTCAAGAAGGACGACGCCTGTATCACATGGTCTTCACAGGTCCTCCTGGTGTGGGTAAGACAACGATGGCCAATCTAGTCGCAAAGGTTATGCTAAAGATGGGATTGCTCAAGACAGACAATGTCAAGATTGTTAGCAACGCCATGGATCTCATCGCAGGATATGTCGGCCAAACGCCCGGCAAAGTTGATGCCAAAGTCGAAGAGGCGAAAGGCGGTGTATTATTTATCGATGAAGCTTACTCAATTGTGAAACAGGATTCGAGCAAAGACAGTTTCGGAAAAGAGGCAATCGATACAATCATGAAGCACCTCGATCCACCTTCCTGTGTCTTTATTTTTGCTGGATACGAGGCTGAAATGAACCGATTCCTCGCCGCAAACGAGGGCCTGCAGCGTCGCGTTCCATATCGCTACCACTTCGAAGCGTACACGATCCCACAGCTCGTTGAGATTCTCAAGGTTCTTTGCCGCAACAAGGATGAGGATCTCGAACCAGGTGTTTGCGAATGCGTCACACATCTTCTCGAGACGGAGATTTCACATCAGCAGCGCGTGACGCAGAATGCAGGTCTGATTGCTAACTGGATTGCATTCGCGCAAAACGAGCGCGATGACCGTTTGGATCTTGAAGAGGCTCGCAGGAATCCGGACCTGGCTTCGCTACTAACAGCAGCTGACTTCCGGGCCTCGTTGCCCCAAGTAAAGAAGATGGCAGCCAAGAGCAAGCGCGCAGTTCACCAGTAGCCCTTGTTGAGACTGTCGCAAGTGTTTCGAATCCTGAGTGCGTAGTTCCGTACTCTATTCAATACAGTAGACCAACTGCAACAACTAAGCTGATTTTGACGAATGGCGAAGGGGCACATGTAATAAGGCACACCATAGACAATGGTGCGAGCTTGGTCAGGTTACGTATAACTTTATTTGTGGAGCCAAGTTGACCACGATTCACGCCTTTAATAACAACTGGCCTGTCCAAGAGTTGCTTTAAGAAATTTCGACTTTTCGCTTTTGTCACTGTCTCACCCATCCGTCCTAGCCCGGATTTCACGCCAAGTGACGGTTGTTGAAGCACATTTTCTCTACTCGACTAATGCGAGTTTTCGGCTGACATTTTGGTGCATTTGGCAATTTAACCCTACATTTAGGTCCATGTCGTTCACAGCAAGGCTTCAGGGCCTCTTGGTCGGCGCCGCAGTCGTTGGCGCGTTCTATATAAAGACAAAACAAGAGGTACGGTGGATTGAATCCTCATCTCCGGCGTCTTTTGCAGGTATTACATGTACTGACCGCTTACTCACATGCGTATGTTTTCAACAACACCTACTATCTAGATCCAAGCCCGTTTCGGCGAGACCGGAAACGCCGTGGAGGCGCTGCACTTCCGAATCAACCCCGGCGCTTTCCCGATCAAGGCTCAGTGGGAGGAGAAATCGTGGCTCGGTCGCTACGTCAACGTCGAGGGTGGCGAGCGCACGCTCAAGCAGGCGTGGAACAACCAAGTCCGACGGCTTTTCGAGGTTGTGTACCGATCAACCCAATAAGAGCTTTGATAATGCGACATGCCTCAAACTCAACCTCGCTCAAGACAGAAGGAGTAAGATGCAAGGAATCCCTAGCCTCGATCTTTCAATATGATTGTACATGATTTGTAAAGTAACTTAGTCAACCTCCCCTCCACCACTACTATTACACTATGACAATTCGTTAGTAAAGTAGCAGCTTTATTTACGCCAGACGGCAAAGTTCTCACTCCTCGTCGGTCTCAGCCATTACGTAATCCTCCATGGAACCCCAGCGTGTTCCCCACTGGATACGGACGGGAAATTGAATCTATAGGCACGGGAAGGGAAAGAGGCGGGCAGGGAACGTGAGAGGCGTGCATTCCCTGGCAGTGACAGGAAGGCAATGAAATACGTGTCGAGAGTCTTGATGACCAGTGAATACGTACAGAGCAATTTCGAGGACGAGCGCTTTCCATGGTCTCTTTGATCAGCTTGACGGCAGATGCCAAGTAAGCCTTCGGGAGCTGCAGCACGATTTCATCGTGTAACTGTAGGACGATTCGGCATTTGGGGATTTTGCCCGAAACAACGATCTTGTTCTGGATCGCGATCAAAGCTTCCTTCAATACGTCACTGCATCCGCCTTGAATTACGGTATTGATGCTTTGGCGCTGTGCGTACGACATCCTTTCAGGTCTATTAGACTCAGTGATATGAGGTAACAGTCTTCTTCGGCCTGACAGCGTTGTAACATAGCCGGTCATGTGTGCTGCTGCAATGACGCGCTCAGTGAAAACCTTCACTTGAGGATAGCAGCTGAAATATTCTTGCATCAAGGTCTAAACGAGAGGATCAGAAATTAAAGCAATGTTGTAAGCAACGACTGAGAGCAAGACAAGGGATGCATAAAGTCGGTTGACTTATGAGGAAAGCGCAAGTTCACGCTAGAACGTACTTCGGCCTCCTCGGGTGTGATCTCGGCACCCTTTGAGGATTGAAGCTGGCCAGCTAGACTGCGACGACCCATGCCATACATGAGACCCAATGACAAGCGTTTTGCCTTCTCACGCTGTAGGGGTGAGACATCGTTGAGACCGACATGGAAGCACTGGCTTGCCATAAGACAGTAAATGTCGCTTTCGCCTTCGTCACTTCTTCGAAACACTTCAAGCATCTTTGAGTCTTGAGATAAGTGTGCCAGCATACGCATCTCAAACTGCTTGTAGTCTACTGAAACAAAAACCATTTCATCTTCTTCATCTCCAATCGGTATGATCACATCGCGAATCCATGCGGTTGCACTCGAACGCCCTTCTTCGTTCGAGGAAGGCTCTTCCAAGCAATCATTCGGCACAGGTTCGGTGTCAGCACAGCTTACTTCGCACTGAACAGCGTCAGAAGCATATGGGTGCTTTCTTTTGCAGCCGATTTCTAAAAGAGGCTCTTCGTCGTCACCAGCTGTCTTGACTTCGAGTGCTCCAGAGACAGTTCGAGATGGAGACCTGCCCAATGGATCGTCCTTGAGAACCAGGTTTAAATTGACTCCCTTAGTTTTCGGCATTGATTGCAGATTTGGATTCGAACAGGATAGTCGACCAGTCGCGGTTCCAATGTGATTCCACGTTGGTAATAGAATAAATGTTCTATGACCCGACTCACGCGTTTTCAACCCACCAACGGCTTGCAGCCTGGCAGATATTAGGAATGGATCCACGTATACGGTGAGAGTCTTGAACCACGAGCGATATTGCAAAATCAAATTCGGTAGAGGGTGCTTGTCAGCCAGTTGTCGTAGCACCGATTCACTGGTTGGATGATGCTTTCGGGTTGTTTGAGGAGAGTTCATCTTAGCCGCTGCAGCGGCACTAGTATACTGAGGCTGAACCCTCTCAAGCTTGAGCACATCATACAGCACGTGGGCAACCTGCTCTGGAGATGTAATGAGGAAGGGAACGTTGACTGTCTGGTATGCTAGTGTTTCTAAATGCTTGACATTCTCGACAATTGTAGATCTATGCTTGGCCAAGAAATCGATATCAAGCCCAACGCCGAACTTCTCCATATTTGTGAGGATCAGTGAAAAGGGGAACTCACGTTCCCAGTACCAACGGATTAGCCCGTTGCTTTGTAAGGTCCAGCTGTGCGGCGGTGATACGCTTGATGGAATGTTGGATGCGTCTGAGGCAATCCAATTATCGTAGGCATGATCGGCGAGGCTGCTCTTGGGGAGTGCAGAGTACCCCTGATTACGCACATTCCAATATGCTTTGCGATTGCCGAATTCAAGCGCAAACCAAACGGCTGGGACAACGAGAAGGTCTTCCAGGAGTTGAGATGCCAAGCCCCTCAAGTCTGTCTCTGAGCATACGATTTGCTGAACAAGTGAATGAAGCCGACTTGATAGGTCCGTCGCTTGGACTGAAGTGCAGGTTTGGAACTCATCGTTCTGATCGAGATTACTCAGATACTGATGCAGTTGCTCTGCCACATCCCCAACTAGAGCCTTACTTCGCAGGTTCTGTAAGAAAAATTCTGCATTCGAATCGAGGGCCGTTGAACTAACCAGATCAGGCGACAGCAACCAGTACGCTAAGACAGGATCCGCAATCAACTTACTATTGTCCGTCGCTAGGCATGCAACAGCTTCGGGATATAGGCGGAAATGCGTGTGTAGCGCAGCGAAAATAGATTTTGCGTTCGGCATGTACTTGACTAGTGTTGAGCATTCGAGAAGGGCTTGGATAGCTTGTGCGACTCTCACAAGCTGTGAATCGGCACCCAAGTTCCGCTGAGCTGATGTGTGCAAGTTCGCCAAGTCGCTGTCCAGGCACAAGCAAAACACACCGATATCCTGCTCAGTGCCTCGCGACTGAAGGCTGAAGCTACCACACACCGGGGGCTCATGGATCATGAGTACGAGTGCATGAGCATTTTCCGGCAGAGGATCCAGAAAGCAGTCGATAGCAGCATTTTTGATGGAGGCTGGCTCGATTCCGCATGCAACGCTTGCCATTGCTCGGACATTGTGTCCTAAGATGGACGCAGCCGACACAGCTCTTGAGTTCAGGGGCTCTGAGACCATACATTGCGCCTTGTCCGAGAAGTTCACTTGTTGCTTGATTGTAGATCGCTGACCAGTGCGCTGCTCTTTGGTACTTCGGCGGAACGTTGTTTCACCACCACGGTATACAAGGGCCAGTGACACCCAAGGTCTCTCCATCCAGTCTCCCGTCATCATGATGGGTGATACTTCATCTTCGACATCGAGTTTTGACTTTTGGAGGACACGGTGGACGCGAGCAATAAACGAATCGACGTGTTGTCCGATCCACCCATCTTCATGCAGTGACAGGAGCGTTTCCTTGCCTTGAGCAGACAGCTGAAGTTCAGATTCTTTGGGTTCGACCTTTGCGGAGGCGAGTTGGGACAAATCACCCAAATACGTGCCAAACTCTCCAGCGTTCATTGAACGGACACGAGAGCGAGTCATTTCGCGAGAAGCCAGCGGAGACATATTCTTAGAGTGCACGCCCTCAGAAAAGGCAGACATATTTGACAGATTCCGAGATGATTTCCTGCTCCCACCACTAGCCGTGCAAGTGCCTAGTGGCGACCCTCCAACCTCGCTCCTTGAGTCGGGCGTGGCTTTCGCGCCACTGCTACACGGTAACCGCTGAAGCTGAGATTGAAACATATAGCCGGAATCACTCGGGGACTTGGCCTGAATCGAACCGCTTGCACTGATCCTGGGAGCTCCAGCTGGTGGCCTGAGAACACCTGACCCGGGTGCCAGGAACTGGTGGTAGTTATCGGAGCTCATACGGGTCGGGGTCGGGGACAGGGCCATGGCTGGGTTGGCCGGCTGCGCCTGATGTGTCTGGGGTAGAAAACCGGGCTGTTCATGCTGGGCAGGGTATAAAGGCCGGTGGATCGGATGCTGCTGCTGTTGTTGCTGCTGTTGCTGCTGAACGCTTTGTCGTGCAAGAAACCCTTTCCATCTCTCAAGCGTGGGTGACTTGAACATAGGTGCGGGGCGGGCTTCCCAGAGGTAGTCGATGTATGGACGGGTCTCTTCACCCAGTGCAGACTTGAAAACCTATATTTCAAATATGAGCCCGGTGAGTATCGCGTGAGAAGGTTCAGTTTCGATTACATTTACCAGATATTCAGGTGCGAAACGGATGTTTTTCCAAGGTGTGTAAACGTACGCGATTTGCGAGTGTGCGCTGGCGTTCCAGTTGAATTTGCTGATTGGATACAGGATACTCAGCAGGTGTGCGTATTCTGGTAAACATTTTAATACTGTAGCGCTACCCTACCTACCAGTTTCAGGCACTGGAAGTTATACATTCGTGAATCAGTTTTTTCCGACTCCAATTCGAATTTTTCCAACATGGTCCACTTGTCGGGAGCTCCGCGACAACAACACACCATGAGATCAAGGATTTGGCTCAAAACGAGGTACTGTACATTTTATTTATGCTCGAGATTATACACGCGTGGCACCGCTCGGACTAGGGCTTGTGCTCACGCTTGATCCGGGACTGGAGTTGTTGAGATTGGGACTGACACCACTTCCACTTGGACTCGAACTTGAACCTGAGGTTACTGTCGAATTGTTAACTAAGGCGGAAATGGCCTGCGATTTGAGCAGGTGACGGCTGATCTGACGTCGATTCTTCGTCTTGCGATTGCGGTCTGATCCCTGGTCTGAGTTGCTTCGATGACGTTGAACTACTATACACTGTGTGATTGGGAGATTGGTAACCGAGTACCAGTCGGAGCGATGCACTCTGCGGCCAGCACACACGGCTTCTGTGCCCAGAAGCTGACGAGTAGACCCCAGTGTAAGCTGAATTGCGAACCTGCCGAGGTCCATCATGACCCAAGGGTCGGTCTCCTTGCCAGTGACATACATCGTTGCGATACCGAGAGTGGTATCACTGAGATCGACAGGGGGCAGGGTCGAGCCATCGAGAATCGGTGACTGGGACGACACCACGTGTTGTTGTTGTTGCTGCACACCTGCAAGATAAACATCGGGGTCCAAACCCATCGTCAATAGACGCTGTCTTTGTAGCGTTGTACGAGCGTGAGCTGTGACACCATCGACGACGCGGTTCAGAATGTACTCGTTGCTCACGGTCGCAAAAATAAGATATTCAAGTCCACCACTTGCAGCAGCACTTGAATTAGCATTCGGTTGACTCATATCATACACAGCGACGTTAGAGATCGTATCCGTCGAGATCAAGCTGAGAATGTCACGAATATTGGGCTCCAGCTTGCTTGCGAACTGTTTCAACGCATTTTCCCATCGATCCACGGTCTTTTCGTGTTCCTGTTGGGCTAACCTATCTAGCGTTATCTCATGCTTGTGGAACTCCAATTCAACCGACGCTAGCGCAAGCTCTGGCGATATCGTCTCGCCCATAACCACGGGTGTTCCTGAGCTCCCTCCCGAAGTGGTCGACTCCGAGCTTCCATTCGCTCGGCCTCCGCTGGCCACACTCATCAAATCGATGGCCACGCCACCCATTCGTGTGAGGTCCTGCTCGAGTGCTTCGAGCTCAGCCTGCTTCGCATGCTGGAGGAAGAACTCGCGCTCATCGTCGTCGTGTACGTTGACGTTCTTGAGGTTCTGAGAATCAACCAGATCGAAGGAAATTCCAGCTAATGGGTTACCATGTGGCCTGAACGTGGGACTCATCGATGTAAGCACAATCTGGCCAGAGGTGTGATTCACCTGTGCAGGCATTACTCCCACCATCGCACCACTTCCACTGCTACTGCCGCTGCTTACACTAGTGTGCAGATGTGCGTGTTCCGACTTCTGTCCGTTGTTGGCTTCTTTCTGGGTGATGCGGATGGGGATCGCCGCTGTAGTCGTGCTCATTGTGTAGACATTGCATTTGCAAGCCGCCCGGATGCTGTGACGGATAAACTGCTTGGCGAACATGCTCAACGGTGGTCTATTCCGACCTGGTCAGTGGTCGTTCTCGGACAAACGCGTTTCGCCCTTAGTTTCGAGGTTCAGCTCGGTGTTGGTGTTATAGAACCAAGTGGTTTCAATTCGGATCGGATCAATCCAGCGCTGTATACGCTTTTTCCAGACAGAACACTGTAGTCTGCCCCGAATTTTGACTGCACAATCCCACGGACTTGACTCCTATTTTGACGCTAAGAGTCGGCTCTTTGGTTAAACCTTCACGTGCCTTGGGGTGGCACGTGCGGCTTCGGCCCACCCAATTCTCTGGGATGGCCAGTACCGCCCGCGTATCCGCCCGGCGGCGACTTTTTTCAGTACCACTACTACTTTCACTCGTGCTTGAATTGGGCGTGTGCGGGTGAGTGCCAGGGGGTGAGACCAATATAGTTGGTATTGTCACAACTCTGACATACTACCACGTGCACCCAATCCTACACACACCTGCGCAGTGAACTGATTGTCGTCGCCTAAGGTGACTGGTTGGGTTCTTTACCAAGCTTGGTGACGCTCTCGCTGCTGAGGCACACAGCTTTCGCGACGTTCCTAACTACTGCATCCGCGCGGCTGCCTCCCAAACCCAACGGCGTGGTCTGGTAATTCGCAATATTTGCCCAAAGCCAAGCTCAAGCCTCAAGTTCCGAAGGCCTGGTTTAGAGTCAAGGGTATATCTGTGGTGTTCAACACTGTGTGGAGTCATTGGTGGTGCTGCGGAGATTATTTGACAACATAGCCTCCCCCACCAACCTTGAAACTTCTTTCGAAATCTTAGAGTGAATTCACACTTACCAGCACGCAGAGGAACCAACCGGATGGTGGTGATGAACAATACCGCGAGGGCGGGGCTCGAGCCCCCGCTCTTGACGCATAACATCTCCTTACTAACCAGCAAACTAACGGAGAGTTCGCCAAACAAGGGTTTCCAGACAGTCGAGTACGTCTTCTTATGCATTGTTAGTTTAGGAGTCGCCCTCAGTCTACTGCAGCTCTTGAGCGAGAAGTGTTATCGGAGGGTGAGTCCGGCCGGTAAGGTGTTTCATCGCATTACAGTGCTGTCCTTTCTCATGCAGCTCGTCCGCGCTCTCGATCTTCGCGGCGTCCGTGGCATTCTTTCTTATCCCGTGGACATGCTACTCGCGGACAATATCACAGGGCTCATATACACTGCAGGTAGTTACATCCTGGTGAAGTCAATGGAGTCCACTTTCGATAAGGTCCACAGCCTTGGAATTGGTCCTCATCTCGAGCGCCGCAAGGTGCTCATCCAGAGGCTTCTTCTAGTTGGTGGTGTTGGCCTGATTACCGTCGCAAATGCCACAGACGTGGTGCTTATGTTCGTCAACCACCGATGGATTAAATCCATTTTCTTCTTCACTCTCTCAATTGTGTTCGCACTTTTTGCCATCTGCTCCTACTACGTCTTGAAGACGTACCGTGAAGCTTTGGCGAGGTTCATTGTGCTCCTCAAGAACCCACCCGCTGCCGGTGCATTCGCAAACATTCATCAACGCGTCTCGAACGCAAACTCCGAGGCTGCGACATCAGCACTTTCGGCCTTCGCACGCCTACCTACCGATGAGAAGAGTATGATGGCAGTGGGAGCGGGTAATGAAGATTATTCTGCTGCTAGCATACTTGTCCAAGCCGATCCCACGTTCTTCCCAGTTCACTGGCTCGGCCGAATTGACGAGGAGTTGCCACCATATTCTCCGCCAGGCTACTCTGTCCGCCATAAGGGCGCGGGACGGCGTCATAAGGAGGGTATTCAGGAAAGGCTGCTCGGAGCTTCGGCCCATACTAACAACTCGGATGAGAAAGGCATGCCAACAGATGGCAGAAACGTGGCATTGCGCAAACTACCGTACGAACCAAACAACGATCCTAAGACACACTCGGATCCAATGTCAGACTCGGAGCAATCGCCACACGCACAAGAAATCGACGCGCTCGAGCGCAACTCAAGAAAGATCCTTATCCTTCAAGTGGTTGCTTGTCTGCTAGCTGGAATCGCATCTACACTGCAGATGGTGAGAGCAAGCGATGACGTTCAGTCGTCAGACCCTGTTAAGGCTCAAGAAAGTTTCTTCTCCGAACACCTGCTGTCGTTCGTTCAACTTCTTGCCCTGTTTATCATGATGTGGTTCTCCTGGCTCCCACCTTCTGTGAGCGCGTTCTGCTATCTTTGCAGAAATCGATGCTGCTGTGCGACGAAAACGAACGATCATATGAGGGGCTCAACGATCGAGGGTTCGCAGCACCCTCGCTATCTCGCACATGGTGTTGAGAGCCCTACCAATGCAGTTACCTACTACCCACCCGCCATGAATGGAGTACAGAACCCTGACCCTGGCTTCAGCACTCCGCAGATGGCCAATTTGCCACCGATTCCGGCGAGTGCAATTGAAGATGATTCGGTAGCTATTCTCGCGGCTCAGGTTATACCCATTTCACCGGTTGGTACGTCTGTCTATACACTCGATGCTGATTCGTACATTGCAGGTGCAATCGGCGCCGGACGATCAGCTGAGTTCGAAGGCACGCTCAATGCTGAGGTCCGTGGAGATCCTGACATAGTCGCAGCTGCACTGGGAATGGGAGTCGACGGCGAGTCAGGAGCCACGAGTCGAACCTTGGACGATGAACACTTTTTAGCAGTTCCAACGTGGGCAATTACAACCGCCCAATTAGCTACGGGTCAGTATACGAGTGTCAACGCTCAGCTGACTGAGGATGATTTATAACCCCACGCCGATATTACGTTCTTGCCAATCGTGAGATGTGACTGCATTCATCTCGCATGTGGATGGTCACGTTTCGCCTTCTGTAAAGCTTGTATTCAAGTTTGTAACCCCGGTTGGTCATTCAACCTCGGACTATTTTAGTACATTGTTAGCTATTAGCTCTGCCCCACCTTTTGACATGTACAGGCTTTCATACACATTATTTCAGCTGTTTATGCATTCCACAGCTATTGTTTATTAGGCACATTCTTTGCGCTTGATTTACTCTGAATCTCATTCGATCACAACCTCGGGTACCTGGCGAATGAGCTTCCGTGCCCAGTCAGGAAGAGCAGTATGAGTCAAAATGATGCGTTCAATCTTCGACTTCTGCGGCGTTGCTTGGGCATTTTCTGACTCTCGGAAGCCCGCAAGGCATGCATGTGGCATCGAGTAGTTGACCAAAGTCAATGCCAGCTGTGGATTCACCAGGGCTGGCTTGCCTGGAGTGGGGATCAATTGGGCATCTGAAAGCTTCTTAATGATCTCTTCAACGAGTGCGCTATGCAGATTTCGGACGGTTTCACCAAGTACCTGGACCAGATTGGCATCAGGGGGTGATACAGATGCAGTACTCGCACCTTGCGCGTGCGTTCCTGAGGACGAACCAGCCTGACCAGCGTTTGAACTGCCTGATCCTGCGGACGTGCTGGGACGAGCACCAGCAACGGCAGATGACGGGTTCACAGGCTGCTTACCTCTTGCACCGGCTCCAGTACTCATAACTCCCATGTTTGGGTTCGTTGCACCAGCCAAGGTCGTCAATTGAGACAGAATTGAGGCACCGGGTCCAGTTAAAGCTGCAGACTGCAAATTGATTCCTCCAGCTGAGAAGCCTGTGAGAGACGGGAAACCAAACAGCAGCGGGATTAGAGAAGAGGGTCCAGATGTGGCAGTGGCGGCAGCAGCTGCTGCTGCAGACGCTGCGGCCGCTGAGTGAGCAGCAGCCACAATTGCCGCGGCTGCTCCTGAAACCGCAGACACAGTTGAGCTCGTCGAACCTGAGGTTCCATGTCCCACAGTTGCCCCACCTCCTGATGCGGGATTCGTTCCTACGGTTGAGCTGGCCTGAGTCGGCGCAAAGCCCAGGCCAGGAATGCCAATACCAAGTGAAGTATTCAACCCCAGAGCAGGACTGGAGCCAGGGATAGACGGCGCGGACTCGATTCCCAACAATCGAGGAATGAGTGCAGCAAACGAGAGATCACCGACAGGTGTCTCAACTGTGGTCAGGCTGGTTGCCGTCGAAGCAGCCATTCGAGCAGCCAATGACCAGGCAGAATCTCGTACATTGTTCAGGACTTCCGCTATGAAGGCAGGGAGTTCTACATCATGGCAATAGCTTCCATTCAAAGGGATATTCCTTGGAGACGGCAGTGGGAGATTTGCCGGGAAGGGCAAATACGGTCGTGCTGCGAGGGCGCAGTATTTGAGGGCCAAAAGGTCCGCAACGTCCTGTCGACCCGCTGCTTCCAAACATGCAGCGAGTGCAAGTGGGAACCATACAGGAGATGCAGAGGAATTCTGTGCGTTGTCTCTCTCACCAGCCGGCTCTGCGTCGGACGGTGGCGCACCAAGAGGGTTACCTGCAAGATTCAAGACTTTGAGTGTTGAGTTGTACGGCTTGAACGTACGAGCCACGCGAAGGGCCGTATTTCCCAGTTGATCCTTTTTAGCGCCACCCTTAGCACCCGCATTTGATCCAGGCTGGTTGGGGGCTGGCGCTGCGACAACATTTGGTTGATGTGAAGTGGACGCACTTCCACTTGAGCTAGAGCTTGATGAGCTGGGCTGTTGGATACCCGAGAGCAATTCTTGTGGCCGGTCAGCATCGCAAGGAACAGTAGCTGCAACTAGCATGCGAGCACCGCGTGCACCAATTTTGTTTTCGCTAAGGTTTAATACCACTAGCGACTTGTTATTTGCAATCGCATCTGCAAGCTCAGTGCAACCTGCATCCGTGATGTTATTTAGTGACAAATTCAGCGATTGTAGCGTTGTGTTCTTCTTCAACCTTGCTGCAATTCGGGAGATGTCTTTGGATGTCAGGCCGTTCCCTCGGAGAGAAAGCACTTGAAGCATTGACGATGAGGCCACAGTTGTTGGACCACTAGGTGCAAGATTCAGGTTAGCGAGGCTCAAGTTGCTGCCTCCCGTGGTCGCGCTACTTGTGGCATTGCTGGACTCACTCGCGGGCTCATTAGCGTCACTGCCTGTTGAAGATGCTCCGGTGCCTCCAGCATTCCCAGCTTGGCCTGATGATGGCGAAGTCATACTTGAATCGTGTCGCTCCAGTGCAAGCCCAGGAGGCCCACTTGGCATGGTGACCGTTGGCACCGGAATTAGCCAAGCAAAGGGGCAGTCGTCATCATCGCCTGATGTGGTCTCCAGTGTTCCAGAGTTGGTCGTATTACCATGGGCTGGTTGGGTTCCATCAGAAGCAATGACAATCCCCTCCTGTGGATCTGCCAGCGATGCGAGCTCCGGTCCGACAAGAAGCGGCGGTGGTGGCCGCGCTCCAGTCGCTTTATCTAGTCCCAATGGGTTGAACTCAACCGTGAGTTTCTGGATAAAACTGTCCTCAAGCAATTGACCGAGAGTTTGAATGGCCTTCCCAGATAAACCGCAATCCGTGAGAACAAGGGTGGTCAGCGATCGTGTGTGGGCCATCATCTCCAGGACGAAGATGGTGGCAAAGTCCACCTTCCAGTGCTGAATTGAGAGTGTGTCAACATTTGCGCCATTATCATCCGAAGTGCAGACGAGGGCTCCGCCAGGAGGAGTCTTTGCTGACGGATATCCGCTCTGCGAATGGTTATTACGAGCGAGCGACGGAGTGGCTGAAGGCATATTCTCACCGGACGATGCCGCAGATTCGATTCCGTTCGTGCCCATGTGATCACCGTCGCCAGTATGATGCTCGTGTGAATTGTTGCCTCCAGCACCTGATGAGTAGCTTGAAGCTGCGATGGCTGGGTGTGGAAGGATCCCGTATGACTTGCAGATACGCTGGTACTCCGGGACAAAGTCGAGGGGTGAACTCAGTGATATGGTGCCTAGACATATTATACCATGCATTGTTGACACAGGTGCATGTTTTCGTTTCAGGTGTGTGTGTGTGTGTGTGTGTGTGTGTGTGTGTGTGTGTGTGTGTGTGTGTGTGTGTGTGTGTGTGTGTGTGTGTGTGTGTGTGTG
>Ga0180217_1002283_pt1 | contig 18202 bp, 21 predicted proteins | sample eDN3rd37CBELigOP_FD_128521 | JGI IMG/M metagenome (GOLD analysis project Ga0180217, IMG submission 128521) | Enriched Organic Plus compost microbial communities from Emeryville, California, USA - eDNA 3rd pass 37_C BE-Lig OP (version 2) (version 2) ... | reverse complement strand
TATCTGCGCGACATCTGCGGCCGGGAGGAGGGGGCGCCGCCTCCGGTGGATCTGGCCGTGGAGCGCCGCAACGGCGATTTCGTGCGCGAGCTGATCACCGACCGCGCGGTCAATGCGGTTCATGACCTGTCCGATGGCGGGCTTCTGGTGGCGATCGCGGAAATGGCCATGGCCGGCGGATTGGGTGCCGATCTGGAGCCGGCTCCGGAGGATCGGGCCAGCCACGCCTATTGGTTCGGCGAGGATCAGGGACGGTATATTCTTACTGTCAAACAGGCCAGCGCGACCGCGCTGATCACCCGTGCGGCCACCGCCGGGGTTCCGATCCGCAGGATCGGGCGTGTGGGAGGCGGGTCCATCAGTCTGCCAGGCGAGCCGCCGGTGCCGGTGGAGGCATTGAAAAAGCATTTCGAGGGCTGGCTGCCGGCTTACATGGCCGGCGATGCACCCTCTGACGGATAAGGGAGGCCGCGCACGATGCCGATGAATGCCAGCGATATCGAACGACTGATCAAGGCTGGGATTCCCGATGCCGAGGTGACGATCCGGGATCTGGCCGGCGATGGCGACCATTATGCGGCCACGGTGGTCGCGGAAAGCTTCCGCGGCAAATCACGCGTTCAGCAGCACCAGCTTGTCTACAACGCCTTGAAGGGCCAAATGGGGGGTGAGCTTCACGCGCTGGCGTTGCAGACCGGGGTGCCGGAGGGCTAGTCGGCTTTTTTGCGATTTATCGCGACCGATTTTTCGCGGAAATTGTGACGGAACAGGCCGTTTAAAGCGTGATATGATGGTTTATCGGTGCGGTTTTGGCCCACCGTGAGGGCAGAAGCCCAGAGGGACGGCAGTCATGGCGATCGAGCAATTCATCGACAACGAGGTCAAGGGCAACGACGTCGTGCTCTTCATGAAGGGCACGCCGCAGTTCCCGATGTGCGGATTTTCGGGCCAGGTGGTGCAGATTCTGGATTATTTGGGCGTTCCTTATAAGGGGTTGAATGTCCTCGACTCCGATGACCTGCGCAACGGCATCAAGACCTATTCCAACTGGCCGACGATCCCGCAGCTCTACGTGAAGGGCGAATTCGTGGGCGGTTGCGACATCATCCGCGAGATGTTCCAGGCTGGCGAGTTGCAGACGCTGATGAAGGACAACGGCGTGCCGGTGAAGGAGACGACCTGATCGCCTCTTTTCGTGCCCGATAAGCACAAAAAAGGCCGCCTCGAGGGCGGCCTTTTCCGTTTTGGGCAACCGAAGCGAAGCTGATCAGCGCGAGTAATATTCGACGACCAGGTTCGGCTCCATCATCACCGGATAGGGCACATCGGCCGGCGCCGGCACGCGGGTGAACTTGGCGGTCTTCTTGGCCTCGTCCACCTCGATGTAGTCGGGAATGTCGCGCTCGGGCAGGGCCTGCGCCTCCAGCACCAGGGCAAGCTGGCGCGAGGCTTCCTTGACCTCCACCACGTCACCGGGCTTGACCCGGAAGCTCGGGATGTTGACCCGGCGGCCGTTCACCTTGATGTGGCCGTGGTTCACGAACTGGCGGGCGGCGAACACCGTCGGCACGAACTTGCAGCGGTAGACCACCGCGTCCAGGCGCCGCTCCAGGAGGCCGATCAGGTTGGCGCCGCTGTCGCCGCGCATCCGGACCGCCGCCGTGTAGGTGGCGTGGAACTGCTTTTCGGAGATGTTGCCGTAATAGCCGCGAAGCTTCTGCTTGGCCTTGAGCTGGATGCCATAGTCCGAGAGCTTCGACTTGCGGCGCTGGCCGTGCTGGCCGGGGCCGTATTCGCGCTTGTTGACGGGGCTCTTCGGGCGGCCCCAGACATTCTGGCCCATGCGGCGATCGATCTTGTACTTCGCCTCGTGGCGCTTGGTCATCGCGTCCTCATGTTGACTGACGGGTTGAGGATCGCGCCCTCCTCTATCCCGGCGGGGAGGTGGACCTCCTGAGCCGGAACCGACAGGCTCTGCGCCAAAGCGCTGGCGTCAGAACCACGGGTCGCGAAACACATGCGGGCCGCGAAGCGACCCACAGGTGGGCGGTTCTTAAGGGCTCGAAGGCGCCAAGTCAAACCGGCAGGTCAAACCGAGAGCACAGCCGGGGAGCCGAACAAGCGGATCAGACCGACGCTTGCTCGGCGAAGCCGAGAGCGACCAGCGCCGTCTGGAGCGTGGGGGAAGGGGTGCGGCCGGAGGTGAATTCGAACGAGGGCCGCATAGGGCTCGCATCCGCGCGGCTCGGTCCCAGCAGGTCGGAGACCCGCCGGGCGATAGCCGGAGCCGGATCGAGCCAGTTCACCGGCCACGGCGCCAGCGCGGCAAAGCGGTCCAGCAGCAGCGGATAATGGGTGCAGGCCAAGACAATCGTATCTGTGCGACCGGCGTCGGATTCCACGAAACAGGGGGCGATCTCGGCCGCGATCTCGGCATCCTGGGGCCGGTCCCCGTTCAGTTCGGCCTCGGCCAGAACCGCCAGCCGGGGCGAGCCCACCAGCGTGACCGTGCATCCCTGTCCGTAATCACGGATCAGCGTGCGCGTGTACTCCCGCTGCACGGTGGCCTCGGTGCCCAGCACCGACACCTGCCGGCTCTCCGACGTCTGGCAGGCCGGCTTGATCGCCGGCACGGTGCCCACGAACGGAACGGAAAAACGCGCCCGCAGGCGCGGCAGAGCCACCGTGGAGGCCGTGTTGCAGGCGATCACGACAAGGTCGAACCGGTGGCGTGCGAGCTGGTCCTCGAAGACGCTCAACACCCGCTCGACCAGGATCGTTTCGTCACGGCCGCCATAGGGAAAGAAGGTGTCGTCGGCGACATAACGGATCGCAACATCCGGGCGCGCGCGGACGATCTCGCGCAGGACGGTCAATCCGCCGAGGCCGGAATCGAAAACCATCACCGAGGGCGATGTCGGAGACGAAGCCATGGATGATGGATCGCAGAGAATGCAGCGAGTCGCAAACGGAGGTCTTTGCGAAGCCGTTTCCGGATTCGGCAAACGGTGTCGCCCCGCGGACAAAAAAAGGCCCGCTCTACGGAGCGGGCCTTGGTCGTTCAGCAATCCGGACGGGTCAGCAGCGCACGCGGCGCAGCTCGCCGTAGCGGTTGCGGATGTAGCAAGGCTCGGCGGTCGCATTGCCGATCGCGGCGCCCGCGACGCCACCGACCAGGCCGCCCACCAGCGCGCCTCCGGCGGTGCCGGTCGCCGCCGCGCCGACCAGTGCACCACCGGTGCCGCCGATCAGGGCGCCACCCACGGTGCGGTCTTGAGCGGTTTGACAGCCGGCGAGCGCGAGTGCGGCGGCCGAAACAAGGAGCAATTTGCGCATAGGTTCTCTCCCGAAAACTCTGATTTCAATCTGGTCCGCCTTCGCCCGCCTCGTCGGCAAATCCCGCATATCGAATGCGAACACCAATTCTAACATTATTCGAAGCCGCGAGTTCCATCACGTTGGCGTTTTCACGCCTTAGCATGATGGGAAGGCAACCGGAACGAAATTATGGAGGACCTTGTTCTACCTGTCGAGAATTGCCCTCGGACAAGGAAAACAGGAGATTGATCATGCTGGGTTGGGCAATCACCTTTTTGATTGTGGCGTTGATCGCTGCTGTGTTCGGTTTCGGCGGAATCGCGGCTTTTGCGGTCGATGCGGCGCAAATCATCTTCTTTGTCGCCATCATTCTCTTCGCCATCTCGGCGGTGGTGGCGTTGATTCGCGGCCGGTCGCCGACCTTGCCGTGACCGTGACCTGGTGGACGCACGGGTGATTCAAAAGCAAGAAGCCCAGCCTAAGTAGCCGGGCTTCTTGCTAAGAGGTCAAAAGTTGGAACCGCCTTGGCTCGTTCAAGAGAGGGCTGGATCAGTAGGCTCCGGGCCTCAGATATCTTCTCTTGAGTCAGCTTGTTCTTGAGCGAGGTTTGCTCACGAACATCAGCCGCCGTTGCCGGCAAGGACGGCGCGGGTGGCTTGGTCGGCGCCGAAATCATTGGCATTGTCGATATGCAGAAGTTGCGCGAGCCTGTTGCGGGCCCGGTTGACGCGACTTTTGATCGTACCGACAGCGCAACCGCAAATCTCGGCCGCTTCCTCGTATGAAAAGCCTGAAGCGCCCACCAGAATCAAAGCCTCCCGCTGGTCCTCAGGCAGCTTCGACAGAGCCGTCTTGAACTCCTCGAACTCAACCCGGCTGGACTGCTCGGGCTGTGTCTTCAGCGTTTCAGCGTAGCTGCCGTCGGAATCCTCCACCTCGCGACGACGCTTGCGGTATTCCGAGCGGAACAGGTTACGCAGGATCGTGAACAGCCACGCCGACATGTTCGTGCCTGGCTGGAACGAATGGATGTTGGCAATGGCGCGCAGGAGCGTTTCCTGGACCAGGTCGTCTGCACGATCCACGTTGCCCGATAGCGAGATGGCGAATGCTCGCAGGCTTGGCACAGCCGCCAGCATCGTATCGCGGAGGTTGGGATCAATGCTCATTCACCAGACCCCTTATCACTGACCTTGCCGTCCAGCTTGCTTAGGAGATCGGCAAAACGATCCGGGGTGGGTTCGAGCAGTCCGTCATAATAGGCGCGCAATTGCTGCCCGATCTTGGCCTGGACGTCACGGCCGAGACTGGGACCGGTCCTGCCCCGTTTTTCGGAAGGTTTGGTGTTGCTGTGCATTGGCCTGTCGTTTTCCGCCTTCGAAGTCAGGTCGTCGTCTTCGCTCATCTTGTCCCCCGGCCACCGCGGCGCCGAAAATAGTCCCCCCAAGGCCCGCTGCGTCCGCCGAGCGGCTCATAAAGGCCTCTGCATCCGATACAAACGTTGGCTCACAGGCTTCGTTCCGCCCTCGTGGAACTTTTTTTGTGCCCAGGCATTGGGGGCGGTATAGTCTGTTCAGACCCATGGGAGGGTTTTTCGTGTCCACATCGCAAGCTGTCGCCCAGCACCTGCCCTTTTTGCGTCGCTATGCGCGCGCCTTGAGCGGCAGCCAGCACTCCGGAGACGCCTATGTGGCGGCCGCGCTGGAGGCGCTGATCGAGGATCGCAGCGTCCTCGAGGGCCAGGATGCGCGAGTGGCGCTCTATCGGTTGTTCACCCGGATTTGGAATTCGGTCGTGGTCAACGGCTCCCCGGAGCCGAGCCCGGACGCCAAAATGCCTGTCGAGCAGCGGCTGGGGCATCTGACGCCGCTGCCTCGGCAGGCCTTTCTGCTGGTGGCGCTCGAGGGCTTTTCCGAGGAGGATGCCGCCTCGATCCTGGGCATCGACGTGCCCGCGTTACGCACCCTGGTGGAGGATTCGGGCCGTGAGCTGGCCGCCGAGATCGCCACCGAGGTGCTCATCATCGAGGACGAGACCTTCATCGCCATGGATCTCGAGGGACTGGTGGAGAGTCTCGGTCACAAGGTGCTGGGGGTGGCCCGCACCCATTCGCAGGCCGTGTCCTTGGCCAAGGCCAAGCGTCCTGGGCTGATCCTCGCCGACATTCAACTGGCCGACGGCAGTTCGGGGCTCGACGCGGTCAATGAGCTTCTGCGGACGTTCGAGGTGCCTGTGATTTTCATCACCGCCTATCCGGAGCGGTTCCTGACAGGCGAGCGGCCGGAGCCGGCCTTCCTGATCGCCAAGCCGTTCCAACCGGCAACCGTCTCGGCGGTCATCAGCCAGGCGCTGTTCTTCGAGCGCAAGGCCAGCCGGCCGGAGCGCCGGAGCGCCTGACGGCGGCTCGATCGGGAACGAACAAAGACAAAGACAAAGAAAATGCCCCCGCGAAGGGGGCATTTTTATTGGTTCAAGCTGAGTTTCGACGCCAACTTGCTGGACTGGCGCGTCTTATCGCTTGGAGCGCCGAGACATCGCATAGCCGAGCATCACCGCTTCGATGATCATGGCGATCTGGGCGACGTTCGGGTTGGCCGTGCCGCCATGCAATCCCAAAGGCAGAGACCGGGCCGATGCTGCCTTTGTGCGCTGGACCGTTCGTCGGGTGACCAACACGGCCACTAAAGCGATGAGCACGAACACGCCCGCGACGATCAGTCGGGCATAAACCGGCCCGACCTCCGGCTCCAATGCCAGGATTGAAGCGGACAGCGCCATGATGACGGCCACAACGCCGCAAACGCCACAAATGGCGTAAGCGATGACGTCGCGTTTCAGCCTGCTTAGCATGTCGCCAAGGCCGGTGACCTTGGCGAAAATGTCAGCGACCCCCATGCGCCGCGCCTTTACCCGCGCCGGACCGCGATCCCCGCCAGGAATCCGATTCCGGCGGCGATCGCCAATGTCAGCAAAGGGCGCTGCTCGATTTCACCCTCCACCTTCCGCAGGGCCTCATTGCCGTAATGGGCGGCCTCGGCGCGGACGCGCTCGGCGGCCTCTTCGGCGCTGGTTCTGAGACGATCCACGGTATCGGACAATGTATCGCTGACGTATTCGCTCGCATCGGATGCTGCATGACTCGCCGTTTGGCGTGCCAGCGTGTTGAGCCTGCTGACCCGGGTTTCCAGGTCGCCGAGCAACTTCCCGATTTCCTGTTCGAGCGCGGCCACATCACCGGACGTGGATCCATTCTTGCGTGCCATGATACCCCTCACAATGTTAAAGACGGCACATCGGGCCGTCAGCGATCCCAAAACCAACGCTAGCGCCAGGAACGAGTTCCATTCCTTGGACGCCTTGCTCCCAGGCGGCGCGGCGCGATGGTTAACGACCGGCGCCGCTTCGGCCATGCGACGCTGGCCGAAAGACGGTCGGAAAAAGGCTCGGGCGCAGCCGGCCTTTGAGACAGGCTGCGCCCAAGATGATAGCCCGGGATCGGCCGTGTGCGAGGGGAGGGAATCACGGTCGAGGCGTCAATTCATCACGTCCTAACCAGGTTCCAGCCATCGCCGACGGCCTTGACCCATCGTTTCGGCTGGGCGCCAACCGGGTTCTGGAACGGGCGCTGGGCGGCGATTTTCAGCCCTAAGTGCCTGCGCTCTCAAGAATTTGCACCGAACCGAACGGCGGCGATTGCGTTGCCAGTTGGATGTGCCAACGCGATGGTCAGGCAACAGTTGACCTGTTGGTCTTGGAACTTCAAAAGCTCTTGCGACAGTGGCGTCTGTTTGAGAGTGCGTTTTAGACACCGCGGCGCCGTTCGCGCCGGGGAAGAGGTTCGTGATGCCACTTCTGCAATGGCTCTTCGGTTCGGTGGATGATTTGCCACTGGGTGCCGCGATGGGATGGCGCCTGGATTGGCTCGCGCTGCATGCGGTGGCCGATGCGTTCGTAGCGATCGGCTTCCTCGTCTCCGCGTTCGGCATCGTGATCTACATTCGCCGACGTCCCAATATGGCGCGCGATTACCGGACCGTGGCCTGGCTGTTCGCCAGTTTCATTTTCGCGGGCGGAATTGCCCACCTCATCGGTGTGGTCACGCTGTGGTATCCCGTCTACGGCCTCGAGGGGGTGGCGCGGGCGGTGACGGCCAGTTTAGCCATCCTGGCGGTCGTATTGATCTGGCGGCGGCTCCCGACCCTCGTTCGATTGCCATCCTCGCAAGAGTTGAGCGAAGCCAACAGCCGGCTGCGGCGTGAGGCGGAGTCTCACGAGGCGACGTTGCGGGAGTTGGAAGCTGCGCGCAGCGAGCTGGAAAGTCATGTGGCCGATCGCACGCGGGAATTGACGCTGCTGAATGCGCGCTTTCAGACGGCACTGCATGGCGCGAATGTCTATCTTTTCTCGCAGGATTCCGATCTGCGCTACACATGGCTGTATAGCCCCGACAGGGAGGTTGCGGCCGCTTCATGGATCGGCCGGACCGATGATGAGGTGTTGCCGATCGCCGAGCGTGAGGCTGTGCTGCGGGCCAAACAGCAGGTGCTTCAAACGGGCCAAGCGGAGGACTTGGAGGTTTCTTTCGTGGCGCCGGAACGCCGCGGTCATTTCGCGCTCCATATCGATCCGACCTTCAATGCCGAGGGGCAGATCGATGGACTGACCTGTGCGGCCATCGACGTCAGTCGCATCCGTTCGCTGGAAAGCGAGCAGCGACGTCTGACCGAAGAGCTGGGGACCACCTTGCAACGCTATGAAACGGCGCTGCACGGTTCCAATATCACCGTTTTCACGCAGGATCGCGACCTGCGGTACACGACCGTTTCCGGGCCGATCTTCGGGTTGGAGCCGGACGCCATGCTCGGTCGTCTCGACGATGAGGTGCTGCCGCTCGACAGCCGCGGCCCGATCGTAACGCTTAAGCGCGAGGTTCTGGCATCCGGGCAACCGCGCGACGGAGAGTTCCGCACCGTCAGTCATAAGGGCGGCGTGAACTGGTACGATATCCATATGGAGCCGCTGCGCGACGTATCCGGCCGGCTCATCGGCATCACCTGTGCGGCGGTGGATACGACGGCGCGCAAGGCGGGTGAGGCGCATTTGCGCGATCTGATGCGGGAGTTGACGCATCGTTCGAAAAACCTGCTGGCGGTCATCCAAGCGATGGCACGCCAGACCGCGCGTCATGCGGGCACCACCGATACGTTTCTCGACCAATTCGGTGCACGGTTACAAGCGCTGGCGGCGTCCCATGACCTGCTCGTCCAGGAAAGCTGGTATGGAGCGTCACTGACGGAACTGGCCCGCTCGCAGCTCGGGCATCATCTCGACCGTGAAGGGGCGCAGGTGTCCGTACAGGGGCCGCCGTTGTTGCTCAAGCCGGAGGCCGCTCAGAGTCTTGGACTGGCGCTGCATGAGCTGGCAACCAACGCGGCAAAGTACGGAGCCTTATCGGTCCCCCAGGGGCGCGTCGCCGTGAGCTGGCGGCGCCTGCCGATGGTCGGCAGCGAGGCCATCGAGGTGCTCTGGACCGAAACCGGCGGCCCGGCGGTTGTGGAGCCGGGCGGGCGTGGGTTCGGGCGTTTGGTGATTGAACGCAATCTTGCCCGCACGTTGGAAGCGGATGTTGAACTGACTTTCCCAGTCGAGGGCGTGCAATGCCGGATCACGATTCCGGCAAACCACCTCGCTGCTGGTCCCTGAGCCATTTCGTCGCGGAACCCCTCCAAGCATATTCGCGTTGTCAAGTCGAATGTTTGCGTCCGGGCGTTGATCCACGGGAATTTCCGTTTTTTCGTGGCGGACGCGGAGGGCACTCCAATGACCCGTATCGCCCCCTATGTTGTCGGTGGCTTGGTGGCAGTTGCCGCTATGGAATTCGGTCCGGTTGTCGATCAGCACCTGGGTGTGACGCCGTCCATTGCGAACACTTTGACGGGCAGCCTGTCTGCCCGCGCTCCAATCATTTCCAAAACCGATCGCGCGAATGTTCCGAACAGGTCGAGCATGGCGCTTGATGTGGCGACGGTGGAGGTTATCGGCCTCGGTCAGCCTGCCATTGTCTATCGCCATCGTGACGGTCGTGAACTCTTCCGCACGGATCCGGTGGACAATGTGACCGTGGTCACCAAGGGTTTCGTTCTTCCGCAAGTGACAGTGCGGCGCGATGCTCAGAGCGAAGTGCGTCCTGTTCCGATGCAGGATGTTGACGCGCATCGTGACGGCGAGATTCGCAAACGCGAATTGCAGCGCACGCGCTCGGCGCCGCCAATGGAGAATTCGACGGATTCACCCAAGGCCATTCCACCCGGTTGCGAATCCTCCTTCAGCCCCGTGGCCTCGCCAAACATGGCGCATCACATGGGTCGTTGCATGGCCGAGAACGATGGCGACGGTGCGCTCCGGAGAACGTTGGCCTTCGTCGCCGGTTGAACCGGCGCAAGCTGTCCGAACCGGGACGACGAAAGGGCGCCACGCGGCGCCCTTTCGTATTCTCCGGCTCGCAATCGGAGATGACGGCCGACTTGCTTCGGCGGTCACCTTCGCCGGTTCGACGTTCTCGCGCGGCTCAATATGCTCACACGCCCCAATAGGGCACTGACCGATAATATTGGTGAAGCGCATTCTCGCTGGAGCGGTCGCCCCAGTCGAATTCGGTTCCAGTGTCATAAGATGGTGCGTTTTTGAGCTGCTCATCCGATATGTCGAGCTCATAGGCGGCGAAGCCGAGATTGTATTGCAACGCGCTCCATGGGATCGGGTGGTAACGCTCGCCGACACCCAAAAAGCCGCCAAAGCTCAGGACGGCATAAGCCACTTTCCCGCTCGCCTTGTCGATCATCAAGCGTCGAATGTGGCCGACCGTATCGCCGTTGGGACGGCGTACCGGTGTGCCTTCCACACGGTCACTGGAAACCAAGCTGTGGGTCGAGCGCGGAGTGCGGGCTTCCGGCCGGTCGGTCGGGGGCGTGACGGTTGCCATGGGTTCCTCCTTCTTTGGCCGCACGTCAACGCGGCACGGAGCTTAAGCGTTCGACAGGAACCGCCGCGGTTTAGCGAGCGTTACCGCAATAGATTTTCAGCACGGCGCGCAAGAAGGAGTTTTTGCGCGTCATTCCCTTCCATTGAGGACCGAACATGAAACAGCATCTCTTTAAACACGCGTCCCGAGCCGCGGCGATGGCCGCCATTGTGGGCACGGGTGTGCTTTTTGTCGGCTCTAATCCAGCGGCGGCGCAACCGCGCGACCATGTCGAGGTCGGTTCTTTGACCTGCGATATTTCGGCCGGCCTCGGGCTCATCGTCGGATCGCAGCGTGAGATGCGGTGCCTGTTCACGCCATCCGAATCCGGACCTCGCAGTGCCTATGTCGGCACCATTACGCGCTTCGGTCTCGACGTCGGCGCGACGGCAGGCGGACAGATGGCATGGGCGGTCTATGCGCCAACCACCCGCGATTTTGGGGCGCTTACCGGCGACTACGTCGGTGCGTCGGCGGGCGCGACCGTCGGCGTTGGCGGCGCTGTGAATGTTCTTGTCGGGGGGTCCGACAGGACCATCACGTTGCAGCCGCTTTCGGTCGAGGGGACAGCGGGCCTGAATGTCGCGGCTGGCGTGTCAGAACTCCGGCTGCGTCCGGCGCGATAGCCGCAGGGCGCCCGCTTCGATTGTCTGGAGGATTTGTCGGAACCAGGCGAGTGGGCAGGACGACTTGGCAGGACGACCCGTTTGTCGGTCGATAACGTCAAGTGAGTGTGCGGCATCGGAACGGCCACGTTAGCGGTGCGTTGTGTTGTCGCACTGAACAAGAACAGAGGAGAATCGCCGTGTCAGTCATTCATGTCCTTGCCGCCGGTGCGATCGTTGTCGGATCGGTGGCCTCGGTCGCTGCGCAGACGGGCACCACGACCACCACCACGGTCGAACGCCACACTGTTGCTCCGCTGTCACTTCGTCCCGAACAGCGCCGCATGATTGTGCGCTCGGTCGAGAGCGAGCGTGAGATTGTTCCAACCGGCGAGCTGGAGGTTCGTGTCGGGCGCCGGGTGCCATCGACAGTGGTTCTCTCGGAGTTTCCGCGAGACGTCTATGTCGAGGAACCGCGGCTTGAGCGGCTTCGCTATTTCCGCGTTCACGGTCAGGTGGTCCTGGTGGATCCGGAGACCAGCGAGGTTGTCGATATCGTCGAATAAAGGGTGGCTGGAAAAGCACTCGTTAAAAAACCCGCCTGTCAGAGGCGGGTTTTTTGCGACCAGATCAGACTGAAGAAATAGTGCGCCGGACGACTTCTGTCGGGGGGAGGGGGATGAATGCCGCCCGGCGCCGGCGCGACCGACGGGAACGGCCGCGTCAAGGGGGAAACGACATCGCGGGTTAATGGTTCCGGCATTTCCAGGCCAATCGGGATGACGAGAGCGTGAAAGCCTCGCGCCGCATGGCCGCATGATCTCTGTCCGTTCTCAGTTACATGAGGCCGACAATGACAACATATCCCAACACGAGCAGGACGATGCTGGCGATCAGGATCGCAAGCACCGGGCGATCGAGAAACCCCTGGCGGGCTTCGACCGGATTGCGAACCTCCCGTATTTCATGCGTGGGGCCCTGGTCTGTAGCGCGCCGATCGGGCTCATGGGACATGGAATGAACCTCCTCAATGGGGCGAGGATGCAATTCGCAGGATTTCGGCCGGATGGTTCACATCCGCGATTGTCTCGTTGTATCAACGCATTGGGATAAGACGTGTTCCGATGCCGACGGACGCCCATGTTCGGGGGTGCCGGGCGAGACGGGGAAACTCTGGCGCGTTCAAGTGTTGGATGTCCGGCGGGAGAGGCTTGCCTTGACGTCGGCTCTCTTGCGACAAGCAGCCTCGAAATACCAACATTGGCGATAAGTTATCGCTTGAGAGATTTGCCAGTTCCATTCCGGATAGCCCGTGCCCCCCGACGATCTTCAGTTAGAAAAATTCGCCCTCCTGCTCGACGTGGACGGCACCCTGCTCGATATCGCACCGACGCCCCTCGAGGTTGTCGTCCCTGACGGATTGAGGGCCACGCTCATCGGTGTCAGCGAGCGCTCCGGCGGGGCGCTGGCGCTCGTCAGCGGGCGCCCGATCAACGAGCTCGACACGATTTTTGCGCCGCTGCGATTGCCTGCGGTCGGCGGTCATGGCGCGGAAATCCGCCTGACGGCACAGGGCGACGTGACGGCCAACAGCACCGCATCGCTTGACCCCGACCTCAAGCAGAGGCTGCTTGATCTCGCGCGGCGGCATCCCGCTGCGGTTTCCGAGGATAAGGGCTATTCGGTCGCGCTGCACTATCGGCGGCTGCTGGAGCGTGGTTTGGAGATCGTTGACGATGTCTATCGCATTTGCCGCGATTTTTCTCCGGAATCATACGAACTGCTTGCGGGCAAGGCTGTGATCGAAATCAAGGCTGCCGGGTTTGATAAGGGAATGGGGGTCCGCGAATTGATGAAACACGAGCCGTTTCATGGCCGCATCCCGATCTTTATCGGCGATGACATCACCGACGAGGCTGCATTCGCGGTTATGCCTGAATTCAAGGGGTTGGCTTATTCCGTAGGGCGGGAAGCCGCCGGCGTGGAAGGGAGCTTCATTGCGCCGGACGATGTCCGTTCGTGGCTGACGCATATCGCGACGCAGCCGATGGCCATGCCGCCAGTGGTGAAACTGCCATGAGCGGGGCTGGTCTCGACCTCGCGCTCATCGGCAACGGTCGCACCGCGGCGCTTCTGGAGCCGACCGGACGCCTCGTCTGGTGGTGTTACCCGCGGTTCGACAGCGATCCGATCTTCTGCCGTCTTTTGGCCGGTGACGAAGAAAAGGGTTTTTTCGACGTCATCCTCGATGGAATGGTCGAGCATCGCTCTGATTACGTACGAAACACGGCGACCGTGGAGACGATACTGACCGATGCGAACGGCGGCAGTGTGCGGATCACCGATTTCGCGCCGCGCTTCGGCAATTTCGGACGAATGTATCGCGCGCCGCAGTTGATCCGGATCATCGAGCCGATCGCGGGCGTGCCGCGCATCACCATCCGCCTGCGGCCCGCGCACTCCTATGGCCAGCCGGTCATGCAGCGTTCCGCCGGCAGCAATCACATCCGCTATTGGTGCGGCGACAATATCATCCGGATGACCACCGATGCGCCGCTGTCGCATATCGAACGCGAGGCGCCATTCGTCCTGACCCGCGCCGTCAGCATGGTGCTGGGCAATGACGAGCCGTTCCCGGGTGAGCTTTCGACGCTGTGCCGTGAGTTCGCCGACCGCACCCGTGACTATTGGGTCGAATGGGTGCGCCGGCTGTCGATTTCTTACGACTGGCAGGAGCCGATCATCCGGGCGGCGATCACCCTGCAACTCTCGGCCTTCGATGACACCGGCGCCATCACCGCAGCGCATACGACGTCCATCCCCGAAGCGCCGGGATCCGGTCGCACCTGGGATTATCGATTCTGCTGGTTGCGCGATGCCTATTTCGTGGTCAAGGCGCTCAATCGGATCGGCGCGACGCAGACGATGGAGAATTTCATCTCCTATATCCTCGGCCTGGTCGCCAACCGCAATGAACCGTTGCAGCCGGTCTACGGCATCGTGCCGTCGGATTCGATGGATGAATGGACCGCGGCGGACTTGAAAGGCTATCTGGGGGATGGCCCGGTTCGTGTCGGCAACGCTGCCGCGCTGCAGGACCAGAACGATACCTATGGCAGCATCATCCTCGCGGCCATGCCGATGTTCTTCGATCAGCGGTTGCCGAAGCCTGGCGATGAATCCCTGTTCCGGCTTTTGGAGCCGCTCGGCCAGCGTGCCTACGAATTGGCCTTCGAGCCGGATGCGGGCCTCTGGGAGTTCCGTGGGCGTCGGCGTGTGCACACGCATTCGGCAGCGATGTGCTGGGCTGGCTTGAGCCGGCTCGCGGCCATCGCCGAGCGGCTTCAATTGCCGGACAGACAGGCGCATTGGAACAAGCTGGCCGATGAGGTGCATGCGCGGATCATGGCGGAGGCCTGGAACCCGAAGCTCAATGCCTTTGCCGCTGCGGTCGGCACCGATGAAATGGATGCCAGTGTCCTGCTGCTTCCCGAGATCGGTCTTATCGATGCGGAGGATCCGCGCTTCATATCGACTGTGGCGGCCGTCGAACGCGCGCTTCTTCGCGAGAAGCATGTCATGCGCTATGCCGCTTCAGACGATTTCGGACTGCCGGAGACCGCGTTTCTGATCTGTCGGTTCTGGTTGATCGATGCCTGGTGGTCGATCGGCCGGCGCCAGGAGGCGCATGAATTGTTCCTTGATGCACTGCGCCATCGAAATCGCTATGGTCTGTTGTCCGAGGACATCCACCCTCAGACGGGCGCACTGTGGGGAAATTTTCCGCAGACCTACTCCATGGCGGGGCTCATTCTCACGGCGATGCGGCTGTCGCGCAGTTGGGAGGACCGATATTGGCGCGGATAGTTGTGGTCTCCAACCGAGTGGCGGTTCCAACCGCTGACGGCGCCCGTGCCGGTGGCTTGGAGGTGGTGATCCGTTCGTTTCTCAAGCGCAACCAAGGACTTTGGTTTGGCTGGAGCGGCAAGGTGGCGCCTCGCAACGAGATCGGCGTTCGCTCCATCGAACAAGGCGGCGTCACCTATCTGACCACCGATCTGACCAGAGCCGATTACCAGGAATACTACAACGGCTTCGCCAACCGGATGCTGTGGCCGATCCTACATTATCGGCTGGACCTGGCCGAATATTCCAGCCGCGACCTGACCGGTTACATGCGGGTCAACAACCAGTTCGCCGATCAACTTCATAAGGTTCTCCGTCCCGACGACGTCATCTGGATTCATGACTACCATCTGATGCCGCTGGCGCGGGCGCTGAGGGAGCGGGGCCATGAGAACAAGATCGGCTTTTTCCTGCACATTCCCTTTCCGCCACCTGAATTGCTGACCGCTGTTCCCAAGCACGAGCGGCTGATCCTTTCCCTCTGCCACTACGATCTCGTCGGCTTTCAGACTGATGTCGATGCCGACAATTTCTCCCGTTATCTGGCGCACGAATGCAACATGCCCAGCCGCGATTCTCGGACCTTCATGGCCGGCCGCAGAACCGTGCGCATCGCCGCGTTCCCTGTCGGCGTGGAGATGGAGGAGTTCAACCGGGTGGCTCGCCGCTCCATCAAGTCGGACTTCGTCGAAGAGGTGATGGCCAGTCTGTCTGGGCGCAAGCAGATCATCGGCGTGGACCGCCTCGATTATTCGAAGGGCCTGCGTTTGCGGATGGAGGCGTTCGAGCGTTTCCTGGAGGATTATCCGCAATGGCAGGGCCAGGTGACCTATCTTCAGATCACCCCGCGCAGCCGTTCTGAAATCCGCGAATATGCCGAGATGGAAAGCCGGATCAGCGAGACCGTGGGGCGGGTGAACGGCCGCTATGGTGAACCGTCCTGGACCCCGATCCGCTACGTCAACCGTCCTTACAGCCGCACCGCGCTTGCCGGGCTCTACCGATCGTCGGCTGCGGCGCTCGTGACGCCTTTGCGCGACGGCATGAATCTCGTCGCCAAGGAATTCGTCGCGGCGCAGGATGCTGACGATCCAGGCGTTCTCATCCTGTCGCGCTTCGCGGGTGCGGCGCTCGAATGCGGCGCTGCGCTTTTGGTCAATCCCTATGACGTGGAGGCTGTCGGCGGGACCATCTCGCAAGCGCTTTCGATGCCGTTGGAGGAGCGCCGGAGCCGCCACGCCGAACTGGTGCGCGTGCTGTCCGAGAACGACATCAGATATTGGGGCGACCGGTTCGTTGCCGCTCTGACGCGAGCCGATTCCGACCAGGCTGCCGCGTGAGCCGCCAGGCGTTGCTGTTACGCTTTCAACCCGTGCCGCGTCATGCCGCGAAATCGATCACGACCTTGATGTCGCCCGGCTTCTTGGTCAGCGCTTCGCCGAAATGGGCGAGCGGCACGCGGCGGGTGATGATGCGCGCCAGCCATTGGCGGTCGGCCTGAACAAGCGCATCGTGCGCCATTTCGAAATGCGTCCGATTGGCGTTGACCGCGCCGAAGACGACGTTGTTTTCCATCATCAGCTTGTCATTGAATGCGCCAAGGTTGAACGGTCTGGTGTGCGAGCCGCATATCCCGAGCAGGCAGACGCTGCCGTTCGGGCCGGCGGCGGTGATTGCGTCAGCGACAACCTCGGCCACGCCGGTGCATTCGACGACGATGTCGGGGCGCAGCGAGCGCAGGCCATCGAGTCGGCCGGAATGAAAGCGGGCGCCGAGGTCGCGGATCAACGGCGGCTTGGGTCCGTCGATGTTGCGATCGAACACATGAACCTCGCAACCGCGCTGTTTGCCGAGAAGGGCGGCCAGAACGCCGATGGGGCCGGCGCCGACAATCAACACGCGTTGGGGATGCCAGGAGCGGAAGCGATGGCCGATGCGCTCGATATGATCCCAGGCTTTTGCGACGATGCTGGCCGGTTCCAGGAGAACGCCCAGATCGCCAAGGCCGGCATCGACCTTCACCGCAAATTCCGGCGCGATGCGAAAGCGTTCGGACCCGAAGCCATGAAGCCGCTTAATGCCGTGTTCGCTGAAATGGCCGTTGCTGCACATGTCCCATTCGCCCGCCGTGCAGGAGGGGCAGGGTTCAGGATCGGGTTGGCGGACGATGCCGACGATCCGGTCGCCGGTCTTAAAGCCGCTGTCCGTCGGTGCCTCGATCACCTCGCCATAGGATTCATGGCCGATCACGAGCCGATCGTTGAACTGAGGAGCTTCGCCCACTTCGCCTGCGATCAGGTCGCGGTCGGTGGCGCAGACACCGAGTGCAAGGGTGCGGATCAGCAGGCCGCCGAACGTGGCCGGCGGCTCGTCGATATCGTCGAGCCGCACCGAGTTTGGTTCGCCGGGTTTGATTGTGAGGGCACGCACGTCAGCTCCCGCCGTTCCGATCAGAGTGCCCCGGCGCTTTCAAGGCGTTCTCTGTCGAAGCCGGCGACGCGCTGATAACGCTTGAGCAGGCCCGCGAGTTCGTCCTGGCTGATGATGTCGTCGATGCGCCCGAACGGCTTGTCGCCCGAACGGCGATAGACTTCGGAGAGGACGGCGTCGGGCGGCTGGGTGCGGTTGGTCAGCACGACCTGCGTGGTCGGCGGCCGGCGCTGTTGCTCATAATCGCGCAGCGCCGCAACCGGATCGTCGGCATGCCGGCTCAGATGATCGGCGAGCGCCGTGCAATCAAGAATGGCCTGCGCCGCGCCATTGGCGCCACGTGGCAGCATCGGATGGGCGGCGTCGCCAAGGAGGGTGATGCGGCCGTGAGACCAGCGCGGCAGCGGGTCCTGATCCACCATCGGGTAGTCGAGGATCAAATCGGCGGCGCGGCACATGGCGGGCACGTCCAGCCAATCGAAATGCCAATCGTCGATCCTGTCGATGAAATCCTGGATCTTGCCCTGGCTTGTCCAGTCGCGGCGCTCGATCGGTTGATCCTGCTCGATATCGCAGACCCAGTTCAGAAGCTGGCGGCCCTCGGCGTCGATGGCGTCGCGGATCGGAAAGATCAGGACCTTGGCCGGTTTGTGCCAGCCGATGCGAACCATGGTCTTGCCGTCGAGGAACGGCTTCCATCGCGTCACGCCGCGCCACATGTTGACGCCGGAGAAGCGCGGCGGGCCTTCGTCGGGGAACAATTGCTTGCGGATCGCGGAATGGATGCCGTCGCAGCCGACCACCGCCGTGGCGTCGTGCGAGGGCAGGGCGGCGCCGGTCTTGGCATCCTGGAAATGCGCGGTGGCTTTGCTCTCGTCCTGATCGACGTGGGTGCAGCGGTGGCCGAAGACGATCTTGTCCG
>Ga0180217_1002280_pt1 | contig 18220 bp, 22 predicted proteins | sample eDN3rd37CBELigOP_FD_128521 | JGI IMG/M metagenome (GOLD analysis project Ga0180217, IMG submission 128521) | Enriched Organic Plus compost microbial communities from Emeryville, California, USA - eDNA 3rd pass 37_C BE-Lig OP (version 2) (version 2) ... | reverse complement strand
GCCCGCGCCCTGACCGGTGATGACCGCACCCTGGCCCAACGTGAAGCCGACCTGCTCACCAGCTGGCTGACCACCACCGACACCACCGGTGAAGCCGCGGTCCACGCCGACATCGCCGTAGTCGTCGACGCCGACGTCCTAGCCGGCGCCCGCCCCGGATTCGCCACCGCCGCCGACGGCTCCTGGACCACACCCGCAGCCTGGATCACCCAGATCACCCACCAGAACAACCCGTTCTGGTGGCGCATGATCCGCCAACCCGTCACCGACAACATCCTGGCCATCGAGTACCACGGCCGCTACGCCCCCAAACTGCTACGCCAAGCCCTCCAATTCCAGCACCCCACCTGCATCCACCCCGGCTGCCTGGTCCCCGCCTGGAAATGCGACCTCGACCACGAAACCCCCTGGCCCCACGGCCCCACCCGAGGCGACAACCTCACCCCCAAATCCCGCGCCCACCACGCCCTCAAAGGCCACGGATTCAGCCCACCACGCCCACGAAGACCACCTGAGGAAGTGGCCCTGCCGCTCACCGACGTGAGGGTCGAGTTGCTTCCTTCGCGATACACCCTGGTAGGCCCACGAGGTCGTCGTGCGTGCGAGCGCGATAGGCCGTCGGCGTCTCGCCCACCAGCTGGGTGAACCTGGAGCTGAACGACCCCAACGAGGTACAACCCACGGCCATGCACACGTCGGTCACCGTCATGTCTCCGCGCCGCAACAGCAGCTGCGCGCGCTCGATGCGGCGCGTCATCAGGTAGCCGTACGGAGTCTCGCCGTAGGCGGCGCGGAACTTTCGTGAGAAGTGCGCAGGTGACATCAGTGCCGTTCGAGCCAGCTCCGCGACGTCGATCGGCCGCTCGTACTCGCGATCCATCAGGTCGCGCGCTCGGCGCAACCTGGCCAGATCGGCGAGCTCCTCCGGCGTCACCTGGTCAGTCTAGGGATGCTTCCGTCCCGAGCGGGTACCTGGTTACATCGGACTGGACGTGAGGAGCTCAGCAATGACCCACCGCATGCCGGCTGCTTTCCTGGGCCATGGCAACCCGATGAATGCGCTGGAGCGCAACCGCTACACCGAGGCCTGGCGGGCCTTCGGCGAGGCGGTCCCCCGTCCCAAGGCGATCCTGGTGATCTCCGCCCACTGGTACACCAACGCGACTGCCGTGACGCACATGGCGCAACCGCGCACGATCCACGACTTCTACGGCTTCCCGCAAGAGCTGTTCGACGTGCAGTACCCGGCACCGGGCGCCCCCGAGGTGGCCGAGATGGTCGCCGATTGCTGCAAGCCGCGCTGGGTGGGCCAGGACGTCGACAGCTGGGGGATCGACCACGGCACCTGGTCGGTGTTGCGGCACGCCTTCCCCGATGCGTCGATTCCCGTGGTCCAGATGTCGCTCAATGCGTTCAAGCCCTTCGAGCAGCACATCGAGCTGGGTCAGAAGCTCGCGCCGCTGAGGGACGAAGGTGTGCTGATCATCGGCAGCGGCAACATCGTCCACAACCTGCGCGCCGTCGACTTCTCCCGACCCGATGCGGCCTACGACTGGGCCGAGCGCTTCGACGAGGCGGCCCGCGAGATCCTGCAGGACCGACCCGACAACGTGCTCTCGCTGCTCGACCACGCCGACTACGACTCGTCGGTCCCGACGCCGGACCACTTCCTGCCGCTGCTCTACACCGCCGGACTGGCCGGCGACGTGCCGATGGACCTGCTGGTCGAAGGCCACGCCGCCGGGTCGATCTCGATGGCGGCCTACACGCTCGGCCTGGATCACGACTTCATGGCAGGCGACGACGCCGGACCCCCCGCAGCGCTGCCCGGCACCTTCCCGGCGCTCGACAGCAATCTGTGACGACACTGTGGACGGTCGGCCACTGGACCTGGTCGCAAGAGGAGTTCCTCGAGCTGCTGGCACCTGACGCCATCGAGCAGCTGGTCGACGTCCGCGCGCTTCCCGGCTCGCGCCGCAGTCCCCAGTTCGACGCCGAGCGCATGCAGACGTGGCTCGCCGCGGCGGGCATCGACTACCGACACGACCCAGACCTGACGGGACGGCGCAGACGTCAGGACGTCGACCCCGCGATCAACGCCGGGTGGCAGAACGTCAGCTTCAAGAACTACGCCGATCACACCCTCGGCCCCGCGTACCGGTCAGCGATCGAACGACTCGAGCTGGCTGCGACCGAACGGCGCACCGTGATCATGTGCGGTGAACCGATGCCGTGGCGCTGTCACCGGTTACTCATCTCCAACACCGTCGTCGCGCGTGGAGGAGTCGTCTGGCACCTGATGGGCCGAGCTCCGCGCCAGCCGCACGAGCTCGGCCGATGGGGCGCCACGCCGCAGGTCGGGCCCGGAGGGCACGTCACGTATCCCTCGTGAAGAGTCCTGGCCTCACACTGCAAGCTCGTGCTCGCTGCAGTCGACGCGCAGCTGCGCGTCACCGAGGTTCACGTCCAGGAGCGTGCAGTGATACCGCTCGCCGGACTCGGTCTCGCTGAGATAGCGGCACGTCAGACAGGTACGGGCGACGTTGATAATCCCGTCGCGTTGGAAGTCGGCGATCAGCTGCAACATGACGCGCAGCGCCACCGCCTTCTCGTGCTCGCCGATGCCGGACAGGTTCTGCCGCAGCGGTCCGTCCCACTGGTCGAGCCGGTCGCACAACGCTTCACCTTCGGCCGTCAGCGACAACACCGAGCTCCGTCGGTCCACCAGGTCCTGACGCCTGTGCACCAGCCCCTTGCGCCGCATCGCACTGAGCGCCTCACTGATGGTCGCTTGTGACACGTCGAGCGCGACCGCCAAGTCGCTGACTCTCGGTCCGGCCGACGCCGAGCGCAGCCGCACCAGGAGCTGGTACTGCAGAGGACTGACCGACTCGGCGTAGGCGCTTCGCGCCAGCATCGTCCGGGTCACGTGGCCGAGGCGTTCCAGGGCGCCGGCCAGCCGCTCGTCGAGGTCGTCGCTCGGCATGTCGGCCTCCTCGGAATCGGACGTCTGAATCATATAGGAATCCTAAGTTCTTGACACGAACCGATTCGACTTAGATAGTAGTCCTAACTTTATCTGAGGAGATGATCATGTCCCGCGTCGAGCTCGTCGATCCGTCCGCTGCGCATGCAGACGTCCAGCCGGTCCTGAAAGAGGTCCAGGCCGCCTTCGGAACCACCCCGGCCATGTTTCGAGCCGTTGCCAACTCCCCTGCCGCGCTCAACATGATGTGGGCCGGCTTCGGCGCACTCGGCGGAGGACGCCTCGGCCCGCAGATCGGCGAGCAGATCGCCGTTCTCGTTGCCGACCGCAACGCGTGCGCGTACTGCCTGGCGGCGCACACCGCGTTGGGCCGCAATGCGGGCGTGTCGTCGGAGCAGATGCGCGAAGCGCAGTCCGGCCGCTCCGACGACCCGAAGACCGAGGCCATCTTGACCTTCGTCGAAAAGGTCGTCCGCCACCGTGCTCAGGTCAGCGACGCCGACATCGAGACCCTACGAGCAGCAGGCGTCGATCAGGGTGAGCTCGTCGAAGTCATCGCGAACGTCGCCCTCAACGTGTTCACCAACTACATCAACGTGGCGCTCGACGTTCCGGTCGATTTCCCGGCCGTTCCGTTCACCGCGCAGGCCTGAGGACGGCTCGGAAGAGTCATGTCAGCTCCCGCCCTCACGCTGAAGGACTGGTCGGTGGACCGGTGGCTCAACGTCACTGGCCCCGACTGGTCCGTGGAGGACCTCGCCGATCGGGTCGTCATCGCAGCAGCGTTCCAGATGCTGTGCCCCGGCTGTGTCGACCAGACGATTCCACAGCTGCGCCGAGCGGCGTCGCTCTTTCGGCCCGAGGAGGTCGCGATCGTCGGGTTGCACACGGTCTTCGAGCATCACGACGCGATGACCGCCGTCGCCCTTCGCGCCTTCCTGCACGAGTACCGCGTCGCCTTCCCCGTGGCGATCGACCAACCCGGCACGCACGGTCCCATACCGGTCACGATGGAGCGCTTTGCGATGCAAGGCACCCCTACCGTCATGCTGTACGACCGCACCGGAACGCTGCGCCTGCAGCACTTCGGACACATCCCCGACATGCAGCTGGGTGTGGAGGTCACTCGCCTTCAGCAGCAACCACGTGAACCGGCCCGCTGACGCCGATCAGCACGCCGTCTCCCTTCCGCCAGCGGTGATGCGGATCGGCCCGCACCGTCAAGATCGTGCCGTCATCGATCTGCGCCCCGAGCACCTGTGAGTCACCGCGATAGTCGATCCAGACGATGCGAGCAGTGGCCGAGGACGGTCCTGACACCTCCAGCGACGTCACGATGAGCTGTTCGGGACGAACGGCGGCCAGGCACCCCGCGGGTCCGACCACGTCCTCGGTCGTGGCCAGCTCACCCAGTGCCGTGGTCACCCGGCGCCGGCCGCACGGCTCCGCCCACAACAGCTCGACCGCGCCCAGACGTGCGGCCACCCGCGCCGACGGCGGTCGCTGGTACAGCTCCCGCGGCGTTCCGGACGCGATGATCCGTCCGCCTTCGAGGATGATGATCTGCTGACTCATCGACAACGCCTCGACCACGTCATGGGTCACCAGCACTGCGGCGGTGGACGTCGCCTCGATGATTCGCGCCGTCTCGGTGCGCAGCGACTGCCGGAGCTGGGTGTCCAACGACGAGAACGGCTCGTCCAGCAGCAGCACGGGCGGGGCCGGGGCGAGTGCCCGCGCGAGCGCCACGCGTTGACGCTCACCACCGGACAGCTCGTGCGGCATCGCCTGGCCGCGATCACTCAGGCCGATCAGCTCCAGCATCTCGCCGACCCGATCGGCCCGATCGGCACGGCGCAGACCGTAGCCGATGTTGGCGGCCACCGAACGCTGCGGAAACAGCGCACCCTCCTGCGGCACCAGTCCGATGCGCCGGCGCTCGGTGGGCCAGTGAGTGACGTCTCGACCTCCCAGTCGGACAGTTCCCGACTCGATGGGGTGAAGTCCGGCGATGGCTCGCAGCAGCGTGGTCTTGCCGCTGCCCGAATCACCGAGGATCGTGACGATCTCGCCCGCGAAAGCGTCCAGGTCGATCCCGCTGATCACCGGTCGGCCCGCGAATCCCGCGCTCAGATCCCGCACCTGGAGCGTCATGGGCGCGACGCCCGACTGAGTAGCCACGCGGGAGCCAGTCCGACCACGATCAGCGCCAGGGCTGCCGGAGCAGCCGCACCGTAAGCGTCGATCGACGTCTTCGACCACAGCTCGGTCGCCAACGTCTGCAGTCCGATCGGGCGAATCATCAAGGTCAGGGGGACTTCCTTCATCGTGGCGGCCATCACCAGGACAGCGCCACTGGCGATACCGGGCCAAGCCTGCCGCAAGGTGATCGACCATCCCACTCGCCAAGCAGACCGTCCCAGGGTACGCGCCGTCTCCCCCAGGATCGGCGACACCTGCTGGATCGCCGATCGCGCTGAGCCGATGGCCTTGGGGAAGAAGATGATGACGTACGCGAACAGCAGCAGCGGCAGCTGCTGGTAGGCGCTGGGCACGATCCGGATACTCATGAACACCACCGCCAGGGCGATGATGACGCTGGGCAGAGCCTGGCCGAGATAGGAGACCCCTTCGACCAGACGAATCCACCGGTACCGGTATCGAGCGCCGAGGCTGGCGATCGGCAACGCCACCGCGGTGGCAAGAACTGCGGTGGCGATCCCCAGCAGCAGGGTCGTCCGGGCCGCCGGAAGCAGGTCGGCGAGATCGGGGGCGTACCGACTGCCGCCGGCCAGTCGGTACAGCAAGGTCGCCACCGGGCCACCGACGATCACCACGACGGGCAGCGCGACCGCGCCGACCGCAGCTGCCGTCCCCACCCGACCCAGCTCCAGCGGGGGAACCTGTCGTGCCACCACGGTCGTCGCCCGATGATCGGCGTGGCGACGAGCCCGCTGCTCCACCGCGACGAAGAACAGCGCGAGCACCACGAGCAGCATCCCGAGGGCGGCGGCGTGCGAACGGTTCAGGCTTCCGGTGAACATCCCGTAGACACCGACCGTCAGGGTCGGAGTGCGCAGCAACGACGGCGACGCGAAGTCCGAGAGTGCGTAGAGCACCGCCAACAAGCAGCCGGCTGCCGCGGCCGGCAGGACTTGGGGCAGCGTGATGGTCAGGAAGGCACGCGACCGCGACGCGCCCAGGCTCCGCGCCACATCGGCCAGCGAGTGGTCCGCCCGGTTCAGCGCGGCCAGGGTCGGCAGCGCGACGTACGGCACGGTCGTCAAGGAGATGACCATGATCGTCGGCAGAACGCCCTGTGTCTCGGGGCGCAGGGCCAGCAGGGCGAAGGCCGCCACGTAGGACGGCACGGCGACCGGCAGCGCCAGCAGGATCCACCACAGCCGCGGCCACGGCAGCCTGATCCGATCGACGATGGTGGCCAGGCCGACTCCGAGGACCAGGGTGATGATCGCCACGCCGAGCGCCACCTGACCGGTCGTGAGGACGAGCTCGGCGGTCCGGGGCCGGACGATGATCGCCTCGATGCCGTCGATGCCCAGCTCACCGGCACGAACCACCAGGTAGATCAGCGGCACCACCGTGCTGACAGCGACGGTGATCGCCAGGATCGACAGCGCAGTGGGTGGCCGGCCCGAGGCCGACCACCCACTGCGCGAGGCGAATCTCAGGTTCAGAGCAGTCCGACCTCGGTGAGCATATCCACGGTCTGCTCCAAGGAGGCCAGGTCCGACAGATCGATGTCGGGGCCGCCCAGATCGCCGAGCGGCGGAACTCCGGCCGGAGTAGCGCCGTCGAGCGCCAACGGGTACTCCGCGGTCTCCTCCAAGAAGTACGTCTGCGCCTTCTCCGAGACGAGGAACTCGACGAACTTCTTGGCCGCTTCGCTGTCGGCCGAATCCTTCATGATCGCCACGCCGGACACGTTGACCAACGCCGAGACCGAGCCCGGGTCGCCGAACGCAATCTGAGCACGCTGGGTCAGTGGGTCACCCTCGTACCGCGCCCAGTAGTAGTGGTTGATCAGACCCAGCTTCAAGGCTCCGCCGTTGACCGCTTCCAGGATCGGACCGTTCTTGTCGTAGATCTGGGCGTCGTTGGCGATCAGGCCTTCCAGCCACTCTCGCGCCACGTCCTCGCCCTCGCTGACCCGCAACGCGGTGACGAAGCTCTGGAACGACGCATTGGTGGGGGCGATACCGACCTGGCCTCGCCACTTCTCGTCGACCAGCTCGAGCACGTTCGTAGGGACCTCGTCCGCGCTGAGGGTCTCGCTGTCGTAGGCAATGACGCGGGCGCGACCTGTCAGGCCGACCCACGAGCCGTCCTGCGAGGTGTACGACGGGTCGACCAGTGCCGTGACGTCGTCGTCGAGGGGAGCGAGCAACCCGGCGTCGGACAGCACGCCGAGTGCACCGGCGTCCTGCGACAAGAAGACGTCGGCAGCCGTCTTGTCACCCTCCTCCAGGATCTGGCCGGCGATCGACGTGCTGTCGCCGTCGCGCACCTCGACCTTGATGCCGGTGTCGGCCTCGAACTGCTCGATGAGCGGTTCGACCAGCTCCAGAGTTCGCCCTGAGTACAGAGTCAGGGTCTCTACGGCGGTGGTGCTGTCATCAGCGTTGGAGCAGCCGGTGAGCATGAGTGCCACGGCGAGCGCGACGGGAAGTCGACGATGCATGTTCTGGTCCTTCTGGTCGGGGCGCTCGCAAGAATAACGTAGTGAGGTTAGGCCAACCTAAGGGGTAGGCTGACGCCATGCTCGACGCAACCACGCGCCTGCGCCGACGCCTGGCCGGGCGGCTCCACTCGAACGAGACGGTGTCGGCTGCGGTCAGCGTCCATCGACCAGGCACGACCGCCGCGGCGTTGGGCGGCGGCGCCGGCGGAGCGGTCGCAGCCGTATCGGGAACCGGCGTCACCTTCGACGATGCACCCGCAGATTCGGGTGACCGGTCGGTCCTCGACGCCGGGCCGTACCTGTACCTCGTCCTGACGTCACATCGCGTCCTGGTCCTGCGTCGCTCCGTCTTCGGCCGCGCCAAGGACGTCGTGCTCGACGCCTCGCTGGACGAGGTGCAGGCCATCGAGATGAAGCCCAACTCGAGCCGCATCGAACTGAGGCTCAGCGGTGACCGCACCTATGCCTTCGAGACCCCGAAGGCTCCCAAGTTCCTGCCCGAGGTCTATCGCCGACTCCCTGCGCTGCTCGCAGAGGCCAGGAAGCGTGACCAGTAACTATTCGGGTGGAGCATAGGAGATTCGAACTCCTGACCTCTTCGATGCGAACGAAGCGCGCTACCAACTGCGCCAATGCCCCTCGGCGTGCCAGTTTACACGGAGTCAGCCGTTGACCGCGCGCGGTTCCTCGCCGGCCTCGGCCGCAGTCGAACGCTGGGGCAGCTCGATGTCCTCGCCCTCGACGTGACCGGAGGTCCAGGTGCCGGGCTGGGAGAAGTCGATGGTGCGCACCGTACGACCGGCCCGCGGTTTGGTGACGTACGTCGGCACGGTGATCGGCAGCGGGTCCCACAAGGCCTCACCGGTAGTCGACGCGCTCGGCACCGCGATCACGATCTGGTCGTCGAGGGCGTCCTCGGCCAACGGCGCGTCGTGCTCCATGACGTGGACGCGACCGGGATCGACGTCCTCGAACTGGTGCGACACCACGACGGTGTCCTCGTCCTCCATGGCCGGTGGGGCGACTTCGGGCGTGGGCTCGGTCCGTACCCGAGGCTTCGACAGCCCCAGCTCGCCGCGCACCTGGATGCGGCAGGCCACCAGCCATGCCACGATCAGCACGACCGGCGCGATGATGGCCAGCTTGGTGATGACACCGGCCAGCGCGACACCCGAGGTGAGGACCAACAGTCCGATGAGGGTCAGCAAGGTGCGCCGGCGACGCCGTGCGGCCAACCGTGCGGCGGGGCGATCGAGCCGGCGGGCGGCAGGAGCGATGTCGGGCTTCTCGACCTGGTCGACTGCCGGGGCCTTCTTGGTCCTGATGACGCGACCGCGCTCGCCGGCGTCCTCGACACCGGCGTTGCGGCCCGCTTCGTCGTAGCGGCGCAGCACGAGCGGCACGAAGTACGCCGCCCACACGACGACCACGAACGCGAGAATCAATCCGCTGCTGGAACCCACGTCTAGAACGGTAGGCAACCTCGAGCCGAACCTGGCGGATCAGCGACGCGTGTCGGCGGACTTTCTGTTGCAGATGTGACTGCAGTGACTCAACTCAGTCGGTCGATGACGCGTCCGTGCACCTGCGGAGCGAGCAGCTGGAACAACCGATGGTCGCGCCACTGGCCGTCGATGTGCAGGTACTGCGGGGCCAGACCGACGTCGGTGAAGCCGAGCTTGTCGACCACTCGCAGGCTGGCCACGTTCTCCGGCCGGATCGCGACTTCGATCCGGTGCAGGCCGACGTCGAACAGCAGGTGGTCGCAGACCAGCGCGACGGCCGTCGGTGTCACACCCCGGCCCGCGTGCGACTGCGAGACCCAGTAGCCCAACGTCGCCCAGCGAGCGGACCCCCAGGTGATGTTCGAGACCGTCAGCATGCCGACCATCTCGTCCTCCCACGTCATGGCGAACGGCATGCCCAGTCCACGCCGCGCGCGCCGCCGCAGCGACCGGATGAGCGCCGCCGTCGACGTCGCGGGCGGACCGGCCTCCGGCGGCAGCGTCGCATCCCACGGCTTGAGCCAGTCGCGGTTGTCAGCACGCAGTCGCGCCCAGGTGCCGGCGTCGCGGCGACGCACCGGTCGGAGTCCGATCGTGCCGTGCCGCAGCGTGGCCGGCCAGCCAGGGGTCATGCTCAGTAGGGCCGATCGAGCACCAGGGTGCGAACGGTGTCGCCCATGTTCAGCGCCGTCTCGTCCTCACCGACGATGATCAGCGCGTTGGCCTGCGCCAGCACCCCCACCAGGTGCGAACCCGTGCCGGGCAGAGGTGTGACCTTGGCCCCCTTGTGGGTCACCTCGAAGTACGCCGGGACGTACTGCCGCGCGCCGGACTCCCCCTGGACGTCCTGCGCCAGCACGGCGTGCACCATCGGACGTCGGTACGGCGTCCGTCCCATCATCCGCCGGATCGCCGGCAGCACAAAGACCTCGAACGAGACGTAGGCCGAGACCGGATTACCCGGCAGCGCGATCAGCGGGGTCTGCTCGTCGAACACTCGGCCGAAGCCCTGCGACGAGCCGGGCTGCATCGCGACCTTGTCGAAGTCGACCGTGCCCAGCGCCGACAGCGTCTCCTTGACGACCTCGTGGTCGCCGTCGCTGATGCCGCCGGTCGTGACGACCAGGTCGGCCCGCACGAGCTGATCGGACAGCACCCGCCGGAACGTCTTGGGGTTGTCGTCGACCGAGCCGACGCGGTAGCAGATGGCCCCTGCGGACCGGACGCCTGCGGCCAGCATGTAGCTGTTGCCGTCGTTGATCGAGTCGTAGTCCAGGTGGGTGCCCGGTTCGCGCAGCTCCGCGCCGGTCGACAGCACGACGACCCGAGGCCGGGGGCGCGCCTTGATGCGCGGAGCGCCCAGAGCAGCCAGCAGCGCGATCTCGCGCGCGCCCAGCACCGTGCCCGCGGCCAGCACCTCGTGGCCGGAGGCGACGTCGGAGGCCTGACGGCGGATGCGCGCCCCGCGCTCGGGAGCCTCCACGATCGCGACCCGCGCGTGGCCGCGATCGGTGAACGCGAACGGGACGACGGCGTCGGCTCCCTTCGGTATCGGCGCACCCGTCATGATCTTGACCGCAGTGCCCCCGCTGATCGCGAACGGCTTGGCCGAACCGGCCTGGATCTCGCCCACGACGGGCAGCACGACAGGAGCCGACGGACTCGCCCCGACCAGGTCCTCGGCGCGCACCGCGTAGCCGTCGACCTCGGAGTTGTCGAACCGCGGCAGGTCGGTGCGCGCGACGTACGCCTCGTGCAGCGGCAGGCCCAGCGACTCCACCAACGGCTGGTCGTACGGTGACAGCGGCCCGATGCCGCGCAGCACCTTCTCCAGGTGGTCCTCGACCGTCAGCACGCCGTCCGGGATGCTCGCCGGACGCGGTCGAGGCCGCGGACCACGTGCCTCGACCTGTGCGGTCGGTTCGCCCTCCGTCGGTTCGCCCTCGGCCATACCGTTCACCCTAACCGGCCGACGAGCCGCTCCCCCGCCGCGACGCTCTGTGCGTCACCGGAGTCGTCGAGGGTCACGTCCCCCACCACGACGACGTCGCGGCCGAATCGCCAGTCGCCACGAACCGTCAGGGAGCGGGCGTCAGCCAGGGAAGGCGGCGACGGAATCCGAGCGTCGAAGTCGGCGATCGTGGTGTAGAAGCGCCGATCCAGGTCGACCAAGGGTGCATCGACCTGCGCCCGCACGACTCCGTCGGAGCCGACGCCGTACACGTCGGACCGCACGAGCAGCAGGTCGTTGGTCGTCTTGACCGGGAGGAACCGGGCCCGGTCGACCTCGATCGCCGTTGCACCGTCGAACACCTCGATCGCCGCACCCATGGCCGACTCGATCTGCACGACCGGGGTGGACGTCGGATCGGCCGGGTCGACGGTCTTGAGGTTGCGGATCAGCGGAAGGCCCAGCACACCTCCGCGCTCGGTCAATCGGTCACGCAAGGCGTGCAGGTCGAACCACAAGTTGTTGGTGTGGAAGTACCGATGGCGTGTCAGGTCGGAAGCCGCCTCGACGTCCTCCGGTGGGATCTGCGCCGACTCGCGAAGCACGAGGCGGCCGTCGGATCGGCGGACCACCAGGTGTCCGCCCTTCACGTCAGCCGGGGTGCGCCGGCAGACCTCGGCCGCGTACGGAGCTCCGGTCGAGGCGAACCACGCCATCATCTGCGGATCGGGCGCGGCGCCCAGGTTGTCGGAGTTCGAGACCGTCGCGTACCGGTATCCGCGGGCGATCAGCTCGTCGAGGATGCCCGTGGCGTCCAGCGAGGTGTAGAGGTCGCCGTGGCCCGGCGGACACCACTCGAGCGACGGGTCGGCCGGCCAGCGCACGGGAGTCAGATCGTCGCGACGCAGCTTCGGTTCCAGGCTCTGCATGAAGTCCAGTGGCAGGTCGCCGACGGCGAGGTCGGAGTAGGTCGCCAGCGCAGCCAGCGTGTCGTCACGGGTGCGAAAGCTGTTCATGAACAGCACGGGCAGCTCGACGCCCAGCAACGCGCGCACCGCGCGCACCTGCTGGACGATGATGTCGAGGAACGTCATGCCCGGGCGGACCTGCAGCAGCGACTTGGCCTGGTCCAGCCCCATCGAGGTGCCGAGCCCGCCGTTGAGCTTGATCACCACGGTCGCGGCTGCCGCCTCGCGGACCTGCTGATCGGTGACCGAGACCATCGACGCGTGCGGCAGGCCGTCGAGGGGTTCGACGTCCGCCTCGCGCATCATGCCGGTCGCCCCCTCGGCCAACTGTGCGTAGAAGGCGGCGAAGACGTCGATCGCCTTCGGGTGGACGCCGGCATCCAGCATGCGGGCGCGCGCCTGTTCCAGTCCTGACATCGCGCTCAGGCTAGCGTGAGGACGTGAGTCACGGCGCGAAGGCCCGACTGCGGCAGGAGCTGTTGGCCCGCCGACGATCTCGCACCGGGATCGCGGCGGCCGGTTCCGCGCTCGCCGCCCACGCCGCGGCCGAACCGCTGCTGGCCCGCGCTCGACGGATCGCGGTCTACCTGTCGATGCCGACCGAACCACCCACCGGACCGATGATCGAGGCGTGGCTGTCCGCGGGCGCCGAGGTGCTGGCTCCCGTGGTCACCGCCGATCGTCTGGCCTGGGTCGAGTTGGCGCCGGATCAGCCGACGACGCTGTCGCCGCTGGGATTTGCCGAACCCGACGGACCGCACGTCGATCTGGGCGAGTGCGACGTCATCGTGGTTCCTGCGCTCGCCGCCGACCACGCGGGGCACCGTCTCGGTCGGGGGGCCGGGTACTACGACCGTGCACTGGCCGGCGTCTCGGCACCGACCGTCGCGGTGGTGTTCACCGACGAGCTGCTCCCGCAGATCCCGTCCGAGCCGCACGACGTGCCGGTCGACGCGGTGCTCACGCCGTCCGGGTTGTTCCGGGTCCTGCGGTCCTGATCTCGCCGACCAGCTCCTCCAGCACGTCCTCGAGCATGATCACGCCACGTACCTGCCCGTCGACGTCCGCGACGCGGGCCATGTGCGAGCCGCGGGCCTGCATCGTGCGCAGCGCCTCGTACAGTCCCGATCCGCTCAGCACCGTCGCCAACGGCCGGACCCACTTGTCGGCCACGACGTCGCGGCGCGACTCGTCCAGCACGTCCTTGATGTGCAGGTAGCCGACCAGGTCTCCGGTCTCGTCGGAGACCGGGAAGCGCGAGAAGCCCGTCTCGGCGCACGCCAGCTCCACGTCGGCCGGCGTGGCGGTCGGCGGGATCGTCACCAGTCCCTCACTCGGCAGCAGGACTCGGTCGACGGTGCCGCCGTGGAAGTCCAGGGCGCCCGACACCAGTCCGTACTCGTCGTCGTCCAGCAGCCCTTCGCGTCGCGACTCCTCGACCAGGTTGGCGACCTCGTCATGGGTGTAGGTGCTGGCGATCTCGTCCTTCGGCTCGATCCGGCACAACCGCACGAATGCGTTCGCGATGCCGTTCAAGGCCACGACGAACGGTTTCAACACCGCCACGACGGCCAGCATGAACGGGCCGAGGAACAGTGACGCCCGGTCGGGCCCGACGAGGGCCAGGTTCTTCGGGACCATCTCACCGAGCACGACGTGCGCGAAGACCACGACGGTCATCGCGATCACGAACGAGATCGGGTGGACGGCGCTCTCCGGGACGTTCAGCTTCTCGAACAACGGCTCGAGCAGGTGCGCGATCGCCGGCTCGCCGACGGCGCCCAGACCCAGGGAGCACAACGTGATGCCCAGCTGCGCGGCCGCCATCACCAGCGTGACGTTCTCCATCGCGCGCAGGGCCAGCTTCGCCGCGCGCGAGCCGTCGGCGACCCGCGGCTCCAGCTGCGTGCGACGGGCCGAGATCAGCGCGAACTCGGCGGCGACGAACAACGCGTTCAGCGCCAGCAGCACGACGGTCAGGACGACACCCCACCAGTCGCCCATCACGCGTCACCCCCCACCGTCAGGGTCAACCGATCGACGCGTCGGCCCTCCATCCGGTCGACCGTGAGCGTCACGCGCACCGGTTCGCCCTCGTCGTCGTCGGGGGTGAGCTCCAGCTCGATGACGTCGCCGCGCTCGGCGATGCGGCCCAGCTCGGCGTGCACGAATCCGCCGATGGTCTCGTAGTCCTCGTGCTCGGGCAGGGCGATGCCGGTCTGCTCGAGCACCTCGTCGGGGCGCAGCAGCCCTGACAACAACCAGCTGCCGTCACGACGGTGGCGGCTGCGGTCGATGACCCGGTCGTGCTCGTCGGCGATGTCACCCACGATCTCCTCGACCAGGTCCTCCAGCGTCACGACGCCGTCGTTGCCGCCGTACTCGTCGAGCACGACCGCCATCTGCATGCCTTGGTCGCGCAGCAATGTCAACAGCGGATCGAGCTCGATGCTGTCCGGCACGATCGTCGCGGGGTCAGTGATGTCCTCGACGCGCACGGACCTGCGGCGGTCCGGCTCGATGCCCACGGCGCGCTTGACGTGCACGATGCCGACGACGTCGTCCGGTGTGCGTCCGATGACCGGGAACCGCGAGTGCCCCGTCTCCCGCGCCGCTTCGATGACGTCGGCCGCGGTGTCCTTGGCCTCCACGAACCGCACCCGCACGCGCGGCGTGCGCACGTCGGCAGCGGTGCGTTCGCCGAACGCGATGCTACGTGCCACCAGGTCGGCCGTCTCGTCGTCGATCGCGCCTTCCTCGGCCGACCTGAGCACCAGGGACCGCAGCTCCACCGGCGAGCGGGCCGACCGCAGCTCCTCCTGTGGTTCGACGCCCATCGCCCGCAGGATGCGGTTCGCGGTGTCGTTGAGCAGACGGATCGGCCACCCCATCGAGCGGGTGAAGAGCCGCATCGGCAGCTGTGTGAGCGCGGCCGTGCGTCGGGGCAGCGCGATCGCGAAGTTCTTCGGGATCAGCTCGCCGACCAGCATCGTCACGAACGTGCTCAGCAGCAGGGCGAGCGCGTACGACAGGCCGCTGACGTCCAGGCCGAGATCGCTCAACGGCTCCTTGAGCAACGTGCCGAGCGCCGGCTGCGCCAGGAAGCCGATCGCCAGGTTGGTGATCGTGATGCCCAGCTGGGCGCCACTGAGCTGCGTGGACAGCGAACGCAGGGCCGACAACGTGCCCGCGGCCGACCGGTCTCCGGCCTCCGCGGCGCGTTCGATCGTTGCGCGATCGACGGTCACGAAGGAGAACTCAGCCGCCACGAAGACGCCGCATGCCAGCATCAAGGCGAAGGAGACCGCCAGGAGTATCCACTCGGTCATCACAGTGCGCCCAACTGTACCGTTGGGGTGTGCCGATGTATCAATACCAGTGCCACGACTGCGGCGAGGCCTTCGAGATCCACCAGAGCTTCACCGACGACGCCTTGACCGACTGCCCGGCCTGTGGCGGGCGGTTGCGCAAGCTGTTCAACGCCGTCGGCGTCGTGTTCAAGGGATCGGGCTTCTATCGCACCGACAGCCGGGCGTCCTCCTCCGGTTCCACGTCCTCTGACTCCTCGGCCTCCGGCACGTCGTCCGGCGCTTCCTCGAGCGGCTCCTCGTCCGGTTCCTCGTCCTCGACCCCGGCTGCTTCTTCGGCAGGCTCCTCCAGCAGCGACTGACTGCTGTGGATATCGCCCGTCACGGTGGCGAGAAGCGACCTACCGTGCACGGATGGACCATCGGATCCGCGACTTCGTCTTCGACCATCGCCGACCACTCGCCGCGGGGTGCGCTGCCCTGGCGGTGTTGACCGCACTGCAGTCCTTGCGCCCCGAGCACGACGTCGCGCCGCTGACCGTCGCGGCCCGCGACCTGGAGTCCGGGCACGTCCTGACTCCTGACGACCTGACCTCGGCCGACGTCCCGCCCGCCGCCCACCCCGATCACGTCCTGTCGGCTGACGACGCGGTCGGTCGACGCGTGGCCGGCCCCATGCGCGAAGGTGAGGCGCTCACCGACCGGCGGGTACTGGCACCGCGCAGCCTGGGCGGTGACGTGCTGTCGATGGTGCGGGTCGACGATCCGGCCGGCCTGATCGGTCTGCAGGTCGGCGACGTGGTCGACGTCGTCTCGACCTCCGGCGAACGGCCCGAGGTCGCGGTCCGAGCGGCAACCGTCGCCACGCTTCCGCAGAACGAGGACGGTGCAGCAGCGGTCGTCGGACTGACCACGAGCGAGACCGACGCGCTGGCCCTGGCTGCTGTCGCGGTCGACGGCGGAGTCCGCATCGTGGTCACCGGGTCGTGAGATCAGTACAGTCAGGACCGCTATCTGCACCGACCCACAGGGGGATCACCATGCTCAAAGGTTTCAAGGAATTCCTGCTCCGCGGCAACATCGTCGATCTGGCCGTCGCGGTCGTCATCGGCACGGCATTCACGGCCCTGGTCACCAAGTTCACCGAATCGGTCATCAACCCGCTGATCGCCTCGACCGGCGGTGGCGACGTGGGCTCCGGGCTCGGCTTCGCCGTCAAGGACGGCGATCCGGCCACCTTCATCAACATCGGCGAGGTCATCAACGCCATCATCACGTTCGTGATCATCGCCGCGGTGGTCTACTTCCTGGTCGTCGTCCCGATGAAGAAGATCCAGGATCGTCGCGCTGCCGGCGTCGAGGCCCCCGAGGAAGTGCCCGAGGACATCGCGCTGCTCCGCGAGATCCGGGACTCCCTGGCCAAGTAGGTCAGCTGCCGTGATGGGGCGGCACGTCGCGCAGGATCTCCGCATCCCGCGACGTGTCGCCCTTCTCGCTCCAGCCCTCCGCGGTCTCGTCTCGAGTCACGCGCGGCTCCAGGTCGCCCAACAGCTCGGCGGCACGCCGACGCCGTTCGCGCTCTGCTCGGGTGTGCTCGGTCATCGCCGTCCACGATATCGTGAGCCCGCAGCCCCCGTAGCTCAGTCGGATAGAGCGACCGCCTCCTAAGCGGTAGGCCACTGGTTCGATTCCAGTCGGGGGCACTCAGCGCGTCAGGAGCGCCGCGATGTCGAGCCGGCCCGCGCCCGTACGATCGTCGCGCCCGGCAGGAGGGATGTCGGTCGCCGACGCGACGATGTCGTCCATCACCGACTGCGCGTCGTAGACGCCCAGCTGAGCGATCCGCAGCGCAGCGGCCGCCGCGACGAACGGCGCTGCCTCCGACGTGCCGGTCAACAGGCACCAGCCGTCGTTGCCACGACATTCGTCGGCCCGGGCCTGTGCAGACGTGATCGAGATGATCCCGACACCGGGCGCCACCAGGTCGACCCACGGTCCGCACGAGGAGAAGCCCGCCACCTGGCCGCTCTCACCGGTGGCTCCGACCCCGAGGACTCCCGGATATGCCGCGGGGTACACCGTGTCGTTGGTGCCGTGCTCCGGACAGCGTCGGTTGCCCGCAGCCGCAACCATGACGACGTTGTGCTCGCGCGCGTACGCCACCGCGTCGCGCACCCGCTCGTCGTCGTGTGCGAGCGTCACCGAGAGGTTCAGCACCTGGGCTCCGTGGTCGACCGCCCACCGGATGCCCTCGGCCGTGCGCCGGTAGTCACCGTTCCCCTCGTCGTCGAGGACGCGCACCGGCAGGATCCGTGCACCTGGCGCGATCCCGGCCATGCCGATCCCGTTGTCGCTCTCGGCCGCGATGATCCCCGCGACGTGGGTGCCGTGACCGTAGCCGTCCTCGGCGACGTCGTCCCCGTCGACCAGATCGATCCCGGGCTCGACTCGCCCGGCCAGGTCGGGATGATCGGCGTCGACCCCCGAGTCGATCACCGCGACCGTCACGCCGTCACCGGATCGGTCCACCGTCGCGACGGCGTCCAGGCCCCACTGCCGGTCACGCAGCGGGTCGCCCGACGCGACCGCCGTGGTGGCGCACGCCGAGACCAGGACCAGCACGACGCACGCACGCCTCACGGGCGGGGACCGTGGGTCGCGAGGAACAGGACCGGTCCGTCGACGTGGTTCTCCCTGCGGCACAACGCCCCCAACGTCTTGGCCGTGTACACCGGCTCAAGAGCGATCCCGAGGGGCTCGGCCAGCGCGAGTGCCTCGGTGCCGTGCTCCGTCGGTGCTC
>Ga0180217_1002277_pt1 | contig 18243 bp, 21 predicted proteins | sample eDN3rd37CBELigOP_FD_128521 | JGI IMG/M metagenome (GOLD analysis project Ga0180217, IMG submission 128521) | Enriched Organic Plus compost microbial communities from Emeryville, California, USA - eDNA 3rd pass 37_C BE-Lig OP (version 2) (version 2) ... | reverse complement strand
ATTCCTAAACATTCGACCCCAGCTGGGGTCGAATAATCGAATCCTAAATTATCGCTATAAATATTAGAATCCTCCGGATTCTTCAAAATATAAAAAATAATAATTTGAAGATAAGGTGTTTATATTTTTTTATTGTGTACTAAATCCACAATTAGTTTTTAGTGACTGTTGTTCATACTGATAAGAATCTCAACACAATAAAATAATATCTTAGATTCCTACGGAAATCGAAGATTCGACGAAGTCAATGACAAATATTGCGTTTAAATACTTTTATTCAGGTAGTTAAACTTTTAACTTTAAACAAATTATTAAACTTCCGCAGCTTTTTCGGTATGGATATTTTTTACTTTGTAAGTTTCTCCGCCGGCAACTTTTTCTACCGTTGCCTGAAGTGTTTCTCCGTTTTGCTTGGCATCGTCGTAAATTACCTCAGCTTTTTTGGTTTCAAAATCAACTTTGGCTTCTTTCACACCGTCCAATGCGGCTAATTTTTTCTCGATAGTTGCCGCACAACCCATTGCACAAGACATTCCTTCGATTTCAAAATTGGCTTTGGCTAACTCGCCTTGCAAAGCATCATTTTTTTCTTCTGTTTGCTCAGTTTTCGGTGCATCGTTTTCAGCAACAGTGTCCGTTTCCTGATTTGTTTTTTCCCCGCAAGCTATCAATCCTACTGACAAAAAGGAAAGTATAGCAAAATTCTGTAACCATTTCATTGTAATATCTTTTTTAAATTCTTACTACAAATTTAGCAAATATAAAATGGAAAAAGCTATATTCTACTTTATCATTTTTTGGAACAGCTGTTTTCCTTCTGCTTCTAATCGTAACATATACACCCCTGCTGGTAATCCTGAGGTATCTATCTTATTATTTGAAGTTTGAAGACAAATTTCTCCCTTCATATTATAAATCGTAATCTGCAAATCTGTTTTATCTGTTCCTTCTACAAAAATCTGATTATCAAACGGATTCGGATAAATATTCAAATGGTTTAAAACATTACTCTCCAAACCGCTCGGCACACCTTGGTTGATGACACCAACAGCCTGTAAGTCAAACCCTCCGGAAATAAATGGTGTTGGATAAGAATCGTTAATCATATTCCCATTAGAGTCGGGCGTGCCGTAATTTTCATCTATACTTCCGACCACATCTGTAATCTTTACGTAACGAATCTGTGATTTGTCCAGCAAAGACGAATTGTTTATATCACTGATGTCAAACGGTGTGCCATAATCGCCGATGTATTTTCCTGCAAGATTATGTAAATCGGTAGCTATAGGCGTTTCAAATGTCCCTAATTGTACATCGGTTTGTGTCATGCTTATTGCTGGAAATCTGAAATAATTCACTCCATCTGAACTGATTTCTACCACAGCTAATTCCAAATAACCTGCCGGGCTATTTTCAAAAACTGCAAAGTCAAAACCAGACTTGTCTGCTATCGGAGGATTGAACATCAGGATAGCCTCGCCGCCGTCGCCCAAACTTACTACTTTTCCGTCTGGATAGCCCAAGGCATATTCCGGTTCGCCTGCAGAAGCATAACCCAAGCCCGGATTGCTGACATTTTGGTAACCTCTCTGTAACTCAATTTCGGTTGCCCAAGCTACAAACAAACTACTATCCTTATGAATGGCGGTGCTTCCCTCCTCACCTGCCTGAGGCGGAAAAGGTTGTGCATAGGAACATACACAACCTCCGAATAATATTAACGAAAGAATTTTTTTCATTATTTCTTCACGAATCTGATAGTCTGGGATTGATTATCGTTTTGTATATTCATTAAATATGTTCCACCCGACAATCCGCTGATGTCTATTCCATGTGATTGATAAGTTGTATTGATTAATTCTTTGCCTAACAAATCAAATATTTGAATGTGTGCATTGTTTTCGGTAGTCAGAAAAACCCGGTTAGTTGCGGGATTCGGATATAGTTTAATCGATTCTTTGCCGTATTTTTCGCTATTTGTGGCAGATGATGCTGAAGCATAAATGTTGTTAGGAAGGTTTCCTACCGTAAATGTATTTTCCAGAACACCATCTAATGAATATACCAATACATCGCCGTCTGACACATAATTTTTAGCATCTGCCAAATAGAGTTTATCGTCAACTATCGACATACCGTAAGCTCCGCCCCAGGTCGTAATATCTGTTTCGATAACCGGTTCATCACTTAATGTGAGCGTAGTCGCATCAAATGTGTAAACATCTGCTGATACTTTGATGTAAAAAGTATCTTCGTATTTAGCAATAAATTTATAGGAATCATTACCATCTAGTTCCTCAACATTTTCTACTACCAAAGTAGATAAATCGACACGGTTAAATCCTGGTAGCAACGGCGGTTCTGCCCATGATTGCCCCATACTGATTATATATGCATAATTACCATGAAAAACCAATTCGGAAGGTGAGTTCCCGGCTTCTACTTCCTCAATAGTTTCGGTTGCTATATCATATACAGACATAATATTGTTGGTATTAAAACCTCCCATGTGAAGCACATACAATTTGTTGTCTTTTTCATAGATTTGTTCTACTCCCGAAGACAGAGAAACTGTGTTTTCAACCTCGTAGCTTTCCATATCAATTACTGCCAGATAAGCCCCTGTCTCATCATTTCCCCAGCAAGTAACATAAGCCTTTCCTTCGTGAATGACTGCATATCGAGGTAAAATAATGCCTTCATCTATCGTAACAAGTGAAACAAATGTTTTTGCATCAACAACTTCTACTTTACTAGAACCGTTTAACATAATCAAAGTTACCTCTCCGTCAGAAACCATTCCCTGAGCGACATCGCCCAACTCATTTACTTCGTTGGCAACTTGAAAAATATTGTTGGTTACTTGTCCGCCTGCATTAATATATGATACAGAACCTTGTGATGTTCCCATACCTCCTTCATTCAATACCAATATGCCGTCCACATATTCGGTTTGAGCCTGCATCGTAAACGCAGAAAACAATAAGCCTAAAGCCAAAAAATAATTTTTTCTCATAATTATAGTGTTTAAAATTTCACATAAAAAAACCACAAAAAGAACAATCTTCCTGTGGCGATTACGTATAATATAAACACACTATTTCTAACAAAATAGTCTTTTTCAATTATCGCATAATCTTTATTCCCGAAGATTAATTCTTGTCTCTATGGGCAGGTCTCCTGGCTTGCATCTCATTTATTCCTTCCCGGTGTTACTCCAGTGGTTATATTATAAATGAGTTTTATAGCTTACAGTTGCGGGTACAGCTCAAGAATTTAACTTGATTCCCTATTAATTTTTGCTAAAACCCTATAGAGGTATGTATCAGCAAATGTACAATTATTTTTTTAATCCATAGCAAACATATAAAATCCGTATCTTTGCACCTTACAAAAGATATATGGAATTCAAAGACTTCAACCTAATACGAAATTTACAGGAAGCTATTAACGATATTGGTTACAAAAACCCAACTCCCATTCAGCAGCAGGCTATTCCGATAATTTTAGACGAAAAAGATTTAGTAGGAACAGCACAAACGGGAACAGGGAAAACGGCGGCTTTCGCCATTCCGATTATCAATTATCTGCATAGATTAGTCAGTAATTCCAAACGAACAAAGCGGATTCGGACATTAGTTTTGACCCCTACCCGCGAATTGGCTATTCAGATAGCCGAAAATTTTGACAATTATGCAAAATACACCAAAATCAAGACTTTAGTGATTTTCGGCGGGGTTTCACAAGTTCCTCAAGTAGAGAAATTAAAGCAAGGCATGGACGTGCTTGTCGCTACTCCCGGACGATTGCTGGATTTACACAAACAGGGTTTTATTGATTTAAACCATTTACACCATTTGGTTTTGGACGAAGCCGATTTGATGCTCGATATGGGGTTCATCAACGACGTCAAAAAAGTCATCAAACTCACTCCCGAAAACAGACAGACACTTTTGTTTTCGGCTACTATGCCCATGGCAATTCGTGAGTTGGCAGATACTTTTCTGAAAAATCCGAAATATGTTTCGGTTGCACCCGTTTCGAGTGCTTCGGATATCGTTAAGCAAAAAGTATATTTGGTCGAAAAAGAAAACAAACGCAAATTATTACTCCATGTTATTCAGACCGAAAATCTGAAAAATGTGCTGATTTTTACCCGAACCAAAGGAGGTGCGAATAATGTTGCGAAATTCCTCCAAAAAAATAATATTTCGGCAGAGGCTATTCACGGGGATAAATCGCAAAATGCAAGACAAAGAGCGTTAAATAATTTTAAAAACAAGGAAGTTGACATTTTGGTTGCAACAGATGTTGCTTCACGAGGTATTGATATCGATTTGTTGCCTTATGTCATCAATTACGAATTACCGAATGTTTCCGAAACTTACGTTCACAGAATTGGAAGAACAGGGCGGGCAGGAAACGAAGGGATAGCCATTTCGTTTTGCGGGAGAGACGAAAAAGTCTATTTACAGGATATTGAAAAATTAATCCGTAAAAAGATTAAGGTGGTTGAGGATAATCCGTTTCCTTGGGATAATGCTGTTCAAAAAGAGGGAAGTCCAAACCAAAATCCTCCAAAAAAAGATTTCCGAAATAAAAACAAAAATAATAATTCAAGAAAATCAAATAATTCCAAAAAGAACAAAAAGAGGTGGTATTAGAAGTTTGGTTGATTAGGAAAAAGTGATTAGTTAAAAGTAAAAACCTGTCAAAATAAAAATTGACAGGTTTTTTATAAAATGAAAAATCTTATCTTATTAACTTTTTGTATTTAATCCTTGTCGGAATTAAATCCCCCAAGCGTTTTTTGCGGTTTTCTTCATAATCAGAGAACCCTCCCTCAAAGAAATATACTTCAGAATTTCCCTCAAAAGCTAAAATATGCGTACAAATTCTGTCCAAAAACCACCTGTCGTGAGAAATTACAACTGCACAACCTGCAAAGTTTTCCAACCCTTCCTCCAAAGCACGAAGTGTATTGATATCCAAATCGTTGGTAGGCTCATCAAGTAACAATACGTTTCCTTCTTCTTTGAGAGTCATTGCCAAATGCAATCGGTTTCGTTCTCCTCCTGAAAGTGTGGAAACTTTTTTGTTTTGGTCGCTTCCTCCGAAATTAAAACGGCTCAAATAAGCCCTCGAGTTTACCTGTCTTCCTCCCATCATAATCAATTCCTGTCCGTCCGAGAAATTTTCCCAAATGGATTTTTCAGGGTCAATATTTTTGTGGGTTTGGTCAACGTAAGCAATTTTTACAGTATCTCCAACTTGGAATTCTCCTTTATCGGGAGTTTCTTCACCCATAATCATTCGGAAAATGGTGGTTTTCCCTGCTCCGTTTGGTCCAATAATTCCGACAATTCCTGCTTGAGGCAATTTGAAATTCAGGTTTTCATAAAGCAATTTATCTCCGTATCCTTTTGATACTCCGACTGCCTCAATTACGTTCGTTCCCAAACGTGGTCCATTCGGAATATACAATTCTAATTTTTCCTCTAATTGTTTTTGGTCTTCGTTTAATAATCTGTCGTAATTCTGTAAACGAGCTTTTTGTTTGGTTTGTCGTCCTTTTGCTCCTTGTCGTACCCAATCCAATTCTCGTTCTAAGGTTTTTCTACGTTTAGAAGCCGTTTTTTCTTCTTGTTCCAAGCGTTTTGACTTTTGATCCAACCACGAAGAATAATTTCCTTTCCAAGGAATTCCCTCTCCTCGGTCTAATTCTAAAATCCAACCTGCTACGTTATCCAGGAAATATCTATCGTGAGTTACCGCAATGATAGTTCCTTTATATTCTTTCAAATGTTGCTCTAACCAATGTACACTTTCTGCATCAAGGTGGTTGGTTGGTTCATCAAGTAACAAGACATCAGGCTGTTGCAAAAGTAATCGACAAAGAGCAACCCTACGTCTTTCCCCTCCCGAAAGTACCTTAATCGGCGTGTCGGGGTCGGGAGTACGGAGTGCGTCCATAGCAACTTCCAATTTATTATCGATTTCCCAAGCTCCCAAAGCATCGATTTTGTCCTGCAATTCAGCTTGTCTGTCCATCAGCTTTTGCATTTTGTCTGCATCTTCATATACTTCCGGAAGTCCGAACATATCGTTGATTTTGTTGAATTCGTCCAGAACAGCTATTGTTTCGGCTACTCCCTCACGAACAATTTCGATAACGGTTTTGTTTTCGTCCAATTGAGGTTCCTGTTCCAAATAACCAACCGTATAATTTGGTGCAAAAACCACATCTCCCTGATAATTCTTATCAACTCCTGCAATGATTTTCAAAAGGGAAGATTTTCCCGAGCCGTTCAACCCGAGAATCCCGATTTTAGCTCCGTAAAAAAAGCTCAAATAAATATCTTTTAATACCTGCTTGTTAGTCGAAGAATAAGTCTTGCTTACTTTCGACATCGAAAAAATTACTTTCTTATCGTCTGACATTTTTATTTAGGATTAAGTGAATTAGGATTTAGGAATTAGTTTAGACTAATACGATTGTATCAATATTTCTGATGGAATTCCGAGTTTTGAGCTCAATTTTCTAATCATTTCGAGAGATAATTTTCTTTTTCTGTTCAGAATTTCACTTGCTCTGCTTTTTAGTCCGATTAAATCTGCCAAATCATTTTGGGTATAATTTAATTGTTCCATTCTGAATTTGATTGCCTCAATAGGGTCGGGCATTTCAATAGGAAAATTTTCGTTTTCGTATTTTTCAATTAGTATTCCCAAGATTTCCAATTCATCTCCCTCTTTTGTTCCTTTTTTGGCTTCAAAAATTTGTTCAAGCCTTTCCAAAGCCTGAATATAATCGTTTTCTGTTTTTATAGGTTTTAGTTTCATTGTTGTCTGATTTAAATTGTGTTTGCATCAATTTTGTCATAATCTCCGTGTGTTCCTACAAATCGTATCCAAACCATTTGATAGTCATAATTTATTCTGACTATCAACCTGTATTTGTTTCCTTTTATATCAAAACATATTCTGTTGTTTTTCAGAACACTTGCACTCGGATAATCTGATTTTAGTTCATTTATATTTTGCCAAGTTGCATTTTCTGTTTCTCGATACCAGGATTTTAACTGCTGTTCGCAATCGTTGTGCTTTTCCCAAAATTCTCGTAATATCTTTTTTGAAATTACTCTCAATGCTTTTCTGATTTATAAATACAAAGATAAATAACAATTCCCAAATAGGGAACTTTTTATTAGTTTTAATTTATATCGAAAATTATATCATAAAAAAACTATATTCATCACAAATAAAATATTTACATCTTGATGAATTATTAAACGAAGTTTACTATTTTTACGTAAACATTAGATTATGGAATTTACAGAAAACTTTAGAAAATCGGATAACTTCAGAATTGATGGTCAAATGCTGTATATCATTGATGAGAACGGCAGAGAATTGGAAATTTTCATCGGCGAAGAAGTACGAAATGCCCGCTGGACTGACGATGGTCGTTTGCTGGTTACTTTAGAAAACGGTGCGGTTCGTTCGTATGAAGACGAAGTGAACTACATTAAAATCTAAAAAAATCCGCTTTTTAAGCGGATTTTTCATTATAAAATTTGATTCGTATGGTCTTTGGTTTTAACTTTGGTTATGATGTCCTCAATTATTCCTTTTTCGTCAATAATAAAAGTCGTTCTATGGATACCATCATATTCTCTGCCCATAAATTTCTTTGGCCCCCAAACGCCGTATGCCTCAATAATCGTCTTGTCTTCATCGGCAATTAACGGATAGCTGAGTTTATTTTTTTCAGCAAAATTTGCCTGACGTTTTTGCGAATCGGCACTCACGCCAATTAACTGATAACCTTGTTTTTCAAATCGTTGTATATTGTCCTGCAAATTACAGGCTTCTGCCGTACACCCCGGCGTGGAGGCTTTCGGATAAAAGAATAACACTATTTTTTTGCCTTTGAAATCTGTCAACGTAATTTCTTTTCCATTTTGGTCTGTTCCTGAAAAATCTGGTGCTTTGTCGCCTGTTTTTAATGTCGTCATAAATATTTACTACTTTTGCATTCTCAATCAAAGTTATTATTAATTATCGGCATGAAAAAATCTGAACGCATCAATTTTATTATTGACACCCTGGAAGAATTATATCCGAATCCGCCCATTCCGCTTAATCATAAAGATGCTTATACCCTGCTGATTGCAGTTTTGCTTTCTGCCCAATGCACCGACGAACGGGTCAATAAAATCACACCTGCTCTTTTTTCTGTTGCTGATAACCCTTATGATATGGTTAAATTGTCTGTGGAGGAAATTGCGGATATTATTCGCCCGTGCGGACTTTCGCCGATGAAATCCAAAGGAATTTACGGATTGAGTAAAATCCTGATTGAGAAATACGACGGACAGGTTCCGAACAGTTTTTCTGCATTGGAAGAGCTGCCTGCAGTCGGGCATAAAACCGCCAGCGTAGTGATGTCACAGGCTTTTGACATTCCTGCATTTCCTGTTGATACACATATCCATCGACTGATGTATCGTTGGAATCTGAGCAACGGAAAAAGCGTTGTACAAACCGAAAAAGACGCTAAAAGACTGTTCCCGAAAGAATTATGGAACAAGCTGCATCTGCAAATTATCTATTACGCCAGGGAGTTTTCGCCTGCACGCGGCTGGAATCTCGACAATGATATCATTACCAAAACTGTCGGTAGAAAATCGGTTATTAATGCTTGGTACGCTCGTAAATAAAAAAAGAACGTCTTCGACGTTCTTCAGTTTACATTCATTCCGAAACAAAAACCTTTATTTTTGACCACTTTATATGATTTTGAATAATTGAGAATCATCTGAATGGTCGCTTTTTTAGGTTTTAATTCTTTCTCTTTTCTTAATGCGTAATTTTCTGTCATATTATTTTAATTTGGGTTATTTATATAATAACGCTAATGACAGAAAGAATATTGTGTGCTATTCTGTAATTATTGTTTTTTGTTCTAAAATTTTTCGCATATTCAAAACAGCATACCGCATTCTGCCCAATGCCGTGTTGATACTCACACCGGTTTGCTCAGCGATTTCCTTAAAACTTAAATCTTCAAATATCCGTAGTTTGACCACCTCCTGCTGGTCGTCGGGTAATAACTCCAGCAATCCGCAGATTTCTTTTTCGGCTTGCAACTGTGCCAAAGCGTCCTCTACCGAAGGCGAATTGTCTTCCATATACCTGAATATAGAAAATTCCTCGTTTTCACGCTGCATCTGCATCTTGTTGTTTTTCCTGTAGTAGTCAATTATCAGATTGTGAGCAATGCGAACCACCCACGAAACGAATTTCCCTTCTTCATTATATTTTCCTTTTTTCAGCGTGTGAATAACCTTGATAAAAGTGTCCTGAAAAATATCTTCAGTAAGGTCTCTGTCACGTACTTTTGAAAAAATAAAACTGTAAATTTTAACTTGATGTCTGTCTATGAGTTGTGCCAACGCCTGCTCATCTCCATGCACATATTGCCTGACCAATACTGCATCAGTAGATTCATTTTTTTTCATAATCAATACTTTTAGTCGTTATGTAATTTTAAAAGTATTGTTCTTTTATAGGCGTCTTCTTTTAAGTTGATAAGTCAAATGTACAACATTTTTTTACAAATGCAAATAAAAAGTTAAAAATTATATGGAAAACTAAAAACAAATGGTTACATTAGACAGAAATCTGTTATATGAAAAATTATTTTTTACAAAACAATGGATTGATGAGTAGAAAAAACATTTCTAATGGATTTCTAAATGATTAAGCCATTCTTTTTTCCTACTGAAATTGCCACTTTCATCTTTATACATAAAAAGTGCACTTTGTTCCCTGTCGATTAAAAGTCTTTTCGGAATAAAGTCATTGTCATAAGGCACTTTAGAAAAGATAATCGTATCTCCTAAGATGCTGTATTTTCCACTATAAGTTTCCTGAAAACCAAATATTCCGTTTACTTCATTTTCAACAGTCCCATCTTTCCGAAATATTAATGTGTAATGAAATAAATCGTCTTTTAATGTAGCGGTTAGTATTCTCGGAGACTTGAAAATATCAGACTGAAATACATTAAACAAAACAATCATTAACAAAAGAGTTCCATGAAAAATCACTTTTATTTTATTGTCTTTTATGCCTCGTTTTATTGTTGAAACTATTGTATCAATGAAAGAAACAACAAAAAGTATGATTATCGGAATGATGAATAATCCGTACGAAAAGAAATAGAGCAACATTCCTCCATAAAAATCGGTTATTATCCAGCACAAAATCCCTAATGTTGATATGATTGCAATGATGTTAGAAATGGGTCTATTTTTCATAAAGCTTATTTTAAAGAAATCGTTTTATAATACAATTCAGACGAGAGAAATTTTTCATTTTGTTTTCGTTCAATGTGTTCTTTCAACCATTGCGAATCCAATTCTTCCGGCTGATAATATTTCAACAGCGTTTTTTCATTTCCTCTTAAGTGTAGTAAATAAGAAAAATCCACTTCTTCTTTTGTCAGATTATATTTTGTGATGATATTTCCCCAATTAAAAAGCGAACAGACAACCAAAGAATAAAAAAGTATCCACGACATTTTATCCACCAGATAAAAATTGGTTTGTTGAAAATGAATTTTCCGGTAAGAATAAAACAATCCAAAACCACATAAAATCAGAAAAAGATAGACACCCAATCGCTTATACGTCAAACCTAAAGCATCTATATAAATGGTGTTTTGAATGATGGCAGAAAGAATTAAGATTCCGTTTAGTATCAACCATAATTTGGATAAAAGCACCAATGTTTTATTGTTTTTGATAAAGTTCAAAGCTCCTTTGAAATAAAACAAAAGAACGAGCATTGCCAGAACAATCGAACCAATCAGTGAATTAATCTGTTCGTGGATACGCGAGCTGTATTCCGAAAAATGTTGCGGAATTGTCTGAAAATGCTCAATATTAAAAACAATGATAAAGAAAAACAACATTATGTTGAGACAAACCAGTGTAATCATTCCGCTTCTTTTCTCAAAACCGATTTCCAAAAATTCAAATGTAGGTTTTACGTTTTCTTTTTGTGATGCCGTGAAATGAAATTGAAGACTGCGGTTTAGCGTTTTAAAAGGTTCGTAAATCTTTGTATTCCAGAACACAAAGCTGAAATAAAATCCCAACAGAGCAATCAGAATAATGACTGCATCAATATCAAGTTCATACCGTTGATACCAACCGAATAAAGTATCGCTTGAAGTCAGGTAGATTGCGAAAAAGACCGATAAAATCAAAAACGGAAGAATTAAATAGGAAAATATTTTGGAAAAAGTATTTTTCTGTTTCGATTTGTTGTACTGAAACCAATCGTCTATCTGAAACACCTGAACAATAAATGCAAACCAATTGGTACAACAAACAACCGCCTGAATAAGCAGTCTTAGCTTAGGCTCAACAGTATAATATCGAAAAACAAAGGACGACAAAACAACCGCCAAAAAGGTCGTAAAAGTAAACAACCACGCATTGGACAAACAGCTCAACACCACGCACAATGCCAAGATGAGAGCTTTGTGGTCTTGAAGTAATTCCGGTTTTTGAACAAAACTCAGCCCGAGTAATGCCAAAGCAAAAACAGAAAGGTTTACCCCGATTCCCTGATTGTAAAACAATACAACAAACAAAAATGTGCTGACAAAAATTAAAACTTGTTTTTTCATACTTATAAAATTTAAAGTACTTTGTAATTCAAAGTTAATTAATAAAAAAATAAGACATTTACTGCCTCATCATTTTTTCCAGAAAAGCAAGATGCTCCTGAAAAGCTTTTTTTCCTTTTTCTGTAATCCGGTAAGAAGTTCTCGGTTTTTTACCAACAAATTCTTTCTTTACTTCAATATATTCATTCTTTTCCAGCGATGCAGAGTGACTTGCCAGATTACCGTCGGTTACCTGCAAAAGACTTTTCATTTCGGTAAAGTCCACCCAATCATTGACCATCAAAACAGACATCATTCCCAACCGGACTCTACTTTCAAAATTCTTATTTAACCCGCTGATAATACTCATTTACTTGTATTTTCGATGTAAAATAATACCGTAAATTATATGCAAAACACCAAAACCTATCGTCCAGAAAATCAATCCTTTTCCAATAAAAAATAAAGACAGACAACCTAAAATTATTTCAAGAATACCTAAATATTTAATATCAGAAAAGGTATATTTTTCTGCATTAATCAGTGCCAGTCCGTAGAAAATCAAAGTAGTTCCGGCAATTAATCCGTATAAACTATATTGCAGTAATGCCAAAACAAAGATACCTCCCACTGCAAGCGGAATGGCTAATTGGATTAATACTTTTTTGGTTGTGGAAGTCCAAACCTGCAAGCCTAATTTTTGACTTTTTCTAATCGTAAAAAAACAACCGCAAAAAACGGCTAATATTAATGCAAATGTGCCTAATAAAATTAGATTCTGTACCAAAATACCAGCACCAACACTCATTCTCACCTTCTCAATTGGCATTTCACTTCCACTTGTCCAATACATCGCCACAAAGCCGGCTATCAAACCAACAATTCCAGCACCTATTCCCGACAAACCACTCAGTGAAATAAATCGGGACGAGCGTTCCATCATCTCTTTTATGTGTGCTAAATCTTCAGAAACTTTTGTATTCATTTTTATTTACTTTGAAATGCAAAGTTATTTGAATTTATAAGATCAACAAATTTTTCTGATAAAAAAAAGAGGAAAATATTTTTCCTCTTTTACTATTTCTTCAAATCTTCTGCCGCTTTTAAAACCGTTTCTTTCAATCCTTGTTTGTAGGCAATCATTTTATCCAACAATTCTGCGTTTTGACTCGCCAGTATCTGCACGGCCAACAAACCGGCATTTTTCGCTCCGTTTAATGCTACCGTTGCCACTGGAACACCGCCCGGCATTTGCAGAATCGACAAAACAGAATCCCAACCGTCTATAGAGTTAGAAGATTTCACAGGAACACCAATCACAGGAAGCGGACTCATTGAGGCTACCATTCCCGGTAAATGTGCCGCACCACCCGCTCCTGCAATGATAACATTGATACTGTTTTTATGTGCGTTGGTAGAAAAATCGACCAATTTTTCAGGCGTTCTGTGAGCAGAAACAATATCAATATGTGTTTCTACACCAAATTCGTTTAATATGTCTATGGCATTTTGCATTACCGGCATATCCGAAATGCTGCCCATTACTACTGCTACTTTCATTGTATTATTGGTTTTAATTAAAGTATTTATTGATTTATTAAAGCATACTTTATTCTTTGCTTTGTATCAAAACTGCCACTTCTCTCTATATCTGTAATTCCTTTATAACTGAGCCATTGCCCTCTATCTATTGAAAATTCAGCAGTGCCTTGGTAAGAATATTTCATTATAGTTTTGCCTTCTTGATTAAAAAAAGTAAACAATTCTTCATTGCCAAACAGTGAAGATAAATCTCCTAAAGAAGACATATCAACATTTCCTTCTACGTACTCAACAATATTATAATTTAAAACAGCAATCTTTTCTCCGTTTACCTCTTTAATATCTGTGAGTGTTACTTCGTTTGTTTTATAACCATTGTCGCATACAAATGTTTGGTCATTCTCTATAAAGTTCACATCTATCGACCACTTATCTCCTATTTTAACCAGATTTTCAGGTAATTGAAACAATAATGCAATCAAGTTTTTTTGACTATTTTTTACCCAAAAACTATGAATAGCACCTGATTCATAAACCGATCCTCGAAGAGTAACACCTTGATACATTGACTGCATTGCCCTCGAAATTTTCATTGAGTTTATAAATTCCTCTTCATCAAACTCTTCTTCCATATCCTCCTCATTCGAAATTTCGTTTAATGCTTCAAACCAATTTCGATATGCTGAATCGTCTATTTCTTCTTGGGGCGGAGTATTCATAATTATGTCAATTACTCCATTGTCTTTTGACAAAAGTGTGGTGAGATATTTTTGATTATTCATATTATTACTCAACTGGCTGAGTAAATTAAAAAGTCCTTGAACTTCCTCTTCTACATCATTATCTGGATTTTCAGAAATTTTCTCATGTTCATCTGATTCAACTTCAACATTACTCATCACAGTAATATAGTTTAATGGTTCATCTTTATCAATTTTCCATCTTAAATCTACCAGCTGATTCTTTTGTCCATATGATACAAAAGTGATTAATATTAATAAACAGCTAAATATAATTTTCATTTTTTTTATTTATTTTATACTAAATTTTTCCATTGACTTATAACTATTTACTAATCACTCGAATCGTTTCCTTAACCTCTTGTGCCACTTTACGTGCTTCGGCCATATCAGCATTGACGATGGTCACATGTCCCATTTTTCGGAACGGACGGGTTTCTCTTTTTCCGTAGATATGCGGAGTTACGCCATCAATTGCCATAATTTTTTCGATGTTTTCATAAACTACTTGTCCTGAAAAGCCTTCTTCACCCACCAGATTTACCATAATTCCGGCAACTTTACTGTCGGTATTTCCCAAAGGTAAATCTAAAATGGCACGAATGTGTTGTTCAAACTGTGAAGTGTAACTTGCTTCAATCGAATAATGACCAGAGTTGTGCGGACGCGGAGCTACTTCATTAACTAAAATTTCATCATCTTCGGTTTGAAACATTTCAACAGCCAACAGCCCCACATGATTAAAACTTTCGGAAACTTTCAAGGCAATTTCTCGTGCTTTATTTGACACAGCTTCATCAATTCTCGCCGGACAAATTACATACTCTACCTGATTGGCTTCGGGGTGGAACTCCATTTCAACCACCGGATAAGTCTTGATTTCGCCCGATGCCGAACGAGCTACGATAACCGCTAATTCATTTTTAAATGGAATCATGGTTTCAGCAATACATTCAGTTTCAGGCAGATTGTTTAAATCTTCTATTTTTCGGATAACTTTTACACCGTTTCCGTCATAACCGCCTTCGGTTGCTTTCCAAACGAAAGGCATTGTAAGATTTGAGATTTGAGATTTGAGATTTGACACACTGTCAAACAATTGAAAATCAGCAGTCGGAAGATTGTTGTCCTTATAAAATTGTTTTTGTTTTCCTTTGTTTTTAATCAGGCGTAAGGTTTTGGGTGACGGATACACTTTTTTACCTTGGCTTTCCAAGGTTTCCAAAGCTTCCAGATTGACGTTTTCAATTTCAATCGTCAGCACATCTACCTGATTACCTAAATCCATAACGGTTTGATAATCGGTCAATGAACCCTGAAAAAACTTGGTAGCTCCAAACCGGCAAGGTGCTTCGGCACTTGGATCAACCACATACGTCTGTATATCAAATTTTCGGGTTTCGGTCAGCATCATTTTGCCTAACTGCCCTCCGCCTAAAATACCTAATTTAAAATCAGAAGAAAAATAATTCATTACTATTGTTATTTTGTGACACAAAGATACTATTTCCGTTGGCAAATGGAAAGACTAAATAGGATTATAGAATACGAGAAATAGATTTTTATTAATTTTTCAAAAAAATAAGCCACAAACAACACAAATTCATTCGTGTAATTAGTGGCTTATTTCTAATCCTTATAAAATCCTAACTTTCAAAAAATTCGATTAAGGCACGGATACCGGTTCCGGTTCCGCCCAAACCTTTGTAATTTTCTGGAGATTCGGTAAATGCCGGTCCGGCAATATCGATATGCACAAAAGGTTGCTTGGCAAAATGCTCTAAGAATTTACCGGCAGTAATCGTTCCGGCATAACGTCCGCCGATGTTTTTTAAATCAGCTACTGATGATTTCAACTGTTCTTTATAATCTTCCCACAAAGGCAATTGTACCATGCGTTCGTAAACTTTTTCGCCTGCTACAAGTAATTTCTGGTTGATTTTTTCATCGGCATTACTCATCAAACAAGCAGCTCTTGTTCCGGCCGCAACCAAAGCTGCACCGGTCAATGTAGCCGCATTAATAATCAATTCAGGCTGAAATTTATCTGCATAAGCAATCGCATCTGCCAAAATCATACGCCCTTCCGCATCGGTATTTAGGACTTCTACCGTCGTTCCGTCGTACATTCGAATCACATCGCCGGGCGTGTATGCCTCCTGCCCAGGGCGGTTATCCGTTGCCGGAATCAATCCGATAATATGAACATTGAGTTTGTTGAGTGCCGCTGCATAAATCGTTCCTGCCATCATCGCAGCTCCACCCATATCCGATTTCATCACGTCCATCGAGCCTTGCGTTGGTTTCAGTGACAATCCACCAGTATCATAAACCACGCCTTTTCCTACCAGGACAATTGGTTTTTGATTGGTCGGATTTTCCGGTTTGTATTCCATAATGGTAAATGTCGGCGGAGTAAGTGAACCTTTGTTTACGGCCAATAATCCGCCCATTTTCAGGGCTTCAATCGTAGATTTGTCTAAAACTTCAACGGTAAAACCAGCCTCGTTACCGATTTCGATAATTTCTTTCCCTAACTGAATAGCATCTAAATAATTAACCGGTTCGTTGACCATATCACGAGCCCAATAAACGGCCTTAATGGTGTTGTTCATTCGACTGATTCGACTTTCGGAAATATCCCCAAACAAATAAATATGTTCCAAAGCATATTCACGTTCGTCGGCATCTTTATAGTATTTCAAAAACTGATAATTGGACAACGCCAGTCCTTCTGCCAATGCGAGAGTTGTTTCGCCGTTTCCTACAATGGTAATTGCATTGGCTTTTTTGTCTAATTTCTGACGGATATTAAAACCAAACACACGCATTTTTTCCAAATCTTCGTCTTCCTTGACAAAGAAATAAACACTTTCGCAGATTTTTACAAAATCTTCTTTTTTGTCCGAATTTTTAAAGCTGGTAAAAGCTTCCTGAATATAATTTGGTAACTGATTATCAATAACAGTTTGTCCATTGACGATATAAACAACGGCTTTTCCTGTAAGGTTTTGAACTAATTGTAACATTGTTTTGTTTTTTTATGAAGTTTCAAAAGTACGAAAAATGTTGCGTTATATTTTCTTCATCTGACGAAAAGTCAAGATAACCCTTGATATCACGATTTAATTGAACCATAAAGTCAGCACAAGCCATAAAATAGGTACACTTTCTACCCAAAACATAGTATAGTACTTACTTTTATGGGGAGAAGCATAATGTGTGAACAATGCGATTACCGTTATTAATATCAAATTGATAATCCATTGATTAGGATAATTTCCTTGTTTGAAAAACTCCAGTACATAAAACGGAATTAATAATAAGTAAATCAAATATTTAGTATGCAAAATACCGATAGATTGCGGAACGGTTTTCAAGCGAATATCATCATATTTCAAATCATTAATTTCAAAAATTAAAATTAATATGAGCGTAAGCAAAAATCGTTGTGAAAATTTAAAAAACATATCTGAAGACAGCAGAATTCCTTCCTGATACAAAGGCAGTAAAAGTGTGCACCCAGCCCAGCACAATGCTACGATATAGATTTTAATTCCCGATATATTTCTAAGATTCTGTTTTCGTTTACTAATTGGTATAGCGTAGAAAATACTTAATAACCCAAAAACTAACGTAACAAGTTGAGTTTTCCACTCCAATAGGAAAAAATTGACTGTTAAAATAATTCCAGCTACAATCGTTAGCAACACTATTGTTTTTTCCTTATTTGAATATTTTGATTTATTTCGGTATAAAGTAAAATATTTGATAAAATTATAGCTAAAAATTGTTCCAAAAAAAACCAATGACAATACATTCCAATCGACCATTATTGCTATAAAATAATAAGTCATTAAAACCAATGCAGAAGTAGCCACAGCAACGTGTATGCTTGCATCAAGATAGAAATCAAAAGTATTTTTTAACGCTGTTTTCAAACCAAATATTAAAGAGTATAAATTTAGTTGAATTTGGTATAATTTTCAAAGTAATCATCAGATATTCGGCACTTTCTATAAAACAAAAAAGTCCTTTACATTTCTGTAAAGGACTTTTAAAACAAGGCGGCGACCCGAGTCCCGATAGTCATCGGGACGAACTGCGCCGCTCGTATAAAAAAAAAAGCCTGTCTTTTTCAAGACAGGCTTCACTAAAACAAGGCGGCGACATACTCTCCCGCATGGTATTGCAGTACCATCTGCGCAATCGGGCTTAACTTCTCTGTTCGGAATGGGAAGAGGTGAGCCCCGATGCTATAACCACCTTAAATCTTTT
>Ga0180217_1002270_pt1 | contig 18271 bp, 20 predicted proteins | sample eDN3rd37CBELigOP_FD_128521 | JGI IMG/M metagenome (GOLD analysis project Ga0180217, IMG submission 128521) | Enriched Organic Plus compost microbial communities from Emeryville, California, USA - eDNA 3rd pass 37_C BE-Lig OP (version 2) (version 2) ... | reverse complement strand
GCGATCTCCCGCCTCGTCGCGCTCACCTCGGGCGACCTCGACTGAGGCGACCGCCTCCCGGCTCGCGAATTCCGCGCCGTCGGCGCCCCCGGGTGCGTAACGGGATGTTTACATTCCCGCCGCTCGCGTAACCGACACGAAACAGGGCGGCGCGGCGGTTGAAACGTCGCCCCAACAGACTGGCGACTGCAATCGCGGCGCGTCACGCCCACGGGGGGAACGCGCGACTCCACCGCAAACACAACGAGAGGTTCTGGAACTCCATGGATAGTGGAACTCTTGCCTGGGGCATCACCGCAGGTGCCCTGGTGCTGTTCATGACGCCTGGCGTCGCCTTCTTCTACGGCGGTCTCGTCAAGGCCAAGTCGGTCGTCAGCATGATGATGATGAGCTTCGGGGCGATGGCCCTCGTCGGGGTGCTCTGGATCCTCGTCGGCTTCAACATGGCGGTCGCCCCGAGCGTCTGGGGTTGGGCGAGCAACCCGTTCACCGAGTCGTTCGCGCTCAACGGCGTCGGCGAGTCCGACCTCGTCCTCGCGTTCTTCGGCTCGACGTTCGCGATCATCACGACCGCGCTCATCTCGGGCGCGATCGCCGACCGTGCCCGGTTCGGCTCGTGGATGATCTTCGCCGGGCTCTTCGCGGTGCTCGTGTACTTCCCCGTCGCCGCGTGGGTGTGGGGCGGCGGCTGGATCCAGAACATGGGCGTCGCGTTCTTCGGCGACGGCTGGACCGGCGTCGCGGGTGCGCTCGACTACGCGGGCGGCACGGCCGTCCACATCAACGCCGGCGCCGCGGCTCTCGCGCTCGCGCTCGTCCTCGGCAAGCGCATCGGCTTCGCGAAGGGCGCCCACAAGCCGCACAACGTGCCGCTGACGCTCCTCGGCGCGTCGATCCTGTGGTTCGGCTGGTTCGGCTTCAACGCCGGCGCCGAGGCGAACTGGCTCTACGCGGACGGCACGTACGGCTCGCTCACGGGCGACGCGACCTTCGCGGGCACGATCGTCATCAACACGCTCGGCGCGACCGCTGCGGCGATCATCGGCTGGATCGTCGTCGAGAAGCTCAAGGACGGCAAGGCGACCTCGGTCGGTGCCGCCTCGGGTGCCGTCGCCGGCCTCGTGGCGATCACCCCGGCATGTGCGTTCCTGACGCCCGGCTGGGCGCTCCTGCTCGGTGTCGTCGCGGGCGTCCTGTGCGCCCTCGCGGTCGAGCTCAAGTGGAAGCTCGGCTTCGACGACTCGCTCGACGTCGTCGGCATCCACTTCATCGGCGGCATCATCGGGTGCTGGTACCTCGGCTTCTTCGCCAACGGCACCGGCCTCATCTACTCGGGCGACGGGACGCAGCTCCTGTTCCAGGTCGTCGCCTCGCTCGCGGTCGCGATCTACTCCTTCGTCATCTCGTGGATCATCGGTTTCGCGATCGAGAAGACGATCGGGTTCCGCGTCAAGAACGAGGACGAGGTCGCGGGGGTCGACGTGGTCGTCCACGGCGAGGAGGGCTACGTCCTCGAGGGCGAGACCGTCACGGTCACGACCGTCACGACCCGGTAGCACCGCGCGACACAGCCGAAGGGGCGTCGCCAGTGGGGAGGCGGCGCCCCTTTCGCGTGCGCGAGCGTGGACGCGCGAGCTGGGAGGTCTCGGTGGGCGATGCCAGACTCGAACTGACGACCTCTTCGGTGTGAACGTGCTCTGAGGGTGGGTTCCCCTGATTCTTCGGGGCCTCGGGGTGTCTCGCGGGCCCCTGAATCCTCCCTCGGGGTGATTTTGGGGTGAATGTGCGAAGCCTCTTGGATGTCCTCGGGCGGTACGGTGAGGACATGCTGACGCGACTCGAGGTCTCGGGCTTCAAGAACCTCTTTGACGTTGCTGTCGACTTCGGACCTTATACCTGCATCGCCGGGCCGAACGCGGTCGGAAAGTCCAATCTGTTCGATGTCATCGAGTTTCTATCGCTCCTCGCCGACCATTCATTCATGGATGCTGCGCAGCAGATTCGCTCCGCAGGAAACCGTCTTGGCGATCCGCGAACTCTTTTCTGGGTTGACGGCAATGAGCCGCCGCCGCCGATGACCATTGCGGTCGAGATGATCGTGCCCGATCGAGTGTTCGACGACTTCGGTCAGGAAGCCAAGCCGTCGAGCACCTTTCTTCGCTATGAGCTAGAGCTTGCCTACACCCGGCCGGCGGTTGACGGCCCTGTGCAGATCGGCGGGATTCGCTTGGTCCGTGAGGACTTGGACTACATCACCCAGTCGAATGCTGCCACGCAACTGAAATGGAATCACAGCGCGACCAGATTCAGACGGCACGTCGTCAAGAACACGAGGAAGAGCACTGGCTACATCTCCACCGGCGGGGACGGGGCGTTCCAAGTCCACCAGGACGGCGGCAGCCGAGGACAGCCTCGACGGTCAGCCGTCGCTCCGCGGACCGTGCTTTCCACCATCAATACTTCGGATGACCCGACCGCTCTGGCGGCCCGGCGCGAGATGCAGCAGTGGAGGAAGCTCGCGCTTGAGCCCTCCGCTATGCGGGCGCCGGACTCGATCACCGGCGGTTCTTCGATCGACTCAAATGGTGCCCATTTGGCAGCGGCTCTCTTCCGCATGTCCAAGCAGGGGACGGACGCCGATGTCTATGCGGGTGTGGCGGCGACCGCCTCGGCCCTCACGGATATTCGGGCCGTCACGGTGGATTTTGATGCACGGCGGGACGTGCTCACGCTCGAAGCGAGGATCGGCGCTGGACCGTTTCTTCCCTCTAGGGCGCTGTCTGACGGGACCATGCGCTTTCTTGCGTTGTCGGTCATCCAGATCGACGAATCCTTCGGTGGCGTCATCTGCATGGAAGAGCCTGAGAATGGGATTCATCCAGCCAAGATTGAGGCGATGGTGAAGCTACTTCGGGATCTCGCGGTGGATCCCGAAGAGGAACCGGGGCCGGACAATCCGCTACGTCAGGTCGTCGTGAATACCCACTCTCCTCGATTTGTTCAGTTTCAGGAGGCAGCCGATATGCTCCTTGCGCTTCCGAGGAGCGTTATTGTTAACGGCCGGCAGGTGCAGACCATCAAGTTCAGCCCAATGTGGGATACCTGGCGATCTTCCTTGGCGGGCGACGGAGTATCGAAGGGTCTCATTGCGGACTATTTGAACGCTCCTGACGACGCCCCGATGCTGCTTGACTATCCCGGTCGCGAGATCGAAGTTCTCAACTAGATGACCGACTTGCATTTCGCTTTGATCCGAGAGGGAACGTCGGACGAGGGACTCATAGCGCACATTCGGACGCTACTCATTCGCGCCGGAATCTCGTCTGTGGTCGGTGCGGCTCGACCGTACAAGGGCACCACGAAAGAACGAATTGCAACCGTTCTGGCAGAGTCGTCCGCCCCCGATCTGATCTTCGTTCATCGCGACGCGGATGCTCGAGACCCGTCCCCGCGGCACCAAGAGATTTCGGCCGCCGCTGAGGACCTGGGGTGCGCAGAGAGCGTTATCGCGGTTGTTCCAGTGCAGGAACTCGAGGCATGGTTGCTGACGGATGAAGCAGCGATCCGCGAAGTGGCCGGCAAGCCCCGCGGCCGAACCACGTTGAATCTTCCCGGAGTGGGGAGGGTCGAGACGACCTCGAGTCCTAAGGAGGTCCTCCAGACCCTGTGCTTGATCGCAAGCGAGACGTCGGGGGCGAGACGCAAGAAGGCGGCCGCAGCCTTCAATGCTCATCGCGCCACTCTTTTGGACCGCCTCGATGTTGATGGGGCAGTTTCAGGGCTGCCTTCATGGCAACGTTTCGTATCCGACCTAAATGCGGCTGCGGCGCGAATGCTCGCAGTAGCCGTGACGGATGCTGCAACTACGACTGGCGAATTTGCGGCCGAAGCGGAGCCCTGAACTGTTCGTGTCTTAGATCACGTATTGCCGCTGGGGTGCCCGAGCTGACTTGCGCTGGCTCATCCGGGTTGGGGAGATAGAGTCGGTCTCCAACGCCGCGACCCACCAGAAGTTCACGGGCGGGATTGCGTTTGCTGCATTCGGCGCGACGGCGGCAGGTTTAGGGGACGACAGTCGCGGCTTCGCTGAACAACGTGTGCGCTGTCGCGGGACGGGCTACAGGCTTGGGGCGTCGCGCTCCGGCCCGGTCTTGCCATGGTCGCTCGACGGCCGGTACTGGCCGAGCTGGGCGGCGCGCTTCTCGCGCGCGGCCCGGGTGCGCTCGGCGGCCTGCCGCTCGGCCTCGGCTCGGGCGGCGCGTTCGCGGACGTACTGGACGGCCTCGGTGACGGGCAGCGCCTCGATCTGGGCGAGGTCGTGTCGGGCCTGCTCCGCCCGAGCCCGCCACCCGGCAGCGCGAGTGCTGGCCGTGCTCGGGGTCGCCGAGCCGAGCACCTTCAGACGCAGGCCGGTGGACTCCCGCAAGTGCCGCTCCGCGAGCCGGGCCTCCTCGCGGTGGGCCTGCTGCGCCTCCTGCCGCGTCTCGGCCACGCGCGGGTCGGCGTCGGCCTGCGCCCCGGCGACCCTCTCGGCCCACGGCTCCACGGCGCCCGCCCCAGTCGGCAGGCCGCCCCAGCGTCGCCGCACAGCATCCTCCGTCGCGCGGTGCGTGTCTGCGGCCTCGGTCGCCACGCGCCCGGCGGCGCGCTTCCGCAACCGCCCCGCCTGGCCGTGCGCGGTCTGCGCCTCCCACATCCATTCCCGGCTGGTGAGGTAGGCGGTGCCGTCCGCGGTGGCCTGCTCGATGAGCGGGGCGGCGACCTCGGCGCGCACCTGCGCGGCGCGGGCGTCCGCAGCGACGACGACCTCCTGCTGCTCGTCGGCCTCGGCCCGGTGCGCCGCGCGCTGCCGGTCCAGCGCCGCCATAACCCGCTCCCACTTCTCCGCTTGCCGGTCGGCGTGTTCGATCCGCTGGGTCAGGCGGGCGCGCTCGGCGTTCACGAGACGCACCGGCCCATCGGCCGCGAGCCCGGCCACGGCCTCGCGCGCGGCCTGGGTCGCGGCGACCAGGCCACGGTCAGCGTGGTCGCGCTCGAGCGCGGCGGTGAACTGCTCCCGCGCGTCGTCCACGTCGGCCGCGACAACATGGAGCCGGTTCGTCTCCTGGCCGCGGGTCATGCCGACATAGACGCCGGAGGCGTCCAGCGCATCGGAGAGGACCGTGTGCGATGCGGGCACGGTCGCGCCCTGCACCCCGTAGGCGGTCGAGGCGTAGGCGAGGTGGGTGTGCTCCGCGACGTACTCCGCGGGCAGGCGCACGGTGCGCTGCCGCCTCCGGCCGGTCCCGTTCTCCTTCGCCCACACCGTCCCGTCCTGCCCGACGGCCTGCACGGTCCAGGTCTGCCGGTTCGCCACCTGCACGTCCGAATCGTTCTGCCGGGTCTGGATCACATCGCCCCGGCCGATGCTCAGACCGTCGCTGCCGGTCGTCATGCGGGCATCGTCGACCACACCTGCGCGCACCCGCTCGTCGCGGATGCGCGCGTTCAGCTCGCGCGCCTCGTCGTTCGTCGCGGCCGTGATCGCGTCCCCCTCGCGCGCATCGCAGGCGATCGCCTCCTGCACCGCTTCGGCGCTCTCATGCAGCACCACGAGTCCGAGGACGTGCAGCCGGTCGAACAGCAGCGCCGGATGCTCGCCGCAACGCATCTGCACGGTCAGCTCTGCATAGGCGGGATCGGCGAAGCGATACACGGTCGTCATGTCGAACGTGCGCGCGGCGAACTGCGCGGCCATGTCGAGCACGCCGCCCCGCCCGACTGCGGGGAGCTGCGCGCGGTCGCCCACGAGGGCGAGGGTTGCGCCGTGCTCGTCCGCGACGGTGAGCAGCGCGAGGGCGGTGTCCTGGTCGAGCATCCCCGCCTCATCGACCACGATCCGCTCACCCCGGACGAGCTGCGCGTTGGTGGAGGGGCCGAGGTAGGTCGCGCCGGTGTCCGGGTCGGTGTCGCCCGGCGCGAGGCGGGTCCATACGCCGTCGGCGTTCCAGCGCCAGCCGTGCTCGTGGACGAGCTTCGCCACGCTGTCGGTGCTCACGCCGAGTTCCTGTGCGGCGACGTCGGCGGCCTTCTTCGTCGGCGTCACGACCCGCGTGCGCCGCCCCTGCCCGGCGGCGGCTTCGATCGCGGTCCTGAGCATGGTGGTCTTTCCCGCGCCGGCCGCGCCCTCGACCACCACGAGCGGGCCGGTGCCGGCGACCGCGGCGGCGGCCTGCGCCTGCTCCGGGTCCAGGCCGGCGTTGCGCGCCAGGCGCGTCACGTCCGGCGGCTGCTGTGCGCCACGGGCGGCGCGTGCCTGGATCATGTCGCGCAGTTGCGTCTCGACCGCGACGACGTGCAGCGTCGTCAGGTGCGCCACATGCTCGGGCTGGATCGAGTCCGGCGGGAGCACGGACAGGCAATCCTCCACCGCGAGCCGGGTTGTGATCGCAACGAGGTCGCGCAGCGCCTCCGGGGTTGCACGCACTCCTGCCTCGGTGATGATGCGGGTGACGTGCCCCTGAACGTCATGCACCGTCCACGTCGATGCAGCAGCCGCGCAACGGTCCAGCGCCCGCGATGCGACCTGTTGCACGCGCAGCTCGTCCAGGGTGCGCGCGGGTTGCACGGCGGCGCGCGCGAGGTCCGGGGTGTAGCCGGCGTCTTGCAGCTCGCGAAGCCAGCCGGCCTCGGAGCCGAGGGCGGAGGGCTTCTTGTTCGGCCGCTCGTGGTCCCACGCCTTCTTCTGCAACCGGGCGGTCACGACCGGGCCGGGCTCCTGGCCGGGGTGCGCCGCCTCCCACTCCGCGCGGAACCGCGCCAGGTTGCGCGCCACCTGCTCGCCGCGTTTGGACATCACCGCGTTCCACGGCACCAGCTCCGCGACCTCCCCGCTCACCGGGTCCAACGTCAGGCCGTGCGCATCGAGCACGGCCGCGAGCTGCGGGTGCGCGGCGATGACGGCGGTGCCGAGGGCGCGGATCGCGCCCTGCTGCCGGAACAGCGCCCCGGTGTCCAGGCCGCGCCACGCGCCCGCCGCCCAGACGCGCGTGCCGATCTGGAAGTGGATGTGTCGGTGCGGGTCACCGGCGCGGGAGGTCTTGTGTGAGACGGCGACCGTCTCCAACTGCTCGACCGGCACCACCTCCTGCTTCCCGCGCGGCCCGACCCTCGTGACGGAGTGCTGGCCGAGCCAGGACCGGATCTCCGCCACCGCGTCCCGCTGTGCCGCATCCAGGGCGTCGGACACCTCCGGGTGCAGGGCGGCGGCGATCGACAGCGACTTGGGGACGTTCACGACCATCTCCGCGAACCGTGGGCTGCCGCGCCGATCCGGGCCGGGCTCTCGGGGCCGGCCCATCGACTCGCCTGTGAGCGGGTTCGTCCAGTCCACCCACTGGCGGTACTCGTCCGCCGTCAGGCCCAGCTCGCCGATCACCCGGCCCCGGCCGTCGACCGCCGTGAACTCCGCGAGAGCCGTGCCGCCCTCCAGGTAATAGTCATCGGCCAGCGAGCGGTCGGACTCCAGGTAGCGCAGCGCATCCGATCCGGTGCCCCGGAACAGGATCACGCCGCCCTTCATCGCCCCGCCTCCGATCATCTAATGGACTGGCAACTACCTCAGGTAGTATACGTCCCTTGGGTTGGAGAGGTTGGAGAGGTTGGAGATTCGTGACGTCGGGAGGGTGAGCGGGGGAGCGGTCGTAGGGCCGGATGGAGGAGCGGAGTCGGACGGCGGAGAGCGGGCCGGTGATGATCGAGAGACAGCGGGCAGGCACCGCGACAGTGGTGGGGCGAGGCGATGCGGGGACTCCTCCTTTCGGGGGAACTGCCCGCTGCCCGGTATGACTTCTGGCAATAGTCCTGGTTGAGCACCGTCGAGCGTCCTAGTTTGAGGACGTGGTGAGAACCCCTGGTGTGGTCCGACGCGATGCTCGGCGATGGTGGCTCGCGATCGAGCCGGTCGCCGCGGCGGTGCTGCTCGCGTGGTGGCTGCTCGGCCCTGCGCAGCCGATCGCCAGCCTCAGCGTGGTACCGATGCGAACGGAGACGACGCTCACGAACGTCTACGCCGTGCTCATCGCGGTCGCGTTCGCGGTGGCGCTCGCGATCTCCCGGCTGAGCCCGTTCCTGACCCTCGCGCTCGTCGCCGTCGCGCTGGGCGCGCAACTGGTGGGGTGGGCGGCGCGGTTCTCGCAGACCGGTTGGGCCGCTTACCTGATCCTCCTCGCAGTCGTCCTCGCGCTCTCCGGCCACGCCAGAGGTCGTGTCCGCGTCGCGGCGATCGTCGCGGCGCTTCCAATGGCGGCAGGGATCTCGGCGCTGCTGAACTTCCCGTCGCTGTCGCTGTCCGGCCAGTGGGGGATCATCAACGGGATGGGCTGGGGCTCTCCGGATGTCCTGTGGGGCTTCGTCATCTGGACCGTGGCGCAGCTGATCGTGACGGCCGGCCTGTGGTGGCTGCCGGCCTGGCTCCGCTCCCTCCGGCGCACGCCGACTTCCGCGGTTGAGACGACCGCCGCGATCCCGGCCGCGCTGTCGCGGCGCGAGCAGGAGGTCTACCTGATGGTCGCCCGTGGCATGACGAACGCCGAGATCGGCGCCGCAGCGCACGTCGAGGAATCCACCGTCAAGACGCACATCTCGAACATCCTGGCCAAGCTGGAGCTCTCCTCGCGCACCGCGGTGATCGCCCATGCCTACCGAACTGGCGTCCTCGTACCGGAAGCGGCAACACCGGCGCGCTGAGGGCTCACGCTCGTAACGCGGGGGTTCATAGGCTGGGTAGGTGTCCGACCGTATCCCCATCCCATCGCTGTGGTCGAGGCTGTGGCGTTGGCTCAAGCACGGCCGTATGGGCGGTGGCAGGGGATGGTCGATCTATCTGAGTGCCGGCCCGCCGAAGTGGTGGCAGATGCCGCGGCAGATCTGGCTGGCGCTCGCGCGGCGCCGGCGCATCATCCCGAGCCCGCTGCTGTATCTGGCGGTCGCCGCTGTCGGCGTCCTTATCGGCGTCGTGCTCCAGGTGACCGTCGGCGTGTGGTGGTGGCTGCCGCCGCTGGCGCTGCTGATCGTCGCGTGGCTGGTGTTCCTGTCCTCGATCTGGTGGCCCCCGCGCACTCGCCACGACAGTCTGCGGGTCGCGCTGCTGTCGGCCGTCAACCCGCGACGCGGGTTCGAGGCGCGCCGCCGGGAGCAGCGCGAACTCGTGCTGGCCTCCGGTCTGCCTCTGTTCGAGCTCGAGTCCTGGCCGGGCACTGTCAGGGTCGCCGGCTGGGGCGGCCCCCCGGAGAGGATCACGCGCGTCAGCGTCGGGTTCTGCGCTGCACCCGACTCCACGCCGATCGTCTCCGTCACGACCATCGCGGACCAGGCCGAGCACGAGGACCGCATACGGGAGCAGCTGCTGGACGAACTCAGCGGCCGCGACCTTGAGATACGCACGGGGCCGCTCCCGTCACCCGAGGCCATCCGCGACGCCATCGCCCAGGCTCGGGACGAGCTACGGGCCCTGAGCTGGGCGCCCGTCACCATCCGCATCGACGGTCGCGACCATGAAGGATTTGCGTTCCGGGGACCGCAGGGTTCCGCGGCATACTGCGCGCTGGGCGACCTGTGGGTGACCATCGCCGCGGCGGGGCGGGCCGACTACCCGCTACGCACCCTCGGCGAGCCCGATCGGATCTTCGACACCGCCTGAGTCTTCACCCTGCGCTTCATGCCTGGCCGGGGTCTCAGCGAGGTGGGTCACGTCGATCGAAATGGTCGCGGGCAGATCGACCGCGGCCGGGTCCACCCCGTTCACACGGTCGCCGTCTCTGCCGCTCCCCGCATATCGGCGCGCAGCGCCCAGGTGGCGGTGAGTCGCCAGCCGAGCGCGACGGTAGTGGCGGTGGTGCCGGCCATCAGCAGGATCATCCACCAGTTCGCCAGGATGAGGTCGAGCGGTGTCGGCGGGGAGACGTGGTAAGTGATCGTGACGCCGGCCGGCGGGATGGAGCGGTACCAGGTGTAGACGATCGTGGTCGCGGCGCCGACGAAGGCGCCGAGCCCGGCGAACGCCGCCCGGTGGGTGCGCCTACGGGTGGTGCCGCGCAGCGCCCGCCCCAGCACGAGTGCCAGCGGAGCGCCGAGGATGAGGACCGCGCCGAGCGACCACGGCACCAGCACCATCGGGGCGATCACCAGCGTTGCCCCGGCGTAGCCGATCCCCGAGTTGTGGGGGATGAGCAGGCCGGCGACGATGCCGCTGCCGGCGATCACGAGCGGGGCGAGCAGGTTGAAGCCCAGCCAGGCGATCAGGGCGCCGCGGGTGAACTCCCATCCGGTGAACGCCATCGGCAGTTCGGACGTGCGCGGCGACGGCAGGCGGTATCGGCCGTCCGGCCCGGTCATGGCTGTGCCTCCGCCATGGCACGGGCGTCCGCGCGCAGCGCCCGCCTGACCGTGCAGGTCCACCCGAGGGCGACGGCGAGCCCGGTGGTCGCTGCCAGGGCGATGGGTGCGCCGACGGTCAACGCGGGAACGATGGGGGTGTCGAACCCGATTGTGAGGGCGATGAACAGGAGCGTGGTGCCCGCGCCCACGGCGAGGCCGAGGAGGGCGAAGGCGGCCAGGTGGACGCCGCGGTGCCGCACCCGCCGCAGGCTGTGGCCGATGGCGTATGCGAGGGCTCCGCCGACCAGCACGGCGATCATCGACGAGGGGATGGCGTAGATGTAGGAGAGCAGCACCGTCTGCGGTATCTGGCTCGGCCCGTGAGTGAGGAACCTCAGCGTCACGGGATCGTCCATCGCGTCGATGAGCAGGACGAGGCGCGGCACGACGAGCAGGCCCAGCATCACCGGCCCGAACAGGATCAGGAAGAGGCCCCATGCGGTCAGCGCGCCGCGGGTGAACTCCCAGCCGGTGAACGCCATCGGCAGCTCGGCCGTGCGCGGGGACGGCCGACGGCGGGCCGGGAGCGCGGTGGCGCTCATGCCCGCACCTGCGCGATCAGCTCGAGCAGCTCCCGCAGAGGGCGGCGCAGCACCGGCATCCGCACCAGCGGCAGGGCCATCCCGAGCAGGCCCAGGCCCCCGGTCAGCAGCGCGCGGGTGCGGGCCTGGCCGGGCGAGCGGTCGTAGGTGAAGAACAGCGCCAGCAGCAGGTAAGCGATGGTCAGCACCTCCGGCAGCGCCTCGGCGATGTCCGCCGGGAGGCGGTGCCGCGCGCCCTGGACGGCCTCGCGGAACACCGCGATCGCCTCCGCCAAGGCCGGTTCGGACTCGCCCGACAGTGGGTTGATCGGCGAGCGCGGCGACATCGCCGCCGACAGGAACCCCGGCGCGAAGCCGTGGTAGGGCTCCAGCACCTCGATCCCCGTCTCGAAGCCGATCCGCAGCCGGCCCACGAGATCGTCCGTCCCTGCCATCCGCTCGGAGGCGGCCTGGTGGAACTGGCGGGTGACCTCCAGGTAGAGCTCCTGCACGAGATGGTTCTTGCTCGGGAAGTGGTAGTTCGTCACCCCCAGCGAGACGCCGGCTTCCTCGGCGATCAGCCGCACGGTCGTCGCCTCGTAGCCGCGCTCCCGGAACGACCGCAGCGCCACCTGGCGGATCAGCGCCCGCGTACGCTCGCCCTTCGACCCCTCGACCACAGAACTGAACATGTTCAGATGATACTCATGGGCTGTGGACGCTGACCAGTCCGGGCGTGTGCCGGCCCTGCCGCTGCTGGCGGGAAACCTCCTGGCCGTCGCGCTGCTCGGGCTCGTGCTGCTGGGTGCGGTGTTCAGCGGCAACCGCGCCGTCCGCGGCCGCGTCAGTGACGGGTGATGGGGTTGGTGGTCAGCGTGTGGTCGTTGGGTCTGGCTGCCAGGGCTTCTCTGAGCTCGGCGCGTGCCCGTTCGTAGCGGGTTCGGGCGGTCGATGCGGGAACGCCGAGGATCTCGCCGGCGGCGGCGATGGTGAAGCCTTCCCAGTGGATCAAGCGGACGAGCTCGGCCTGCTCGGGCGAGAGTCGCGCGATCGCGTCGCGCACGTCGAGTCCTTCGTCGGCGGGGACGGCTCCGGCTCGCGCGTTGCTGAGTGTTGCGCGCAGCCGCTCGGTGAGCCTCCAGCGCCGTCGTTCGCTGCGCGCCATGTTCGCCAGGACGTTCCGGGCGATGCCGAACAGCCACATGCGCGACTGCTCGGCATCGACGGGTAGGGCATCGGCGTGGCGCCATGCGGCAACCATCACCTCCGCGAGTGCGTCCGCGGCATCCTCCGCGCCAACACGCCGCTCCAGGTATGCCAGGAGGTCCGCCGCATTGCGGTCGAGCGCGCGCGTGAAGTCCGTCGGTGCGTAGTTGCGGCTCACCAAGCCGCCCCAGGGCAGTTCGGCTCCGATTGCAGCGTCAGCTTGTTGTCGACGCCGGCCAGCCCATGCCGGGCAAGGTCGGTGTCCATGGCCGTGACGACGACATCCCACACGGCGCTCAGGTATTCACGGTCGGCGTTGTAGAACTCGGTGCCGTACCCGCCGGGAACCCTGGATCCGTCATCGTTCACATGGATCCCCCCGCCCTGGCGCTGCTTGTCGATCGCCGCCTGTATCGCGTCATCGGTGAGCAGCGCCGCGAAGTCCGCGTCGCGATAGAAGTCCTCGACGGCCGCGATCGCTGCCGGCACGGTGCCCGACACCCCGCCGATGCGCTGCTCGCACTCGATACCGCTCGGCAGCGTGTAGTGGAACGACGCGATCGCGTCGTCCTGCGCCCACGGCAGCGTCCACATTCCCGCCGCCGCAGCCGCCGCGGCTGCCCCGCCGACCAACAGCAGCGCAGCGAACCCAGCCACCACAGGTCGCGCCCATCGGCGAGGTGGCCGCATGGTGGATGTGGTGGCGGCGCGGAGGCGCTTCAGCTCATCCGCCACGCCTGGCGTGATCGGTGTCGTCTGCGGAGCCGAGCGGTCAAGTAGCTCGTCGAGGTGGTCGCTAGCCATGATGATCTCCTTCGGGCTTGCCTATACCCCGGACATGTCCATCCGGGCCCGAAACGTCTGCGCAACGGCGAGCGGAATGTGATCGAGCGTCGGAAGGTCGCCATCATCGCCGCACACCCCAGCCGCACCCGCTCCCTGCTGATCGCGGGGCCGGGGCGGAGGCCGCAAGCCCGAGCGCAGCGAGCGGCTTTCGGCAGCCGACACGACCCCGCACGCTGGGAGAGCGGGTCGGTGACGGGTCCATCCCGCTCGCCCTGGTCAGCCTGGCGGCAGCAGCGCCGTCCGCGCCGCAACTGGCGGATGGAGTCGGCCGTTCTGCCTCGCCGGAAGGAACAGCGCAACGACGGCGGTCGCCGCAGCGAGGAGGACGCCGATGGTGGAAACCATCGAGACAGCGACTGCAAAGACAGCGAGGACCACGGTGAGAAATATCGAGGTCCGCCGCCACGCCCTCCCGCGAAGCAACAGCGGCACGCCGGCCAGGACGAGAAACAGAGCACCGACCGCGAAGACGATCGGCCCTCGGTCCTCGAGCTGGGTGTGCCTGATCACCTCAGTCACCCCTTCGGCATCACCTCTGAACTCGGTGGACACCGGGAACACCAGCGCGAAGATCAGGCCGGCGATCATCAGGGCGAAGGCGACGAGCTGCGCGATCCGCCGGGGGGTGAAGTAGGCCGGCCTGCTCGCTGTCTCCTGGTGGTACTGCTCGAAGGCTTGCCCCGCGAGCGAATCGGGCGTCCCGAGCGCAGCCATGACCTCGGAAGGGTCCAGGCCATCCGCGAGGGAATCAGTCAGGTGCGCCTCAATGCCCGAGAGCACGTCATCGCGGTACCCGGCGGGCAGGGATGCGATCTCGCGCCGCACCGATTCCAGGTATCGGGAGACGGGTTCGGGCCATACGGGTCGGTCGGACATCTCATGCCTCCATGAACTCATCGACGGCGGCGCTCAATGGCACCCATACATCCCTGAATGCCTCAAGGTGGTCCCGGCCGGCGTCGGTCAGCTCGTAGTAGCGCCGGCGCCGCCCGGCATCGGCCTCGACCCACTCGGTCTCGACCAGCCCCGCGTTGCGCATCCTGGACAGCAGCGGATACAGGGTGCCCTCGCTGGCTATCAACCCTGCGGAGGTCAACCTCTTCGACAGATCCACCCCATACCACCGGCCAGAGCCCAGCAGCGACAGCATGCAGAACTCCACGATTCCCTTGCGGAGATTCGTTGCGATCCGCTCCCGATCCGACACCATGCGTAGCACGTTAGCGTGTTATACAAGGCATCGCCAGGATTCCTGGCGTCGGAGCGGCGATATGCGCAACGACCGCTGGATCCGTTTGCGCGCCCCGACCCGCTCCCTGCTGATTGCTGAACAGGGGCCGGAGACTATCCGGCTCGCCCTCGCCGGCCCGGTGGCAGCAGAGCCTTTCGGCGGGCGCGGGCGACCCAGCCCTGCACGGTAGACAGTGGCACGTTGCTGTTGCGCGCCATCGTCGCGGTGGGGTTGGGGTCGCCGTCGTCGGTGAGTCGTGTGTGCTGGAGTGCAACCAGCTCGTAGAAGTCGGGGGTGCGCTTCGGGTCGCCGAGAGGTCGCATCACTTCGAGGGAATGGAGGGTGCGACCGCTGGGGAGGGTCATCTTCCCATTCTGGAATCGGGTCGTGCCGGTGACAGTGAACTGCCGCCGGTTGATCGCGGCCTCGATCTTGGAGGTTGGCAGCTCGCGCAGGATCGGGCTGGCGACCGGATCGCCGGCCCACTCCGGCAGGTAGGTGATGCCGGTGATGCGGACCTCGCCCATCGGGCGCTGATCCATGACGTACTGGCGCTGGAGGCGCAGCAGGACGCGGGTGCTCGTCTCGACGTGCTGGATGAGATACCAACGGCCGTCGGCGGGGTCGTTGTGGTCCGACCGCAGCTTGCGGTTCAGACCCGGCGCGTTGTCCACCCAGACGTCGTAGCGCAGCGCCTCGTCGATGCCCGTGCTGTCGTGTTCGGGGTCGATCGGGGAGGGGTCGGGCATCTGCCAGCCCGCCGGCAGGTCGGCCGGCGTCAGCAGCTCGACGTCCTCGGAGTCCTCGGCCATGCAGCCGAGCCTAGCGGAGTCTGGGAGTTTACTCGCGCATTAGCCATAACGCCAGATGCGTTGTATAGTGGCGTATCTGCCGGAACGTGAGGTTATTCGATGAGCGAAGCGACTGCCGCCGCCGGGGATCGCCTGCTGCGCACCGAGGACGTGGCGAAGTGGCTGTCGGTGTCGAAGTCGACACTGGTGCGCTGGCGGCAGTCCGGGGAGGGGCCAGCGGTCTACTGGCTAGCCGAGGGCGTGCCGCGCTATCGCGCTGCCGATGTGGAAGCCTGGCTCGCCGCGCGCTCGACCGCGCGGCCCCGCCTGCCGAGAAGGGGGAGCGCCCATGCCGGCGCGCCGCGGAGATAAGTGGGAGGGGCGGCTGAAGATCGCCGGCAGGGTCGTGGCGACCCGGCGATTCGACCTGAAGCGCCAGGCGGCCGATTGGGAGCGCAAGCAGCGCCTCGCGTTCGACGAGCGCGGGTACGACCCGAGCGCCGGCAAGGTCGCCGTTGAGGACGTGCTGCCGGAGTGGTTGGAGCAGCGGGAAGGCCGCGTGAGTCAGACCACGCTCGACACCGACCGCTACCTGCTGCCGACCGAGGGCCAGCTCGCGGGGACGAGCCGGCGGGAGCCGGTGCTACCCCTTTGGTTCCGCAAGCTGCACGTCGTCAAGGTGAACGCGAGCGCGATCGAGAAGTGGCAGGACGATCTCAGCAAACGCGACCTCGCGCCAACGACTGTGAGCCGCTACCGCAACTCGCTCTCGTCCTTCTTCTCCTGGTGCGTCTCCAAGGGCTACATCGCCCACAACCCGGTCGCCTCGACCAAGCCGCCGAAGGACCGCCGCGCCCGCGAGGACATGAGGCCGCTGCCGGCGCCCGAGTTCGAGGAAGTGGTCGCCGAGATCACCCAACTCAGTCCCATCTACGGGGATCTCGTGCTTGTGCTCGGCCGCACCGGGCTTCGCTGGGGTGAGGCGCGGGCGATGCAGGTGCGGGACTTCGCCGAGGTGCCGATGCCGCTGCTGCACGTCGTCCGCAACCAGCCCGAGGGCGCCGACATCAAGGCGCCGAAGTCGGGCAAGGGCCGCAAGCTCCCGATCCCCGACTTCCTGGTGCCTGTGATCCGCAGTTTCGCGGAGGGGAAGGCGCCGACCGATCTGCTGTTCACGAGTCCGCAGGGCGGGCAGCTCTACCGGACCTCGTTCGTCCGAGCGACGCGGTGGGAGGCGACCAGCCGGGGGCGGACCCGCCACGACCTGCGGCACACCGCGGCCTGCGAATGGCTCGTCCAGGGCGTGCCGCTGACGACCGTGCAGGCGTGGCTCGGGCACGGCTCCATCCAGATCACCGCCCGATACCTGCACCACCTCGGCGACTTCGCCGACCGCGCCGCGCTCGACGTGCTCAATAGCGGCGCTTCCAAGGCGCTCACAGAGCGCGCAAAGAAGCTGCCTGGGCTGAGCCGATTCGGCACCACCGACCCGCACCGGCAGGCGCCGGACCACGGGTTGGGCCTGGGCCGGTAGCGGCGATTGCGCGGTATCTACTCGCCGGCCAGGTGTGCTGTCGCCGTCGGTGACAGCGCGAGCCGCAGCCGACGCTTGACGACAGAGAGGCGCGAACGTGCCGTGGACGGATTGATCCCGAGTGCGGCAGCGGCCTCGTAGGACTTCAGGCCGTCCCAATAGACCAGTCGCACCAGCTCGGCGTCCTCCGGGGCTAGTGCTTCGATCGCAGCCCTGACTTCCACGGACGCCTCGTCGGTCGGTGGCACCGCAATGATCGCGCGCATTTCAGCGGCGAGACGCTGGACCGCCTGAGAGCGCCGCGCCAGTGTCCGGCGCGAGTTAGCGAGCACGTTCCGCGCGACTCCGTATAGCCACATCCGCGCTTGGACGGGCTCCGCGGGGAGCTTGCGGCGGACCCGCCATGCGGTCAGCAGGAGTTCCCCGAACGCCTCGGCCGCGTCCGCATCGTTCAGGAGGCGACGCTGGAAGTAGCGCAGCAGATCATCCTCATTCGCGCGCACCGCGTCTTCGAACGCGGCATCCCGCCGCTTCATGCGCGACATCACTCGCAGCCGGCGAGCTCGGAGTACATGCCGATCGACTGCCCGTCATCAGGCGTGTCGATGCCACGCGCGGTGAGTTCGGCAAACAGCAGCTTCGATACCGTCCTCTGGACCGCGAGCTGGTGGATGGCATCTTCACTCGCGCCGCGGCTGCTCGCCAGTTCCCGAGCCCACGCTTCGGCGGCCGTGATGTCGAGGCTGTCAATGTCGATTCCGCTGAGGATCGTCTGCGCCTCGCGGGCTGCATCCGCGTCCTCGAGGATGCCGTCGAGTTCGATCCTCATTCCCTGGAAGCACACGGAGCCATCGGCCCGCTGGAATGAGAATGCGTTGTCCGCCACCCAGCCCCAAGGGGTCGCCAGCCCGCCGCTGGCGATCGCAGCCGATCCGCCGCCGACGATCACCGTGAATGCCGCGAGCCCGCCGAGCCAGGCGGCGAACCGGCCTCGGCCGCGTCGGCGTGCGTCTGCCAGGATGCGCGAGCGGTGCGCCGCCAAACCCACCGGGGGCGTTGTCTGCGGCGCAGCCTCGCGCACCATCGTCTCGATCTCTGCGTCGTCCACTGTCTCGATCCTTTCCTGCCGGGGACCACTCCTGCACCGTGTATGTCCGCGGCGACTGAGTCTGTCCAAGCGGCGCTCCGGCATTCGTCCGGACACGGAAGGGATCTGACCCTGTGCGGGCTCCCATGTGGGAATGAGAGAGCCCCTGGTCGGTGACCAGGGGCTCTACTTGCGTGTGGGCGATGCCGGACTCGAACCGACGACTTCCTCCGTGTGAAGGAGGCGATCTACCAACTGATCTAATCGCCCGTGGGGTGTTCAGTTTCTCATATGGACCCGGCCCGATCGGGGGCCGGGGTGTGGCACTTCGGTCCCGGTCTTGACCTCGGGGTGATTCCGGGGTGATTCTCGGCCGGGAGTCCCGACCGCTGCGGGAACCGGCTGGCTGCCGATCCCTGTGTTTCCGGTCGAGTCTTGCAGGTGGCGGGTTCGAACCCGCCGGAGTGACCTCTTCGGTGTGAACGAAGCGCGCTACCAACTGCGCCAATCGCCCGAGGACTGATCCATCTTGCCACACGACACTCGGGCCGCCGCGTCGGTTTGAAGGCCTCAGGAGGATCGGGTAATGTAGTGGAGCACCGCGAGAGCGGGGCAGTGCGGATGTAGCGCAGTTGGTAG
>Ga0180217_1002265_pt1 | contig 18336 bp, 14 predicted proteins | sample eDN3rd37CBELigOP_FD_128521 | JGI IMG/M metagenome (GOLD analysis project Ga0180217, IMG submission 128521) | Enriched Organic Plus compost microbial communities from Emeryville, California, USA - eDNA 3rd pass 37_C BE-Lig OP (version 2) (version 2) ... | reverse complement strand
TGATGATGATGATGATGATGATGATGATGATGATGATGATGATGATGATGATGATGATGATGATGATGATGATGATGATGATGATGATGATGATGATGATGATGATGATGATGATGGTGATGATGATACTCCTTGTGGGCTTCCTTGCGGGTTTCCACCACTCCATGTTCGATGGACCGCAGGTGAGCCAATTTGCTGCAAAAAGTTAACAACACTAACTTGCTGCTGTTGTTGCTTTTGGGACTGATCCTGAGATTTCGAGCAACTATTAGACGACTTGGCAGGGGTGTTCCGTGTACGCTTGCCTGTCTCGTCGTGATATCGCATGAACTCATCGAAAGCCGCAGACTGAGTCGCAGCTTGACCAAACAACTGAACTACCGGGACATCCGAAACGGACATCCTAGCATCGTGCGGCTCATTTGGATCATATTTGTCCACGTTCTGACCAAATGTAGTCGCATTTAATAAATCCATTAAGTCGGAGCGAACGGACAAACTCTTGGCCGTATCGTCCGAATTCCGCTTTGATTCCATGTCCCTACTACTACTATTGCTGTTGCTTACACCTGTTTTACCTGCACTGAGACTACCACTACCACCTCGCTTATTCGGTGCATTGCCACCACCTGAAGCACGATTCTCGATGCACTGCTGTGCACTGCGAGCGAGCTGAGCATACCTCTGACGACTCGTCTCCGAGGGACGGTAGATAATCCTGTTCGTGCTTAGTACGTGGTCAATGTCCTCCTGCGAGATATGCGTGATACACGCCCGTGCGTGCTCCTGAAGGTCCATCTTCTCAAACAACTTCATAAGACAGGGTAGCATATACCAAACGTATTTAAAACGCGTGACCTCGGGGCTATCGATCGGATGCCATGCAATTTCGATCAGTTCGCCCTCCGTCTGGCAGTGAAACTTCAGATTCGTTGGTACACCCAGAGCGAAATACGTGAGCGTGGGTCGCAGCTTGTTGCGCTCGATACTCTTCACGTAGACATTCTCGTCAATGTAATCGGTCAAGTCGACACCCACCTCTTCAAGTGTCTCACGTAGCGCGGCCTGATACTGTGACTCTCCTTGATTCACCTTACCACCAGGTATACCCCAGGTATTCGTCCCACTCTTGGCTAGCAGCATCTTGGTCAGGGTTGGATCCAGTACAAAGATGCGTCCTCGTGGTACCATGTTGCTGACATTATGAAAGCGTTGCAAAACGTTACTGAAGTTAGAACCGGCATACTTGTGCAATTGAGGACAGTGTGTCACGAATTCACGTGCAAATATACCAAACTTGGGATAGTTCGGTAGCTCAGGATGCCGCTTGCGCAGCTTATCCTGGTAGAACCAGTGTGCCTCTTGGATTTGGTAAAAGACTCGGATTGGGTCATTCGTCTCCGCTGCGCTCGGTATGTCGAACCGCCTGGAGGTTTAGGTTGAGAGCGATATGCATATCCATTTGGATAAGTATTGAGGGATGTACATCACATAGATTACCGCAAAACCTGCCATGTTCCCGCTTGTTCCAAGCTTCGTCACTCCTCCTGCAGACCTTCTTTCCGTCCTAGCCGCGGTACCTAGGGTGCCACCTCGGATCTCACCCAATCAAGTGATAATTCGCGAGTGGGCCAACCATCCTCGCCACTCAATACACTCCGCTTGGCTGGATAGTCACTCGAAACTGGGCCGGAAGGGACGCGTGGAGGTCATGACATCGTCACCAGTGGGATAAATTTGTGGTTAGAATACGTATTAATTGATATAAAATGCGGATTTAAATGATTATAACGTACAGTGCGAGATCTGCCACGGCGTCATAGAAGGTTGTCTCTGTGCCGTGCGACATGCTATATGCATAATTTCAGTCAAAACGTGTCAGTTTTCAGAACCACACGTTCGAATGAAAGCGGGTATTCCGGCACCCCCGGAGATGTCCGGCACCCCCAAACTCGGCCAGCCACCGCCACACACTGCGCGACTGGATCGAGCGGCATCCAGCTGACTGTGCAGACAGCATGCGCACTGGTAACACGAACCGAGTTAAGCTCCAGGCTGTGCCGCGCATTTTGGAGCTTTTTGCAATCAAAGACGTCCCGCGGAGAGTATCCCTCGCGTGTTGAAACGAGAGCGCAGCGCTACAAACTTCATTCCTCTGTGCGTATCGCAGTGAGTACATCTTGAATGGCGCACAGCAAGTCAGTCAGTACATTTCTGCAATGAGCTCATGCTCTTTTCGTGTTCTATCACGTCAATTCATGTGAAGCACGGACAACCCATCGCCGAGTGCAGAGTCCTGACTTGTCCTTCGTGAACTCGCAACATGTTGCGAAATAAGGCTCAAGACATGAAACCATCCACCCGCCTTTTGCAACGAGAGGCAGACAAAAAAGGGAGAAACAGAACCCTTTGTGGAGTGTAAAATGCGGGGTGAATGTGGTGTTCATGGAGAGAAACCACGTCAAGTGCATTTATGAGAACAATTTACACCACATTAATCTTTCTTCAAGTTGTTTGGCACGAATATACCCATGTATTTCAAGCCATTCCCTAATTTCCTTCCCTGATGTGACATCTCGCGTGCCACTTTCGGCGCGTCCTTTGCAACGCCAATTGCTCCCACCGACAAAAACTCACCACCTACTTGCCTCTACCATACCTTTCTAGCTATCACATCGGATGAAGTTCCCATCCGCCGCTCGCATCGCACTGCTTTTCACTATCATTGCACTCTGCTCGCTGCTAACCAAGGCGTCGGATTGGGGTTACGCCGAGTTTTCGCACGACACCGCAGTCACAGGGTCTAATTCCAACGTTGAAACAAACCGTAACGCACAGGTAGATCGCCACGTTCGCACTCATATGATGCCCGGAGGTCTAAGCGACACCAAGCCAGCCGACATGGAAATCAATGTGCTCTGTGGCACACTGCACGCTTCGATCCTGAACACGCTCTCCTCGACGACTTCGCTGAGCTCAGACCGTTTGAGTGCGTCTTCAGTGACAATCACGCCCGTTGCCTATCGTACCCAGGTTGTTGCAGGTCTTAACTATTTCGTCAAGATTCGCATCGACTTGGGCCCGCCAAGCGAGACCTACTACGCTGTCGTTCGCATCTTCCGACCCTTGCCCAAACAGGGTGGTCCCAATGTCGTCGACGCAAGACTTGTGGATGCAGATTCACCGATTGAGTACATCTAAGGGGCCAGGCAAATGATATTCTCTTTGCTGGATAGCGTTTCCAGCTTCCTGGTCTCTGTCTTGGTTTAATCGGTATGGCCCGGCTGGGTAACATGCTGGACCAACGAACTACAAGCGCTGCTCGATACGAACGAGTTAGTCTTGTTCTTCTATGTATAAGCATTCGATGTCGCTTTTGGCTCAGTCGATTGATATTTTATCCACTTGTAGGTCTCCTACTCAACCACCATATTACAACTATCACGACCAATACTACCACTACTACTATTACTACTACGCTCCATCGTGTTGTATAGTTCCCCCTTCATGTAATCCCAACTCTCCATCGTATTGTGCACGGATAGCGCTCGAGCAAAGTATTAAGCGTCCTACAAGTCAGGCGTTGTGATGAACTGCTGCTTTGTTTCATAGTAGTTTACTGTGATGTAAGTCCAGTGATCCATCGACAATCCTCTCTGACTCACCTTGTTATCTCATTCCTTGTAGTCTGTCACATTTGGTTTCAATTCAGATACGCCCACAGATTACAGGAATGAGACCATGCTAGGTCGCGGAACCTTGTCTTTCATATGTTCCGCGACCTGAGTTGCTGTGTCTCGCGTCAACGCGCACCAATAACCACATTACCCCCCACGATTTTGTACATAGCAATACACTTGCCAAACAAAGCTTTGCAGATTCAATAGCGATGAAGTTTTAATCGCACGCCGATCCATATGTTACGTCTCGAAAATGTTCATGCACAACTCGTCCATGAGTTGGAGATCGACTTTATGATAGCATAGCTTTACATAACTAGACGCAGGTCCTACACAAAATTGTCTATCATACACAGCGCATTTCCATAATGAGCATTTTGCAGGTAACTCAATCGGAATCACTGTTGTGGAGGAATGAAACCATACGCCTGCAGGTTCGTAATTCGGAATGAGGCTTCCCCCGAGAGTCGCGGTGAGCCAAAGGTTTGGGATGGGCCGGAACTACCAGACTTGAAATTCTCATCGAGCCAGAGGGCGTGATTGTCTCCGCCACCGACGGCAATAAAGCTGCGGGTCGCGAGCTGGTAGAATACATTCTTTTCAGTTGAGAAGTATGCTTTGAACTTGGGATATAGTGTGAACACAAACGTACGTTTTCCACCGAAGTAGGAGCTTCGAGGCCTCCACGTGTCGGAACAAAACGCACCCATCAAGTATCCTTGTGAGTCTTTGACGATAAGAAGGAGAGGCGACCAATCGGCAACTTTTTGGTAGAATGTTGCGAGACCAGCTCCGTCGACATCGAGCGAGTACAGTAGCCGCATGTCGGATGCAGCGTATACGGGAGGCAGTTTTGACACAATCGACGCAAGTTGCAGCCGCGTAAGCAAAGGAACTCCAGCAGGTGCCAGCAGAGTGCTTGTGGGAATGGCTGGGATAGAGTCTTCTCCAAGCCCTGAGGTATGGTTTGCACCATCAGGCGATGAGGGTGGCGGAGGCAGCAAAGCATCATTCGCTGATCCTTGCGAGCCATTTTCAGTTGTTGCTGCTACAATTGCAGCCGCGGCTGGGGTAAGGGCAACTGGAGGAGCATGGAGCTGACGACTTGCATATGCGGCAGCCTCAGCAACCAGGCCATGGATGACTGGAATGCGGTGAGGCATAGAATGACTAGATGTTGTTCCGTTGGATAGAGCAGGGCTGGTTGAAACTCCAAGGCTTAACGGTTTTCGAGTCACATCGGTGAGCTCGACTGCATCAGCCAAGCCCCTACCCACAGCCTTTTGTTGTCCTTCGACATCAGTCATTCCTCCACTTTCCAGGTCGGAGATTTCGTCTGCGATCTCGGCATCCACTGCTCCAAAGGGCCCCACTCGGCCCGTGTTGATCGTACCCTTACTAAGTGTCGAAGCGAAGGCACCACGCTTAAGATTGTCTCGATGCCAAGCTGAGCCTCCATAGGCACCTGATGCGTGGAAAGCAACGGCAGCGGCCTCAGCTGCTGTACCAAAGACACTTCCAGTTGACAAGAGCATACGATAGATAGGAGCGTTGGACTGGACTAAGTGAGGCAGCGCTGTGCGTAGAAGGCTTGCCGACAGGCTGGGAGGAAGGATATACGCCAAGTGCGCAATCAGTGAAGCGATGAATTGAGAGAAAGAACCGAAGAGGATAGCTGGTGGGGGCGGGGGCAGAGATGCCGTTGTCGCAGCCAAAGCAGATGATTCAAAGCGAGCGTAGCCTTGCGCATTTGGACTGCTCGAATTGTTGGTGCCAGCCATCAAGTGGCGGAGCTTGTTGAGTAACCTCGGCAGGCTCAACAGAAGGAGTATGAAGGTAATAAAAGAGTACATAGCGATTCGCACGAATCCTAGAGCGGGACCTCTCGGGGGGATGTGCGGGTGCTGCGCCAAGGTGCGCATGCGGCCACCTGAACTACCAGGCTTGGCTGACGTCGAGAACGTACGTTTCGCTTTGCCTCTGTGGTCGGATCCACTTTTGCTCTTCCTCTTAGGGTCTGACGAAGGCTGTGGTTGCACCACAGGGGATAAAGTTGGCGGGACTGCTGCTGCTGAGGCATCGGATTCAGCCTGAGCTGTCTTGTTTAGGGTGGCCACGGCGGCGCTTGCTGAACTTGAGGGACTATGGGGCTTTACAGCATCCTTGTCCTGGGATCGCCGGCGCGATCGCCGAGACGACCGATGTTTCTCACGCTCTTCGTTGCGTTGCGCTCGTTCGCGTTCGCGTTTGTCCTTTTCACCTCTTCGCGATCTACGTCTCGATCGCCTCGTTGCTGTCTCGTTGGTGAGCTTGGAGCCTTCCTTCACAGGCAGTTCCATGGTCGCTCTTTCTTTCAGATGTAACAGGTGAGCCACCGGATCATCTGATTTCGCCTTCGGTGTTGCTGGAGGTACAGGTGATTCGTTCGTTGACCCTACAGCCGGCCCTTGTGCTGATTCAGACTTAGAAATGAACGCTGGCGTCGCTGAAGCGCTTGAAGGGGGAGCGCCTGCAGAGACGGTCAAGCCAGGAACATCTGGTAATGCTACTTGACCTGCCTTTTCATTTGGTCCTGTCGTCTTCGAGGTGTCAATCCCAAAGTGCTGACGGAGACGGCTCTCAACTGAGGAGGGCTGTTGTAGATTTGTGTCGGTTGTTGCCTGGAGTCCAGGAATGGGAGTCGGCGTGGGCGACGAAGCCTGGGACGGGGCCACCACGGCACTATCTTTCTCGCCTTTAGGGACTGCTTTGGTATGAGCGGCTTCGGCATCCTTTTGAGGAGATGCTCCCACTGGCTTGGAAAGCGTAGGCTTCGATGGTGGTGCGGGTTTCGAGGCCTCTCCCTTTGGTGCTGATACCTTAGGTGCAACCGGTTTCGGTGGAGTTGGCTTTGCCTGTACCAGTTTCGACGCCGCAGGTTTCGACGCCGCAGGTTCCGACGCTGCAGGTTTCGATCCCGCCGGCTTCGAAGCCACAGGTTTAGAGACCGATGGTTTAGACGCCGTTGGTTTCGATGCCCGCGTCTTCGCACCTTGCTTGCCCTCAGTCACCTTTGCAGGTGTCTGCTTAGTCGATATTCGCAAGGGTTGGGTCGTGGTGCTACTGACGGTACTGGCACTAGATGCCTCAGAAGTTGGTTTCGAGCTCTTACTCGAGGATGACTCATCAGCTTTGGCATTTGACTTTGTTGCGGGCTTTTCGACGTCCGCGCTGACCGGCTCTGACTTGGGTGATGAGTTCTGTTGCGTTTGCACATGTGGTAAACTGGAGGTGCTCTCGATCGGACCTTTCTTCTCCGCTATCGAGGCGGTCCCGCTAGGCCTATCCGGCGGGACATGAGATGTGACATTAAGCACTTGGCCAAGCTTTGCTGGTGTCGTCTGGACCTGAGCCTGGCTGAGATGCAGGCACATCCATGCCAACAAGAGCAGAACGGTGACTCCGAGCCTGCGCATGTGAGCTTGTTTCTGGGCCGAGGGCTGGGTGGCCTGGGCTCACACTGGGTCAGGCAACGCAAAGCGAGACCTTTGCTCGTGATGCTTCGGGAGACTATCGCTTCACCCTCAGATGCGTGTAGTACAAGCGGGGGAAAGCTGAGCTAGACGTTGGAGTGAGTGAGGAAGGATAAAACGCGCTTTTTAGGAGAATCCTCGTGCGCGTACAACTCGAAAGCGTAAATAGGCGGGCATATACACGGGATCATCACACAGTGATGGTGTTTGTTACGTCGACACGGGCTTGCAATGTGTGTATCTTGAATATTGAAATTATCAATGACGTAGGTTTTTCCAAGTTAGTGTATCTCGCGTTGCAGCCGTGGTGAGACATAACTGAGAGGCTAGGGTGGTTCCGCAGCGGCTCAGAGATGTCGTCCTACCGCGCGTTTACGTTTGACGAAATCAAGTCCCACAATAAGCCAGATGACGCATGGGTAAGTCAGATCACGATTTCGTGTCGCGCCCTGTTTCTCGCTAGGATATCCGCTTCGCAGCCCACTGACCACACCTTCGTGCGTCACACACCTCTAGGTTGTCATTGACGGGGGCGTCTATGACGTCACTCAGCTGCTCAAGGAGCATCCGGGAGGTATCAAGCCACTCTTGGTAAGTGGGTCACTCAAGGTTTCTCGCAGGATCTGCAGTGCATTCGTGCCACTGGGAGATGATATTAGAAACCGGTAGGGGTATCTGGAATATGCCATTCTGCTTAATTTCAGGTCTGCCGTGCGCCATCTAGCCTGTACGAAAGACCAAAGAGAGACCAGGCAGAACCTGGGTCGAGCTTTGCATGAGGTTTGCGTGGCGACAGCGAGGCCGAGCGAAACCTCCAGCGGATTAGGCCAATGAACTGGTACATGCTCAATCTGCACCCGTCTCACTTCAGGTTGGACTGACCCTCCTATCTAGGCAAACGCCGGTAAAGATGCCACGACGGTGTTCCAGCAGTTCCATGGACAGCAGACAGCAGCGCAGCTTGCAAAGAGATATCTCATAGGATATGCCCTCCCAAGCTCGAAGCTGTGATCTCTTGCCGTTAGCCAGGACTTGTATTTGGACTTGGGTTTCATCCCAGCTTTCATCGAGCCCTCGATGTGTGATATAATAGCCTAACCGGTAGTCGTGCGGTACATTTCAAATCCGATCAGATGGCTTCGTACTCATGATCTTCCGCAGATCAGTTGCCACGAAGGATGTCATAGCCATGGCAGAAGCTCAACCATGACCGATCAATCCTGAGATGTGTGATCTGTAGAGAAAGCACTCAGTGTCTCCTCACTTGCATCCATCCCAGCGCACATGCGGGCAAACGGTCGGAATCACGTCAATGGATCCGAGACGAAGTAGTCTTTATTTAAGCGATGTAACTAGGAATGCCGATGACCGACGGATCCGAATGCGAGGACCAGTCCAGAGGGCGACACGCCAAAAGAATCACACTGCGATCAGTGAAAGCCACACCACGCATTGTGTCAGAGGTCTAGGTCATTGGCAACCGCCGCACGATCCATGATCATATGTAAAATAAAGCCGTTCGAAGTCTTTGTTGAGAGTAGGTTGGGCGGTTAATCAGGTTGGATCTAGGGATGAATCAAGGAATCATAGCCGACTCGAGTAGTGGGACAGAAAGGCTGGGGTGGAGAAAACGAGGACGGGACGGAGAGGGAAAGGGAAGAATGGGTTGGAAATGGCTGTGTCGCAGTTCTCCTCTGTGGAGGAGTGCGCCGTACGAAACCCTCGTGCTCAAAGGCCATCAGATAAGATCACACCTGGGGTGAACGCATACCCGTATTGACACGTGGTAGATGTTTCAGTACAATGTGAATAATCTCATCCGCAAAAGCAGGCCCAACACAACCGTCATATCAAGGGTGATTAGAATCTATCGAAGCGACGCTCCTGTGGGGTGGGGTGGGGTAGAGTGGGGTGGAGTGGGTCAAATCGAGATCTAGTCGAGTTGTCCGGTACTGTGAATGTGAATGTGAGTCTTTGTACCCACTCTGGTTGATTGCTTTGCTTTGCGTTGCTTTGCTTAACTTTGCCTTGCTTCGCTTCGCTTTACAAGCAGGTGAGGCAGCAACCGTAGTTGGAAGGGCCATCGCAGCGGCCACGGAGGCAGAAACCAACGCTCTCGGGGTCCTCAGCGAGCTGCTCCTTGCTTGCGAGGCTATTGAAGTCGCGAGCCTCCTCGCTCAATGCGAACATGTCGGAGAGAGTGAGCTTGGTGTAAGGGTGGTTGCAGCTGCGGATAGCACCCAAGCAACGACCATCGGGACCAGCGATAGCAGGAGTGCACACACCACACTGGCAAGCACTGTTGCAGAAGCCAATCTTCTTGCACACGGACTGAGTAGAGTCACCCTTGGTAAGCCAGTCGAGGATCTTCTTGCAGAGATTGGCCTTGCCGACAATCCAGGAGCAAACAGCGGAGGCGAGAGGGTTGGGGAGGACCTTGCAAGCAGTGCTGCATCCCTTCTTCAATACGCTGCTAGCAACAGTAGTGCAGCCGCTGCACCAAGCGTCGCCAAGCTTCTCGACCTCAGAAGCGAGCTGAGGGTCCTCACGCTGGACGATACCGTAGAAGAACTCCTCCTCAAACTCGCGAGCAGAGGACATGTCAAGGGAGGCGGAGACCGAAGGGTTCAGCTCAGCTGAGGCAATCACAGCAGCAGCGAGCGCTGCAGCGCATACGAAGGCGAGAGTAACAGCTCGCATGTGGGGTTTCAGGTAGCCTTCACTAGGTAACCGAAGGGGTTGGGAGGAGGGAGTTAGGAGTTGGGTCAGAAGGTGGATGTATGGGTGGCTGGTTGGGTGGTTGGCTGGGTTATGTTGGCAGAGCAGGGCAGGGCAGGGCAGGGCAGGGGAGGTCCCAGTCCCAGTCCCAGTCCCAGTCCCAGTCCCAGTTTCAGTCCCAGTCCCAGTCCCAGTCCCAGTCAGGTTCATAGTGGATGTAAAGTAAGGTGGATGTAGAGTAAACTAAAGCAATTTGCGTGATATAACGCATTATTCAGTAATAAAATCTCTTAATTTCAAGTATTAAATACTATAATCAAGTTCATTCTACCCAATCATAATATCATTATAGCAATTGCACAACCATGCCATCCACAATACACTACAATATCCCGTCTCTCAACCCTGTGATTTCGCCTGGAATTTCCCTGAATTTCTCGGAATTTCTCGGAATTTCTCGGAATTTCTCGGAATTTCGGCGAATATTGGGGGATTTCCGGGATTTTCCGGGATTTTCCGCGATTTTCCGCGATTTCCCGCCCGATTAGCCGCATCCGGCCAAACCCGCCGGCACGTGAGGAGGCAGGCCAATCAGGGCCAGGACGGATGCAGGCCTGGTCAGAAATCACGCTCGAAACCGACCGATGTTCGCGACACGGTTTGGAGTCGATTTGAGACGGATCATCAACACAAACCGACTCAGTATATACTTATTTGTGATATGCAAGTTGTGAGGACTATTATCATGCGGTAATATCTCACACAATACCACACAATCTCACGAAATACCCCGAAATCGGCCATTGGGACGAAACAGATTCATCCGATCAAGACGGTTTTAGAGTGAAAACCGACCGTGAGCGTGGATTCCCCGCCGTGTGGTGTAATTATACCGATTTGGGGTGGCTTTCTAGATGTGTGCGTTGGGTGAGATGCGCTGTGACGCGCAGGGATCGGCGACAAAACAACGGAAAAGTTGTCAAAAGACCCTGGGACCAAACCCCAACTTGTGTACATATGATGCATATCAAGTTGAGCACGACTGGCCATCGTGAAAAACCACAACCAAACACTCGATTCAACCCTTTCTCACCACTGGAACCCCCATCCCCCTGCCTGACAATCTCCACTCCCACTCCACAGCACCGGATCTATTCCACCTACTCACTCACAAATGACGATCAAGATCGGCATCAACGGTTTCGGACGCATCGGCCGCCTCGTCTTCCGCGCTGCACTCGAGTGCAAGGACGTTGAGGTCGTTGCTGTCAACGATCCCTTCATGACCCCTGACTACATGGCATACATGCTCCAGTACGACTCGGTCCACGGTCGCTTCAAGGGCACGATTGAGCACGATGCCAACACGTTCAAGGTGAATGGTAAGAAGATTGCCTTCTTCCGCTGCAGGGATCCCCGTGAGATTCCTTGGGCGGATGCCGGCGCTGAGTACATTTGCGAGTCCACGGGTGTTTTCTGCGACTCCACCAAGGCTGCACTCCACCTTAAGCCCCAGAACCCCAAGGGTGCTCAGAAGGTTATCATCTCGGCTCCCGCCAAGGACAAGGGCACTCCCACCTTCGTCATGGGTGTGAACCACCAGGAGTACAAGAAGGACATGAACGTTGTTTCCAACGCTTCGTGCACCACCAACTGCCTTGCTCCCCTTGCCAAGATCATCAACGACAAGTGGGGTATCGAGGAGGGTCTCATGACCACCGTCCACGCCATCACTGCTACTCAGCAGACCGTCGATGGTCCCACCAAGGGTGGCAAGGACTGGCGCGCGGGCCGTGCTGCTTCTACCAACATTATTCCTTCCAGCACGGGTGCTGCTAAGGCCGTCGGTCTCGTCATCCCCGAGCTCAAGGGTAAGCTTACTGGTATGGCTTTCCGTGTTGGTACCACCGACGTCTCCGTCGTTGACCTCACCATTCGCCTCAAGAAGCCTGCTTCCTATGACGAGATCAAGAAGGAGATCAAGCGTGCTTCCGAGGAGGAGCTCAAGGGCATCATGGGCTACACTGAGGACCAGGTCGTTTCTTCGGACTTCATCACCTGCCCTCTCTCGTCCATCTTCGATGCTAAGGCTGGTATTGCTCTTTCTCCCAACTTCGTCAAGCTTGTCTCTTGGTACGACAACGAGTGGGGTTACTCGTGCCGCATGGTTGACCTCATCCGCCACATGGCCAAGGTTGACAAGGCATAAGAACAGGAACACTAGCTGCTAGTTTCCTTCCCTCCTTCTCCTTCTCCTTCTCCTTCGTTCGTGCTATTTATTTCCTTCACTGTTCAGCATTTCTCAGTTCTGTCAATCTGGACTGTACGGCAGCACCACGCGCTAGCCAGCCTGGCCCAGGCTAGACATCGGTCGATTGATCCATCGGTCGTTGAGCGAGTTCGACTCCGTTCCGCATCGGATGGGTGAGTGCAAGAGTGCAGTTAGCAGTCAAGATGTGTCATCAGCACACTACAGCACAGCAAGGCAAAGCAAAGCAAAGCAAAGCAAAGCAGAGCCACGCATCTTGTGTACATGATCCGTGCAATACAACCACTTAATCGATAATATCCATCATCTTGGTAATTGTATACATGTTGAGTAATACTGATCCTTGCATCAAAGAGTGAATTGCGCCTCAACCCTGTGTGTGTGTGTGCGTGTGTGCGTGTGTGCGTGTGTGCGTGTGCCGCGGAAATGACCAGCAAACAAGTCGCCTGGCCCAAAAACCGCCCGAAGTTGAGAGTTTTGAAGTGTCGAACATCACATTGTTGCAAATTAGAAAAGCGTGGATTTCTCCAAGTTGCGCGCGTGCGGAGCTGGAATAGCATTACTATCGCATGCGGAGTCGTATAACGCATCGTAACATTATCATAATCACACCAGTGCTCAATCCAAATCAAACATATTCTAGACACTAGACTGCACTCAATTACACTTTCAGCCTCGAGACCCCAATCAGACCCCGTTTTCCCGGACACGCTGGGAGCATTCAAGTAGATCAACCATGTCAGGGGAAGAACCCACCTTCAAGGCCATTCTCATCGGCGACTCAGGTGCGTAGCCCCTCGTTTCACCCGCTAGAAGTCTCTCCAGATCGTCAGTCGTGGAGAGACTGACGAACTTCCAGCTTGATCTTGCAATTTCGCTGCGTTCCAGCACGCGCACATGCACGGCAATCCTTGTTTAAGTGGACTCACGGATAGAACCCTCCCCCACAAATTACTTCTAGGTGTCGGAAAGAGCAGCCTCCTCAAAACGTTTGTGGGAGACCCCTTCGAAACCACGTACATGAGCACAATCGGAATGGACTACGAGGTCAAGCCGATGATTGTAGAGGGCCAGCTGGTGAACCTGCAAATCTGGGATACCGCTGGCCAGGAGCGTTTCCGTGTGATCGCAAATCTGTATTTCCATCACACCGATGCGGTGATGTTTGTCTTTGATCTGAATGAAATCTCGACCTTCCGATCGCTCGATGCCTGGTACAGCCATGTTACGTCAAGAGTTCAGAGTCACGTGCAGATGATTCTCGTGGGAGCAAAGGCAGATCTTGATCGCCGGCAGGTTGACTACAACACCGCACATCAATGGGCGCAAGCACACGAGATGTCGTACATTGAAACCAGTGCTGCCAGAATGTATAACGTAGAAAAGGCGTTTGCTCTGCTTGCTACACAGACCTACATGGCAGCCAAGATTGCAGCAGAAAAGTCACAGAATACGTTGACTGAATCCGGTTCACGACTTGGTGCTGGGCTCTCTAACAGTGCTAGCCAACTGGGCGCAAGTAATGGCGCTTCAGGCTCGGACAGACCACACGACCCAGTGGGCGGTGCTCGACAGGCCGCTGACGCGTCCAATCCATCAGTATTCCTATCTCCAGCGCCTAGTCAACGCGTTATTCCAGTAGATCAACAAGAATCCTCAAGCAAATGCTGCTAAACCGCTTCATATTTCACTGTTGGTTGCACTAACGAAGCGAGGCCGAGCGAGCCAGCGAGCCAGGAAACGAGCGGATCATATGTTGGGTTCTAGTAACAAGTCGAGTAGTAGTAATGGTGATAATAAGAGAGGGAGCCCATATAGTTATTTCTAAATCCTAGTGCACAACATTCGTCCCAGCCTCGTGCAAGTTACATCGAGTACGGACAACCACTGCTTGCTCACACATCCATACATTCACTAAAAGGATAACTCATCATCACCGTTTGTTCTTGAGCGTTGTTGTTCTATAGGACCGCCTGATGAGACTATTGATGTGTGCGACAGTTTCAGAAGAACCTGAATCCAATCCAATGGCACAATTGACTTTCGTGTGTGATGCTCATGCACATGATACATAACATGCCCCCGTTATTTTGGATGGCTTACACACGCAACCTGGGTTCCTCATCACAAAGCTCCAATACCTTTGTCTCGTCAGTGCGTGTTCATAATAACCAAAGTATCTCGTTTAGTGATTACGAAAGCCTCAGGGAGTGGTGCACCAAAGCCGCTGAGCAAGGCCATGAGTAGGCTCGACAGAGATTGGCTCGCCTCCCGCCTCTTCCTCTTGGTAGCAGCATGTTACGAGCTCGTAACCGTTCGACATAAACAGTGATCCCAAGCAAAACTACGTGTTTGTGTTCAATCAAGCGCTAATGTTGGACAGAAAACGGGTTTTACGGTTTATATGGCAGTAAGATGATCGGAGCTCTACTCGTAGTATACATCATTCAAGTTCCTATTGTACAATTGTGTTGGCCTCGATCTCGACCTCACGCGCAAGGGGACCTTTGCGTATCAGCCTGCTCTGGTACTGGGTGTCTTCGACTGTCATTCCAGATGCATCAACTCGTTCAGTCACATCTTCCAACCCAGCCAGCGGATTGGACGGATCGGCATGATGCTCGTCTGGATCCTTCATGCCACCATAGCCAAATCCAGGTACGCACACCCGCGGCACGCCAGTATCAACATCAACGATTCCACCCACTGTGTTGCTCCCCTCCGCTGCTGGTCCCTGCCCAGTGAAGAATGCACGGACCGCCTGCTCGAGTAGCCTACGATCCCTGCGCAGTGAAGCCTCGAGCGAAGAATCAGGCTGGCTTCGCAACGATTGGATGAACAGGCCTGCTAACAACCTCGCTTGCCATTTCTCGAGCACTGCAGCGGGGCCGTTCCCGTTCGAAGGATCCAGTATCGACTTGTAGCCCTTGAAAAATCGTGCATGCTCGCTGGCTCGAACGCTAGAGCCTTCCATCTCAAGCTCCTCGAGGACAGCTTGGATAAGGCTAAGCGATCCCACATCTATTGGGGACACTTCGAACATTTTAGGCCAGAGCTTGCCAGTTAAGAAAACTTTTAGGTTGTCCCTATGGATCTTGGTTCGGTCATTGAGCCATTCGCGAATCATTGTCGAGCTGGGTGTTTCTGGACCAGCACCCCAAAGCACAGGCGCAGCTCCAAATTGCCTTTTCTTTTCATCCATCTCCTCTTGTTCATCATCCCAGCTTTTCGTGGGCATCTGTGGCTGGCCTGGATTAGGCCCGTTAAGTAACTGTTTTAGAAAGCTGGTGAGGTCATATCCGATCCCATTCATCATATTGACTCGTCGGTGTCGGACCTTGTCCAAGCCACCAGCCCATATGAATCCTTTCACAAGGCCGCTATGAGGATCGATTCGTGCGATGCAGTCCGTTCCACCAAGGTTGGCCCAAAGCTCAGCTGCTATGCCGACGGTAACAATCTGCTCCTGATTTCGGGCGCGCCTTGACACCTGAGAGGTGGGGAAAGGATCCGGTGAGGCGATGGCCGAGGCAATGCCCAGGGCAGGATGCACGACAAACTCCAGTTCGTTGATCCCAGAGAGAGGTATTTTACCACTCGGCGTTGCAATATGGACCTCAAGTCGTCCCGCGTCTTGGAACCTCGTCGGGTCAATCAAACGGATGGTAGACGTACCGTCCGATGAATACAACAGCGATTCTTCCAGCGCGATGCCCGGAAACTCCCCATTGAGGGTTAGACTTTGGCTACTTGCGACAGTCGCAGGGGAAGAACCCTGTGACGAACCAAGCGAGGCCACAATTGCCACCCCAGACTTGCGAAGTGCACTTAATTGGTCAGTCGTTGGTCCCGCTGCGAGGCCCCATCCTTCTTGTGACAGGCCTGCACCGGCAGGTTCTGCTGTCGGGTATGGGATGGCGATTTGGTCCAATCGCTGGGTTTGTGCATTTTGGGTGGTCTGGGTGAACTGTTGGACATTGAGCATACTGCGGATATAGTCCCCCGGGTTGGTCATGAGGCTACGTGCACTACGAATCATGTCTAAGTACTTGGTAAGAGCTACACGCCTTTGTCTCCTGCGTTCGAGCAGGTCGCTTGCGGGCGACGGGGGTGGGAACGTTCGAGTTGAGAGCTCGTCGTGGTTGGGTACCGGGAAGTGCTGCTTGTCGTAGAGGATGGCAAGACCCTCTCGATACGTCAGCTGAAATACCAGGGGCCCCCACACCGCAAGACCCTCCCCGAAGAGATTCTTTGGAAGCGGATACACTCTTGGACGCGATCTTGTACCAACCCGTTTGTCCAGTCGTGATTGCGTGCCGCTGGCATGTTGAGTCGTTTGCAGCCGTCGCGCAATAATGCCGGAGTAGCCCCACAACCCACTGCTCTCGAAGAGCTCATCTTCTGATATCGTGAGCCCTTCTGTGAAGATGTAGGGGTCATGTCCTAGAACCCGCTCAACTCGCACTACACTGAAGTAAGGCAGGCTGGTTGCTTGCACCTGGTGGGCCAGAAGTGCAACTACTACATGCAACACGAGTGCAGTGGTCAGCAGAGCCTTGTATCCTCGGTGTCCTCGGCATTCTGGCCTGCGAATGAGTGTGCAGTCCGGGCCGAGGCCAGGGCGAATACTGTTCTCACTTTCGTCATTCATTAGCACTTGAAGCGTGCATGGCTGATGGATTTGGCTACTACGAGTAAGTTTGTGCGTGTGGTGTGGTACTGTAGAATTCAACAACGAGGCGAGGCAACGCCCTCAAACCCACTATTTCACAACACTAACGTTGTGTACAGCGTCTTGAAAACGCACCCTTGGGCGAGTCGCAACATGCTGCGAGTCGCCCCCAGAATCCCGCGGATCGGTCTGTAACCGTTGGTGAGCCCGGTTTCGGGGATTGTATCTTACGAGTGGTAGGGCATTCTGTGATGGCTTAACTGGAAGTGATAGACAGTCTCCTCGGAGACAAAATCCCAAGGGATACTCATGCATTGGCGGGATAGGCCTGGAGATCAATCGCCCTGAATCGCTTCGGGCCGAAGCAAAATTGGAGTACTGGTCCCGAACAAATTTGGGCCAAGCCTGAATCTCCAACCGAGGGTTGTCTGGGGGTTCTGGCGGAGGCTGGTGACGGGATCGCGTCTGGGGAGTGAAGGATCGAATTAAGGACATTGTGAGCGACATTACAGTTGAATCTTCCGGCAGATCCCACACATCATCCTCCCCAGAATGACCCCCAAGTGTCCCCGATTTCAGCTGGTCTCAGTTCGGTCAGTCGAGTGTGACTTGAATCCTCGCGTTCGGAATCCTCCGCACGCACCCCAGCGAATGTGCCGAGAAGAGCCTCCGCTGTGTGTTCCAGTTTCCCTGGGAAAGTGCAAACGATGGTGGATGGAATCACGTTTCGGGCCAGAATATCTCTGCATGAGTGTAGTATTGAAAATTGAGGTAGATGCGAATAGTACGAAAAAATGAATTAGCTTAGATGATAGTATATCTGTGTTAAACACTGGTTTTAGAAAGCATTTTACACCACAACTCGGTACACTGCGGTAAATCCTATCCCACGCGTTTTTCCAATCCAAGCTTCTCGAATTTCTTCCCTTCGACGCGCGTTGGGCTTTGGGCTTGAAGGAAGGAGGCTCGCGAGCGTCCTCCCCGCTGCGCGTGATCCTTCTCGTATTGCCTTGCGCTCTTCGTGTGTTGGATTCGTTGCAAGCCCTGGATCCCCGTTGGTCTTAAAGAGACTCCCCGAATTTGTCCGGGAGTCTTCCTTCTTGCGTATCCGGATTCTGCGTGCTACGCAAACACGCAGGTAGGCGGTGCGGTAGCTGGGTAGCTAGGACGCTAGGCAGACCGGTAGGTAGTCAGATAAGTAGCTAAAGCTACGTCTAGAACTTCGTGCCCTTGCCAGCTAGAGAAATCGAGTACGTGCTCGGCGTCGATCCAAACGACATTCTCGGGTAACTCCTCAGAGCTGCATTGTAAGTCGTAGTGAGTGGAGAGCCGAACGTGATCTCGAACAAAGCCGCACGTATCAGTATGCGCTTTGCGTGACGTTCGCTATAGTACCACTTCACTTTGGATCTTTGCAAGCTCTCCCCCCCCCCCCCCCCCCCACCCTTTTTCTATTCATTTCACAAACTTATAAACTCTAAAAGA
>Ga0180217_1002264_pt1 | contig 18341 bp, 14 predicted proteins | sample eDN3rd37CBELigOP_FD_128521 | JGI IMG/M metagenome (GOLD analysis project Ga0180217, IMG submission 128521) | Enriched Organic Plus compost microbial communities from Emeryville, California, USA - eDNA 3rd pass 37_C BE-Lig OP (version 2) (version 2) ... | reverse complement strand
GACCTGCTCACCCACGTGCAGAAGCGGGCGTCGCTCGCTGGCGAGATCGACTGGGTCGTGTCGGTGGATTCCTCGATCGCGCGTGTCCATCAGCATGGCGCGACTTTGCCCCGGGTCACAGGGGGATCCGTCGAACTACAAGAAGTCCGGGCCAGAGCCTCCTGACCACGCGATCGGCCGGTCACGGGGTGGTTTGACGACGAAGATCCATCTCGTCTGCGACGGGAAGGCCCGGGCGCTGGCGTTCGTCCTCACTGGCGGGCAGGTCGCAGACACGAGCATGTTCACCTGCGTACTCGACGAGATCCACATCCCCGGCCGAGGGCCCGCGCGCACGAGACCGGACCGGGTGCTCGCGGACAAGGGCTACCCGTCGAAGAAGAACCGGGCCTGGCTGCGCGAGCGCGGCGTCAAGGCCACGATCCCCGAACGCGACGACCAGATCGCGCACCGTCGCAAGCGGCCGGGCCGTCCGATCGACTTCGGCGATGAGCAACGGGAGCGCTACAAGGGCCGCAACGTCGTCGAGCGGTGCTTCAACTTCGTGAAGCAGTGGCGCGGACTCGCTTCCCGCTACGACAAGACCGCCCGGTCATACGCGGCAGGGCTCTGCCTCTCCGCCGCTCTGCAATGGAATTAGCAACACGGCCTACTTCGTTGACCCTGGAAGCTCCTGCAAACCCGGCCCATAGGGTCGGTGTTTGCAGTAAGCCTCACCTGGTCGCCCTTATTGACCTCTGTTCCAGTAAATACCCAACAGGGGTAGAAACCGAGAACCTGCGCCGGATCAGGGGTTCTCTCGCCGCCGCTGGGACAACTGGCACTGACACCTTGCCGGACGGCGCTCAAACCTCTCGCGCTGTCACGGCTCCTCGCCGCAAGTGGAAGCGCCTGAGCGACGAAGCCCGCGCGCAAGTGGTCGCACGGTACTCGGCAGGTGAGACGACGACAGCCTTGGCGAAAGACTACGGCGTCGCCAAGTCAACGATCATCGCTATCCTTCGAGCCAACAACGTCGTCGTCCGTCGCCAGCCATTGACAGCAGACCAGGTGAGTGAAGCTGCACGCCTGTACGAATCCGGACTTTCCCTGTCACAGGTTGCCGCGGCGCTCAGCGTGAACCAGGAGACCATGCGGGTGGCGATCATCAAGGCAGGAGTCGTCCTTCGCGAGCCGACCAGGGCGAAGACGCCGCAGCCAGACTGAAGGTATGGATCTCACGCTCAACGACGCACAGCGCTTCTCGTTCTCCAGTGGGTCGCTGACGGCGCCGACCTCGACAACCCGCCCAGCGAGACGTTCAAGACGAGCGCCGTCGCCCTCCGAAGCCGCGGCGTCGTCACTCTGGACAAACGGCGCGGGCAGTGGAGCATCGCGATCACCGAAGCCGGGAGGTTCTATCTCGAGCACGGCCGTCATCCCGATGCGGAAGAACCGACGCCCAAGAAGCCCCCGAAGCCGAAGCTCGAGCCGAAGAAGGCACAGCCAGCAACGGCCGAGTCCGATCACAGCTCGGACAACGAGCCTTCCAGCGATCCCGAGCCACCGGCGCGGCCGGAGCGCATCGTCAAGGACGAGACGATCCCAATGCCGGTCCAGATCAGACGCCCTCATCAGGCCGTACGGGAGATCGTCGATCACAAAGCCCGCCTCGACGTGCCAACGGAGCAACGCCAACGAGCCCTCCTCATCCTGCACGCACTCGCACAGGAGGCGAATCGTCGAGGCTGGGCAGTGACTGCCAACCCCTCAACCTTCCGTAAGGATCCTTGGAATGGCCGTCGGACGCGTGTGTCGCCGGGCCCCGATCTCTTCTCGATCGACGCGGGTGACGCCGCAGCGGTTATCCGGCTGCGCATGCAGCAGAAGCGCGTCGATCACGTACCCACTGAAAAGGAGATCGCGGACGAAGCGCGCTACAACTGGCGGAGCTACCCCAAGTACGACCACGTACCGACCGAACGTATGCGCCTCGAAATCAGGTCGAGCCCCCACGATGTGCTGACCCTTGACGACACCGTCACGACGCGCATTGAGGACAAGCTCCTGCGCGCGATCGAGAAGATCGAGCAGATGTCCGTCGACGCTCGCGAAGCCGCCGAACGCCATCGTCAGTGGGAGATCCAGCGAGCCGAGGAGCAACGCCGCGCCGAAGAACTTCGAAAACGAGCTACCCGGTGCAGCAGCTGGGCAGAGACGCTTGAGCAGCTCCGTACCGATTTCGTCCGCCACCGCGAGCTGGCCGATGCTGTTGCCGGTCTCCGTGAAGCCGTCGAGCGCAGAGGCCCCGAGCACGAGTACGCCGACGTCCTCGCGGAGTACCTCGCCTGGTCAGAGGCGCACCTCGAGGAATCCGACCCGCTCCGCCGCATCTGGCTTCCTCAGGGCGATCGCCCTGATCTGAGCTACGAGGAATGGCAGGAATGGAAGCGGCGGAACCCGCAGCGCAACTGGTGAAGCCAGCTGCGACCACTTACCGGTTGCCGCGCAACGAACACGACATAGAACGCACCTCTCCGCGATTCCGATATCGGCGAAACTAAGAATCCTTCAGGAGCGCTTCAAACTGCCGGGTCTCACTCTCCGGGTCGTCAAGCTCATGGTCGAGATCTGCCTTGAGCGCGGTTCGAAGGTCAGGCAGATCTGGTGCACCGTATGACGGGCTACCGAAGTACTCCTCAAGCGTCTTGATCGTCGCCCGCCACCACTTCTGCGTGGCGCGCTGCCGAGGCTGTGCCATGCGAACCTCGAGCACGTCCTCCCACAACCCGATCTCCCAGCTGCTAAAGGCCGCGTCAATCGAGATCTCTCTGCTAAGAAGCGCGCGGAGCCTCTGCTCCAGCTGATCCAGGGTCGAGGTGTGCTGCCACGTATCGACGGTGAAGTTCCACCACACTTTGCGACGAATCTTGGTGAGCTGGATGGCAAGGCTCTCTGGCGTCTGGTCGCGCATGTCTTCGACGGCGTCGTGGAGATTCTTGACCAGCTGCTGGACGTTGCTCACTTCGTATTCGGCGTTCATCGCGGATGCGCTGGCCGAGTCGGCCGAGTCCTCCGTTGACCTGGCAGCCTCGGCAGCCGACTCGGCCGTCCGCGTCAAACTGCGGATAGGCTCCGCGATGTTCTCCTCGATCGCCGCAGCGACGTCGTCCACCTGGCCGCTAATCGCCCCAACAGCCGAACGAAGCTCGTCGCTGGTCTGCCGGAATCTGGCAGCGAAACTTCCAGCCTCCCGATCAAGGTAGACGCGTAACAGCTCGTCGTCTGTGAGCGCCCGAGTAGAACGGCCTTGGCGGGTCTGACGTCGACCTTCGTCATCGAAGTGCGGCGGCATCGTTGGCCGGACTTCCACTCGCACGAAAGGCTTCTCGCCAGAGACGTTCTCCTCGATGATGAAGGCGTCTACCGGCACTGGGCGAGTCTTGCTCGCCAGGTCTTGAATGCGTGCCACAGCCTTGTCGAGCCCCTTCGCCAGACCACATGGCTCTCCGGCGACAAGGCCCGTAGCTGGATCCTCGATCTCATCGACACCCACCAGCAGATGAGCAACCTCTCGATCGGGATCCAGAGCGACCCAGTTCGCCAGCGTGGCAAGCAGCTTCACTGAAACTGCGTCAACGTCGCGCTTGAACTCGAACCGCCCCGATTCGCCCAGCACCAGCATCTGCTGAGCTTCCGCGCTGATCTCCTGATAGCGTGACGGCTTTGGTCCGCTCATCGTAAAATCACGACCTAGTTGAAGTGGAACGTCCGGTAGGAGCTCTGCACGTTGAAGCGCCTGCCTTCCTTCCGTCGCTGCAGGAACCCCGCGACGGTGTCAACGTCGTCCGGCCGCATGCCGAGTGCCCGGCACTTGGCGCGCACCTGTTCGACGGTGATCGGCGCCCAGCGCTCCGGCCGGTTCATCATGTCCGCCTTGAGCTTGTGTTCTTCATTCCACTTCAGGCCCGATGAGTAGCCAGCCGCCATCGCCGCGATGTGCTCGAGAATCCCATCCACCCCGTTCGGCAACGGTTCCTGCCGATCTGCTGGTTCTTCGACAGGCTGGGGCTCGATGGTGCGCCCATGAAACAGTTGGACTGGGTTGGCGTCCTCAATCCACTCCGCCGTCTCGTCCTCATTCCACTCGATGACCGCAAGCGCATCAGCCTCAATGCCCCACAGGCCATTCAGGTGCTTCCGGTTCGGCCAGGCGTAGAGGACTCGGTGGCCCGCGAGCGATCCCGTCGAGAAGCCCTTCCATGAGAGATGAGTGACTCCCGAGGTCGCCACCAGCCTCTTCAGGATGTCGCTGTGCACCTGCTTCTGCGGCGTCACGACGACGACAGATCCTCCAGGCCGATCCGCGAGCCACTGGATCGCTCGCAGGTTTTGCGGCTCGCGAGAGGTCTCCCCCTCGCTGAGCCGCGAGATCGCGACGGGGAACTGATAGGCGTCGGAAGTCATTGCACATCTCCTCGCTTGGGATCGTGAGACTCACGGTATCCGCAGCCTCCGACAGTCCTCCGATTGGTCAACCGACCCGCCTCAGACCTCTGATGGCCCTCTTCGATGTCGGAGGGTACGGGTAGAATGGAAGCACAACAAAACAGTGCTCGTTGATTGAGGTGCCCGAGCGGGAGAGGGTTCGACCCCCTCGCCTTGGCAGGAATCCTTGCAGCAACCGTGGCTCTCGCAGCTATCCGTCTTTCTTCTGAAATTCGAATTGACAAGAAGGCGAGGCATCGCATGGAAGCTAATTGGAAAACAAGGCAACACCGCAGTACCAAAACAAACATCCCGAGAAAGTTCTGGCAGTACCTATTGGAGACAATCTGGGCGATGGCTGCGGGAGCTTCGGTTAGCTCGCTCGGTTCCTGAGTCAACGATCGCAAGGCGTCGTTGCCCAGCACGGCGTCCTCATCCGGTCACATCCCAAGTGCCCGGTACTTCGTTCGCACCTACTCACCAGTGATCGACACCCAGCGGCGCGGGGAAGCACGAGTTCCAGCAGCGACCCGCCCCAGGCAGTTACGGTCTTTGACGCGCCTTCTGTCGCCTGGGCACCTTGGCGACGGGAACCACTCCGCGACGCTGCTGAAGCAGGTTCTCATCCTTCCTGTTCTCTCGAACCTCGAGCCGATCCAGAATCCGCTTCTGCGTCGATGGCGTCCAGTAGACCTCGAGGTGCTTCCGAGCCCGCGTAATCGCTGTGTAGAAGATGCTGTGAGAGATGTTCTCTTCGTTAGCTTCCGTGATGACGACTTTCACCGAGTCGAACTCGAGACCCTGCGCCTTGTGGATCGAGACCGCGTAAGCAATCTGGAATGGCACGATGGTCGTCGTCGAGTCATCGTCCTCGTCCGTGTCTGGGCGCTCGATGACGTCGAACTGAACCACGGAACCTTCGACGATGCGAAGGTTCGAGAGCATCGCCTCCATCGCTGTCACGTCGCGCCCGAGCTCAAGGTCAACGTCGAAGGTGATCTTCCCGGGCACCCGGCTGATCCCGACAATCTTGCCCTTCATGTTGTTGAAGATCAGCGGACGAAAGCGATCCGTCTCATTGAAGAGCACAGGATCATCAACCTTGTAGACAGCTTCGCCCCAGACGTATGCCGGGTTTGGGTTGCTTGCCTGAAGGAAGCGGTTGACGTTATTGATCCCGTACAAGCCGTCGTAGTTGAGGCAGAGCACGATCTCGTCGGCACCGTGCCGTGTGAAGAGAGACTCCCCCAGTTCCTTGGAGTACTCGTTCTTCGAGAGTGACTCTTCGATCCGGTCGTCAAGGTTGCGCACGCGATCCCAGAGGGTCAGGAGCGCCTCGTCGGTCGTGCGGAACGGGTGTGTCAGTTCGTGTACTGACTCTGGCGGGATGTACGAGCGGATTGTGCCGAACCAGTTCCCGAACTCGATGGACTCGATCTGGTAGACATCACCGACCAGCACCAGCAGGTCGAAGTCGGTGTTGGCGAGCACCTCGAGGAACGCGGCGTTGCTGACCGTACTGCATTCATCGATGACTACGACATCGAAATGACCCGATGTGTCCCAGTCGCCCCGCACATGCTTCGTGATCGTGCTGAAGTGTGCGTTATGAGCGTCGACACGGCGCTTCAGGTTGTCGACGGCCGGGTTGGTGTGTGCCAAGAAGAGCTTCCGCTCACTCTCGAAGTAGTTCGCGATGTGGTTGACCATCGTGGACTTGCCGGTGCCAGCTGCGCCGTAGATGAGGGCGACCTTCGAGTGGGCGAAGAGCTTCCGCAAGGCATCAGCCTTGGTCTGATCGTCAACCTTCTGCGGATCGCCGTCCGGGAGCGTTGCGTTCTCGTCGAGCCATGCGGCCACGTCGTCCGCATAGTCATCGATGCCACTCGAGGCGATCTTCTGGAGTTGCTCGATGATCTCTACCGTGCCGTTCTCGTACCCGGCTATGAAAACATGACCGTTGTCATGCTTAAGCCTGCGATTCGCATGCTTGTAGTACACGTTCCCGTTGTATGCGCTAATCAAGCTATCGATGTCGCCAAGATCCGCGAGCTCGGAGTCTGGGGTGTAGATCATTCCGCGCTGTTCGACGTTGTTGCGTACCCTGCGGGCCAGGAGTTCATGTTCCCGCTTACCCGCCGAAATGCTCGCGGCGACATCAACAAACCGGGGCTTGTGGTCGACGAGAAACGTGCAGAAGGGCATCGTGTCGAACGGAATGCAACCCCATCCAACACGGAGGTTGGAGAGTTTGACGCACTCATTGAAACTGTACTGCGCCTTCAGGATCTGATTGTTCATTCGGAGCATCAGATAGCGCAGGAGTCGGGTTCCTGGACGGTTTCGCTGGATGATTGCCCTCGCCGCGTCCAGTGCAGGGAAGATGAGCGGCGTCCGCTGGGCGTTCGCAAGGGCCCAGGTTTTCACTTGGTTGTACGCCGCGTCTGACGAGTCGATGAGGTCGAGCAGGCTGTGACGCGTCAGTGTTAGGTACTGCATCAGGTTGCGGTACTCGACGTGACCTGACTGCACCTTGGTCTGTTGGCCCAGGAGTCGAGCGAAGTTGTCGAACTCGCACGGACGGATCGACACCGACCAGTCGCGCACGATGATGATCGGCATCGTCTGACCAAGTACGTCGATCGAGTCGTTCGCGAGCTCGAGTTTCGCGGCATAGTAGTCGCTCACGTCTATGTCGGTGAAACCGATGATCCGGTCGAACTTGCTCGTCCGGTTGTGAGCGAGGCTAAAGGTGACCTCGTAGTAGATTCGGCCGCCGACGAAGAACGGGCGAGAGCTGTTGATGTAGTAGCGCTCCGTCTTGCCAGTCAGCAGGTCGTGCTTTGATGCCTCGATGCGACCAGCAATTTTCTCGTAGTACGCACGAAGCGCCGGATCCTCATGAAGCGGGAACTGCTCGAGATTCCGGAGGATGTCCAGGCCAAGGTGCTGCTTCGCGAGGTCACGCGTGCGTAGCAGGTACTCGTAGTACTTGAGCATCAGGCGCTCAGAGGGATCCCGGCCGAGGGTGTAGTGCGAGACGCTGATCTGGAGCAGGTTGTGGAAGCGCATCAGCAGGCGATAACGGGCATCGCCGTTCACTGCGTCCCGCGCGGCATCGAACTGCGTCTGGTAGTTGTACGTCACCGACCGATCCGGGACGTGCGCATAGACGACCAAGCCCTCGACCAGGTGGCGCAGGTACTGCAGCAGGTTCTGTGACAGGAACCCGCGGTCGGTCGTGATCACCGAGATGTTCTGGTCGATAGCGTTGCTCGAGTCCAGAACCTGCTGCTCTACCGTTGCCATACTGAACGACCTTCCGATAGGAAGTGTGTCGCTGACGTGTTGAGCGATCGCGATCGCTCGCAGCGAGCGGAGCGTGACCTCACTCGACCGCCTCCTCAAGGGCCAGGATCTGACGTGCGACAGCCGTCAAGTCGCGATTCCCCGCCACGGCCACGTCGATCCCTCCTGTGTAAACGTCGTTGTGGTCGCGGGCGGTGAGCTCCCAGGTACCGCGAATCGACGTAAGCGAACGATCGGCGACGACCAGCACGATCTCCTCGTCTTCGGACTCATACGTTCCGCGCGGCCTTAGCTCGCCCACATCCAGGTTGAGGTCGACCGAGCCGCCGTTCTTGTAGCTGATCGAGGGCGGGATGTACTGGGTCGCACTCGGCGTGTAGAACTGGCCCATGTTCGCGTAGTTCGGGATGCCAAGTGAGCGCTGCCTCGGCCCCCATTCGCGCGGCGGATGAGGCAGCTCAAGGTCAGAGAAGTCGTCCGCCCACTCTGGTTCGCTGTAGTCGAACGCAAAGATGTCTCCTTCGAGATGAAGCTTCACCTCGACATCGTGGAAGAACGTCGTCGTTCGGTTCGTGATCCTGACGATGGCCGGGCGAAGCTGGCTTGCTGCGATCTTGGGGAGCGCCACTGTCCATGCTGCGCGGAACCTCGACTCCCAACGGTCGATCGATTCGAGGTACTCCTCCTCGGAACGTTGCTCAGGCTCCATCAGGGCACTCGCTACTGGCGACAAGCCATCGATGGCGGCCCTGTAGGCAGATAGTCCAGCGAGACCAGCTCTCCGAGAACCCGCATCCGTCGATCGCGGTTCAGGCCTCGGCATCGCATCGATGAGACGCGCACGCATCTTGTTCAGGTACTCGTCGACAGTGTTTTCCTCGTCAACAGTTACGGACGCAACCTCACCGAGTACCTCAACTGCGAAGTCAACTTCAACCTGTGCTCCTGCCGAGCCACGTTGAATCAGAAGATCGAGCTCTTCAGAGTTCGCTTCCCGTGTCTCGCCGTCAGCGCGTATGTAGATGCGGCCGTCTGTGAGCGAGTCACCAGTCGCGCGGCAAGGGAAGGGCGCCTGTCCAAGCTTCGGCGGATCCACGATGATTACGAGCACTTGGTTTGTCGACCCTTCTACCGGCACCCACACGATGTCCCAGCGAGGGCCGGCGGCGCCGACATACTTCTGGATCACCTTCGAGATCTCCATCATCGATGGGAGGGATGCCGGTGATAGCGCCCTGCGCCACACCGATGATCATGACGCCGTACCCCTCGAAGGCCGTAGCTGCCACGTCTGGCATACGGTTGGCAGCGCCGAGGATGAACTTGGCGATCTTCTCCTTGTCCTTCTTCGTCGATAGATCAAGCGTGCTCTTCAGCTCAAGGTAGTGACGCTCGGCCAGGTCACCTTGCTCTGCGACGGCTGCCACGAGCGCCTGAGCTGCCAGAACGCCTCGCGGCGCGCGGGTCGTGTCTAGCTCAGGCATCAGTCGACCTCCCCCTTAGCGAACAGCTCAGCCTGCTCGAGAACCAGTTCAATGGCTTTCGCCTCAGCGTCAGGCGGGTAGTCGTAGCGTGCCAGGAGGCGACGTACCTTGGTGCGCATGGTGGCACGGACGGAGTCCTTGAGATTCCAGTCGATGGTTGCGGACTCGCGAACAGCCTTGACAAGCTTCTGAGCGATCTCCTTGAGTACCTCGTCGCCAAGCTCCAGTACGGCGGCATCGTTCTGCACGATGGCGTCGTAGAAGGCAATCTCGTCCTCGCGTAGCCCGAGACTCTCGTGCCGCTTCTGGTCGTCACGCATCTGCTTGGCGAGCTTGACCAGCTCCGCGATGATCTCCGCCGTCGTCAGCGATCGGTTCGTGTACCTGTTGATCGCCTCATCCAGCAGCTCGGAGAACTTCCGTGCCTGCACAAGGTTGGTGCGCTGCACAGTGCGAATCTGGTCGTTGAGAAGGCGCCGCAGCAACCCCATCTGCAGGTTCGGCTTGTCCTTCTCCGCGAGCGAGTCAAGGAACTCATCGCTCAGGATCGACAGCTCCGGCGTCTCGACACCAGCGATCTTGTAAATGTCGACCACCTGGTCGGCAGCGACCGCCTCGTTGAGCAGCTGCCCGAGCGCCGTGTCGATCTCGACAGCCCCAGATCCGCCACGCCCAGAATCCGGATTCTGGATCTTCAAGATGGCGGCACGCACGTCAGTGAACAAGCGCACGTCGTTGCGGATCGCTGCCGCCTCGTCGCGCGCTCCAGCCAGAGCGAACGCCTTAGCCAGTGCGAGCACCTGGTCGTTGAAGCGCTTGGTGCGGTCGGGGTCGGCCATGACGAAGTCGAGCACCTTGGCGTACTCTGCCAGGCGCTGGGGGGCGGTGAGAGCTGGCGAGGAGTTGTAATCGACGCCGTGCAGCAGTCCCCGGATGATGTCGTGCTTCTCCAGCATGACGGCGACCATGTCGTCGATCGGTACGCCTGCCTGGTCACGGTCGGAGGGTGAGTACTCCTGGAGGGCCGCCTGAAGGTTCGCGAACACGCCGATGTAGTCGACGATGAGCCCGCCGGGCTTGTCCCGGAAGGTGCGGTTGACTCGAGCGATGGCCTGCATGAGCCCTGCACCCTGCATGGTCTTGTCGACGTACATCGTGTGCATGCTGGGCGCATCGAAGCCGGTCAGCCACATGTCGCGGACGATCACCAGTTCAAGTTCGTCGTCGGGGTTCTTGGCCCGGAGCTTGAGGTCTTTGCGGACGTCCTTGGAGTGGATGTGCGGCTGGAACTCGGCCGGGTCCGCGGCCGAGCCGGTCATGACGACCTTGATCTTTCCCTTAGCGGGATCGTCCGAATGCCAGTCGGGGCGAAGCGCGACGATCTTCTCATAGAGCCGCACCGCGATACGACGGCTCATCGTCACGATCATGCCCTTACCGAACAGCGCTTCTCGCCGCTTCTCCCAGTGCTCGACGATGTCCCGAGCAATGAGATCGAGCCGCGAGTCAGCACCGACGATGGCCTCCAGGCGCGACCAGCGGGACTTCGCCGCCGTGGCGGCATCCTCTTCGACGGTCTCCGTGATCTCGTCCGCCAACTCGTCGAGCGCGGCGAGGTCATCGTCGGACAGGTCGATCTTCGCCAGGCGCGATTCGTAGAAGATCTTCACCGTCGCGCCGTCCTCGACCGCACGCGTGAGGTCGTAGACGTCGATGTAGTCGCCGAACACCGAGCGCGTGGACTTGTCGTTCGATTCGATCGGTGTACCAGTGAAGCCGATGTAGGTAGCACCAGGCAACGCATCTCGCATGTGCTTCGCCAGACCTGAGCGCAAGCGCCCGTGACGATCCAGCGTCTCACCGAAGCCGTACTGGCTACGATGCGCCTCGTCCGCCACAACCACCACGTTGCGACGATCCGTCAGCACCGGGTTGGCATCGCCATCCTCACCTGGAGCGAACTTCTGCAGTGTCGTGAAGACGATGCCACCCGACGCGCGCTTCAGCTTCGTCCGCAGATCAGTACGAGTCGCGGCCTGCACAGGGGTCTCCGGGAGGATACGAGCAGGGGCGAACGTCTCGCCGAACAGCTGGTCGTCCAAGTCGTTGCGATCCGTGATGAACACCAGCGTCGGATTCGCCATCCGAGGATCGCGCATGATCTTCGCGGCATAGAACACCATCTCGAAGCTCTTGCCCGACCCCTGGGTGTGCCAGACCACGCCTCCACGACGATCACCATCAGGCCGGGACGCCTGCACGGTCGACTCGACCGCCGCGTTCACCGCCCAGTACTGGTGGTACTTCGCCACCCGCTTCACCAGCACCCGTGTCGGCTGCCCAGTGGCCTTGTCGGTGGCGGTCTCGTCGCTGAAGACGATGAAGTTTTGCAGCAAATCAAGGAACCGCTTCGGCTCGAACACTCCCTTGATCAGCACTTCAAGAGCCGGGCGGTCACTGACCACCTCGCGGCCCTCGATGGTCTTCCACGGCGCATAGTGTTCGAACGCTCCGGCGTAGCTGCTCATCGCCGCCGACGTGCCATCCGAGATGACCGTCACGGCATTGGGCACGAACACGGACGGGATGTCCTGCCGGTACGTCTGTACCTGGTTCCACGCCGACTTCAGCGTGGCGTGCTCGGCAGTCGGGTTCTTCAACTCCAGCAGCGCCAACGGCATACCATTGACGAGCACCAGCACGTCAGGCCGGCGGTTCTTGCCGTTCTCGACGATCGTGAACTGGTTAACCGCCACCCAGTCGTTGTTCTCCGGCTGCTCGAAGTCGACCAGCCACAACCTGGTCGTCCGCAGCGCACCGTCAGCATCCCGACGCTCAACAGGCACGCCCTCCGTGATGAGCTGATGCAGTCGATAGTTCTCATCGATTGGGCTCTGCGACTCCGCACGCCGCACGCGCTTGATCGCCTCGTCGATCAGGGCAGGGGAAGTCCCGGGATTGATCCGCCTGATCGCATCACGCAGCCGGCCCCAGAGGAACACCTCCTCATAGGAGTCACGCTCCGCGCCCGGCTCGCCCGGTGCGATGTCCGGGCCGTGCAGGGTGTGGTAGCCCAGCTCCGCGAAGTACTCCAGCGCCGCCAGCTCGACGGTGTTCTCGTTGAACGCGCTCACGATGCAACCTCCAACGTCGACTCATCCACCCAGCGCGCCAGCACACTGAGCACCGCCAAGTACTCAAGGGCTTGCTGCTCTGGCATCTCCTGGTCAGCCTCATGCGCAAGCGGGTTACGGATACCAGCAAATACACCCTCGGCAAACATGCGCGCACCACGCTGCACCGACTTGAAGGTCTTGCTACCGTCATCCGGCATACGGTGCAGACGCGGATTCTTCACAGCGGCGGGCTGCTCACTAAACGCCTGGTTGAAAAGATCCGTCTCGCTCACATCACGACGACCGAGCTTGTTCTGCGTCTCCGCATTCAGCTTGCGAATCGCGCCTTCGACAGCCTCACGGAAGTGGCCGGACTGCCAGAGTGACGAGGCACCGCTCCAGACCCAGGGGTGCAGGTCAGCAGCCGAGATCCGCGGGGCATTGTTGCCAAGCTTCTCCTGAAGCTCTTCCTCGCGCTCCAGCGCGGCAATGCCTCGACCTGCCCAATCGCGCAGGTGTTTCCAACGAGACTTCTGTTTCGCCTCGGGAGTCCGGTCGTCGGCAGAACGCCACTGAGGAAGCACGCGATCAAGAATCTGCTCGGCAACGTAGGCAAGTTCAGCCGCGACACTGTCTGGCTTCCTCTGGTGAGTTCCGAGCATGATGACGCCCGAGTTCCCGGAGTTGTCGTAGGCGATCTGGTCGGTCGCGTGGATGAACTCCTTCAGAGACGTGATCGCCCAGGTGGTGTCGAGCCCGCTCATGCCGCGACCCCTTCGGTAGGGACGCGCATGCGACCCGAGAGGAGTTCGGGGAGGAGGGTGTCGCGGAGGGCGGTCAGACGCTGGGTTTCGCTCTCGAGCGACTCGATACGAGCATCGATCGCACGGAGCTTGTCCTCGAGCTCGAAAAGCGCGCCATCGCCGACCCAACGGATCTCGGCACCGTGCACATCGGTCTTATTCACCGAAGCGAACACGGTCCCCTCGCCTTGGAACTTGTCCCAGGCGCTCGACGAGCTCCGCATGGCGTAGTAGAGCGTGCTGGGGTGAGTATCGCTATGGATAGCCGCCACACCGCGCCCGATGCAGCAGTCGGCGCTCGCTCGGTTCAGCTCCCCGACCGGGGCGCGCACCGACATGAGCGTGTCGCTCTTTGCAGCTGTGCGGACGGGGGCGGTTGTCCAGACACGCAGCGACGGGAATCGGACGCCGAAGTCGCGCGTGCCCTGGTAAAAGGGCAAACCATCGCCGTCCTCGTTGAGATCTGCACCCTTCGGCGAGCTTCCCATCGTGATGTCCGCAACGTCCGAGAGCAGCCGTGACTCGCTAGCGGCAGCTGCGAACAGTGCATCCCCTAGCTGCTCCGCAATCGTTACCGCTCGTCGGTTTGACTCGATCTTGTCGTCGAGCGCGCCGAGCGTCGCGGCGATGGCGCGCTGCTCGGACAAGGTCGGCAGGTCTACAATGTAGCTCGCGAGCGAGTCATATTGCACACGCTGACGCCCAGAACTGCCATTCATGGAACTGATGGCATGTTCCCGAATCTCGGGCGAGGTAAACAGATAGTACGCGAACTCACTATCCGAAACCCCTTCTCGTCCGCGGATGACTATGAACTCCGTCGACCCGAATGCCACCTCCTCTTTCGCACTTGGTGTCGCCCGATAGATTGATGTCTTGCCATTCTCCAGGGACGGAGTGATGCGCGCCATAAGCACGTCTCCGTCGAGAAACTTAGTTCCCCCTGAATATGGCTTTTTATGGTCTGCACCCACATCACGGGTGAACGGCACCAGAGATGCCATGTCGACAAACGGCGCATCCTCTCCCTTGGAGAGAACGACCTTCGGGTTGAACAAGAACGCTTTGCCCAGTTGCATCGCGGTCATGATTCCAGTCCCTCTAGTCTCCGCCGAACCTCATCCTCCAGCTCCCGCCCGCGCTCGAACGCGTCGAAGAGTTCCTTCGTAAGGCGATCGATCTTCTCTTCGATCGGTTCGTCGTCTGCCTCGGCCTCGGCGGCGCCGACGTAGCGACCAGGGGTGAGCACGAAGTCGTGCTTAGCGATCTCATCCAGCGAGGCAGCCTTCGCGAAGCCTGGCACGTCCTCGTACCCGCCGTCGTGGTTGCGCCAGGCGTGGTAGGTATCGGCAATCTTGGCAATGTCGTCGTCCGTTAGCACGCGCAGACGGCGTGACTCCATCGTGCCGAGCTTTCGGGCGTCGATGAAGAGCACCTCGCCGCGACGTTCGCGATGCCCGTTGCCGTGCCGAGCCTTCGAGACGAACCAGAGCGAGACGGGGATGCCAGTGTTGAAGAACAGCTTGTCGGGCATCGCAACGATGCAGTCGACCAGGTCGGCCTCGACGAGCTTGCGGCGGATCTCCCCCTCGCCGCCCGTCTTCGACGACAGCGACCCGTTCGCCAGGACGAAGCCCGCTGTGCCTCGTGGGCTCAGGTGGTGGATGAAGTGTTGTACCCACGCGAAGTTCGCATTCCCCTGCGGCGGGGTGCCGTACTGCCAGCGCGGGTCGCCCTCGAGCTTCGCGTCCCACCAGTCCGAGACGTTGAACGGCGGGTTGGCGATCACAAAGTCCGCCCGCAGATCCGGGTGCAGGTCATCAGTGAATGAGTCCGCCGAGCGCGGCCCCATGTCGGCCTCGATGCCCCGCAGCGCCAGGTTCATCTTCGCGAGCTTCCACGTCGTATCCGTGAACTCCTGCCCGTAGACGGAGATGTCGGTGCGCTTACCGCCGTGGGCTTTCACGAACTCGGCCGACTGCACGAACATGCCACCGGAACCCGCCGCAGGGTCATAGACACGCCCCTGGTAGGGCTCCAGCATCTCGACCAGCGTCTTGACTACCGAACGCGGCGTGTAGAAGGCTCCGGCGTCCTTGCCGGTCTCCTTGCCGGCGAACTGGCCGAGGAAGTACTCGTACACTCGGCCCAGCACGTCATCGGCGCCGTGGTCGTCGGTCTCGGTGAAGCCGATCGAACCGATCAAGTCGACGAGCTCGCCCAGGCGTCGCTTGTCGAGGCCGTCGCGGCCGTAGTTACGCGGGAGAACGCCACGCAGGGAAGAGTTCTCCTTCTCGATGAGATCCATCGCCTGGTCGATCTGTTGCCCGATCTCGGGCTGCTTCGCGACTGACTGGATGTAGCCCCAGCGCGCCAGCTCTGGCACCCAGAACACGTTGTGACTGGTGTACTCGTCGCGGTCTTCGAGGAAGTCCGGCAGCCGCTCAGGTTTGATGCCGTCCGCAGCCAGCTCGGCCTCGAGCGCCTTCCGGCGCTCTTCGAAGCGGTCCGAGACGTACTTCAGGAACACCAAACCGAGCACGACGTGCTTGTACTCGCTCGGCTCTTGGTTGCCGCGCAGCTTGTCGGCGGCCTCCCAGAGGGTCTGCTCCAAGGTCTTCTGTGGTTTCGGCTTCGCTGCTCGCGCCATCTGCTGTGCTCTCCTTCGCGCCTATCAGCGCGCCTCTTAAGTTCTTGTCGGGTGCGTGTCTCACGCTACCGGCGGCCTCCGACACTGCTAGGGTGCCGCGCCGCTCGGGCGGGTCGGGGTGTCGCAGGCGGGAGCCGGACGGCTCGACCGGAACGCTGCGATCTGCTTTCAATTGTCGCACATTCATGCAATTACGGGAATATAAGCGGTCGCTCATATTGTATGAATGTGCGCTGCATTGGTGCGTTAATAAAGGCCGCATCCGCCGAGCGAGAACGCATTGCTCTCAAGCTCGAACGGATGCGGCCAGGGGCTCGCCGGTAGCGCGCCGATCACCCCACGGGAGGAAACGCGTCCATGAGGATCTGCATGCGCCGGGGAAGCTCCACGGCGGACACCACCCTCACGTTGACCGCGTCAGTCCACCGCTCGCGGAACACCACCGCCCACGCCGCCGCCGAGAAGTAGTCCTCGTGCCGGGTCAGGCTGAGGCACCAACTCGGATCGCCGTGGGTAAGCGGCAGCAGGATGCTCGACAGCATGCCGTCAGATCCACTGGGCTCCGAGGTGCCGCTGATCTGAATGGCAATGGCGTACTCCCGCGCGACCATGAGCAGATCGACAACCTCCTCCGGCACATCGGTGCCGTCGCCGTTATCGTCGGGTGGCCCGACGATGACCACGTCACCGACGAGCATCGCCTGATGCGCGCCAGGCACGTGGTACCACCACAGGAACGAGGCCCTGGGGTTGAACGGCAGGTGCCGCAGCAGCCCCTCCTCGTTGACGTAGATGGTGACGCCAAGGCTCGGCACATCGACCGCCTCGATCCAACCGTCCACGGCGGCCTGGTAGTCCTCGAGCTTCTCCAGCTCGCGGATCTCCAGGGCTTCGCTGTCATCTGCTGGGATATAGATTCCCTTGACCATGATTCGCCTCCTCCTGTGCGAGCGACCGGGAACCGGGATGGTTCCTGCTGCGGCCGCATGACACGGACGAGGTGGAAGGGAAGGAACGGCGGTGGTCAGCCCGGAGGAGAGCGTGAAAGCTCTCGACTCCGGGCGGCCACCGCTGCATAGGTGGGTCAGGTGCTGGTCGCGCTTGACGACTGCGCCTGCCTGGGTGCGCGTACCGACGCCTTGGTGTCCTTGCCTCCAAGGACGGCGTTGATCGCGTTGCGCTTCGTCTCAGCGTCACGCTCGATCTCGGCCCGCACCTGCTCAGCGCGCTTGAGCACCGCAGGGTCGGACTTCGACTGCTCGACCCAGTGCTCCAGCGCGATCCGAGTCTCCTCGGTCACACTGCGCTCGTTGAGCAGGGCAAGGACTTCGAGCTGCGCTCGGGTGTCCTCACTGGTGCGCACCGACAGCACCTTGTAGGCGGCGCTGCCGTATCCCGACACGGCGGGTGTCTGCTCGCTCATGGCGAGACCTCCTTCATGCGTGCGGCCCGCGATGCCGGATGGATCACGTTCAAGCCGCATAGCAGGAACGAGGTGATCGCTGATTATGACGGAAGAGAATGCAGAGTCAATGGTCCGTTCGGGAATGATGACAATTCCACAACGGACGAAGCCTTGAAGAGGCGCGCGACTTCCCGCATATTCATAAGCAGTATATGCAAGAGCGAAAATTGAATAACTCGCCATCCAACGCACAGAGCGTTCTAACCTTCACGGGCAAGCCACATGGGCGCGGCTTCACTATCGTCGAGCTCCTCGTCGTCATTGTCGTCGTCGCGATCCTGGCTGCTATTAGCATCGTGGCGTATAACGGAGTTCAGAATCGAGCTGAAGAGACGAAGCTTCAAGCGGATCTTCGCCAAGCGGCAGATCAGGTGGCAATCGACCACGCCCTCAACGACGAATACCCTGCTAACGCTGCGGCAGTCAATGAGGGCAAAGGCTTCTCTCCGAGCGATGGAACACGTCTTCAGTACAGCGCCAACGGCGACTCGTACTGCCTGACTGCAACGTCAACCCGCCGCAACGTCCGAGCGTTCTACATATCCAGTAACACCGGCTCCATTCGCGAGGGCGTCTGCGATGGGCATGAGGGACCAGGCTCGGGTGACGGCAGCAGTGGCGACACGGTGACAGCGACGCCGGACGCATGCTTTGCATTTAATAGCGGCACCATCACCGATTACTACGACAGCGAAGGGAACGACTCAGCAAATCCATCCTGCCCGCGCGACGTGGTCATCCCAGCGCAGATTGGCGGTGCGGACGTGACGAGTATTGGTAGCTATGCGTTCATGGACAACCAACTCACCTCGGTGACGATCCCTGATTCTGTGACGAGTATTGGTGCCCAAGCGTTCATGGACAACCAACTCACCTCGGTGACGATCCCTGATTCTGTGACGAGTATTGGTAGCTCCGCATTTCGCAACAACCAACTCACCTCGGTGACGATCCCTGATTCTGTGACGAGTATTGGTAGCTCCGCATTTCGCAACAACCAACTCACCTCGGTGACGATCCCTGATTCTGTGACGAGTATTGGTAGCT
>Ga0180217_1002260_pt1 | contig 18356 bp, 18 predicted proteins | sample eDN3rd37CBELigOP_FD_128521 | JGI IMG/M metagenome (GOLD analysis project Ga0180217, IMG submission 128521) | Enriched Organic Plus compost microbial communities from Emeryville, California, USA - eDNA 3rd pass 37_C BE-Lig OP (version 2) (version 2) ... | reverse complement strand
TCTTCGCCGGCGCTGATCGGCGGTGCGCTGTCGGGGCGGAAGCCGGTCCAGTCCGCCACCCACTCCGGCGCATCGCGCAGGAATGCTTTGGTGCCGAACGCGTCCGGCAGCGCGATCAGCAGATTGCCGCCATAGGTGTGCCGCCATTGATCAAGCACGCGATAGGGGGCCCAGCGCAGTTCCTCGTCGTCGTTGGCCAGTGCGGCCGCGACCATCGGCAGCTCGTGCGCATTGGTGCCGATGGCTTCGAGATCGTTATCCATGGCGAGCAGCACGTTCGAGGTGCCGGTGAAGGCCGGCCCGAGCCCTTCCTTGACGGCTTCGATGCACCAGCGCTGCCACAGGAAGCCGTGACGCCGCCGGGTGCCGAAGTCTGACAGCCGCAGTCCCTCCAGTCTGCGAAGCCGCTCGACTTTCGACCACAGCTTGGCCTTGGCGCGGGCATAGAGCACATCCAGCGCAAAACGTCCCTGACCTTTCATCGCCTGGCGCGAGCGCAGCTCGTTCAGAATGGCGAGCGCAGGAATTTCCCACATCGTGGTGTAGGCCCAATGGCCGTGAAAATGCAGCTCATACTGGCCGTCGACCTTGCGCAATTCGTATTCTGGCAGCCGAAATTCACCCAGCCATCGGATGAATTCCGGCGAGAACATCTGCGTCTTGCCATAGAAGGTGTTGCCGGCGAGCCAGATCAGCTCCTTCTTGCTGAAGCGGAGGCCGCGGGCGTGATCGAGCTGCGCGCGCAGCTCGCCCTCATCGATGATCTCCCCGAGGCGGACGCTGCGGCTGCGATTGATGACCGAGAAGGTCACCTGTTCGTCCGGGTAGAACTCCCGGATCATCTGCATCATCAGCAGCTTGTAGAAGTCGGTATCGAGCAGGCTGCGCACGATCGGGTCGAGCCGCCAGCCATGGTCGTAGGTTCGCGTGGCAATGTCTGTGACCGGCATGCTGAATTACAACTCGACACTCGACGACCACTTGGCCGTCACCTCATGTGTGATTCCTATGCTGGGGAACCGGCATCGGCAATAATAAATGTCGCATGGCCGGGTGTCGCAAGATCGCCGCGACAATCAAGCGGATCACGCCGGGCGCGCATATGCTCGTTCCCCGGGTGGAAAACGGCCATGATTTCGATTAGGAAGGCTGCCAAGGGACGCCTTGCGCGGTGTCGCAGCCTCAGAACGGTCATCTGCAGATGGTCTGAAGGGTGGCGCAGATGATGAGGGGCAGCATGCCGGTCGGGTCTTGGGATTTTCGGTTTCGAACCAGAGCGCTGACGCTGCTCACCCTGCTGGCATGCTCCGGCGTCATGGGGGGATGCGCCGGAGTCGGTGACGGCCCCATGTCGGGGGCTTTCGTCGATCCCGCGAAATACGATCTCTATGACTGCAAGCAGCTCGAGGACGAGCGCAAGGCGCTCGAGGCGCGCAGCAAGACGCTGCAGGGCTATATCGACAAGGCGCAGACCGGCACGGCGGGAACGCTTGTCGGCGAGGCCGTCTATCGGAACGACTATGTGAGTACGCGTGCCTCACTCAAGCTCGCCAACGAAAACTGGGAACGCGGAAAATGTGCGTCGAGCACGGGAGCGCCGGCCCGCTGATCCGATGACGGGAAGGCTCAGGGCCTCCAGTCGTAGACCCAGCTTTGCCGTGCCAGCAGCCGTCGTCCTCCCAGCACGGCCATTCCCAGATCGCGGGCCCATGCGGCCGGCCCTGCCAGATGATAGATCCGGCCATTGCTGCGTGCGAGGTTTTGCACCCGCTTGACCCGTGGCTGGCGGCGGCGTGCATAAAGCGAGAGGCCGGCAGGGATATCGTTTGGCGTGTCGGCCAGGCTCGCGGCCAGGACGGCCGCATCCTCGATCGCCATCGCGGCTCCCTGAGCAGCAAATGGCAGCATTGCATGGGCGGCGTCGCCAAGCAGGGCGACACGTCCTTCGGTCCAGGCAATCGATTGCGGCAGCGTGAACAGCGCCCATTTCCGCCACTGCCTGACCGACGCGATGATCGCACGGGCCGGGCCGGACCAGTGCGGCGGTTGAAAGGCCGCCTGAACCTCGACCATCTCCGCCGGCGCACTCCAGCCGGACTCCCGCCAGCCGCCGGGACTGAAAGCCACCACATTGGTCCGGCGTCCCTGCGACACCGGATAGGTGACCATATGGGCGTTGCTTCCCATCCAGAGCTGCACCGTCGAAGAGGCATCTTCCGGCCGCGGCTGCTCGACCGTCCCGCGCCAGGCGATCAGGTTGCTGAACACGGGAGATGCGTTCGGCAGTAACTGGCGGCGGACATTGGACCAGATGCCGTCGGCACCGATCAGCGCGGCTGCGCGTTCCTCATGGGAGGTCTCTCCCTCCCTGATCCGGCAAACAACCTCGTCAGATGCACACGTATAGCCGGCGAACTCGCTGCCGAGCCGGAGTGTGATTGCGGGATGCGATTGAACCCTGGCGGCCAGGGCCGCCTGGAGGTCGGCGCGATGGATCACCCAGTAGGGCGCATCGCCCGAGCCGGGAGCGAGCGGCAGCCGCACCAACTCGACGCCCCGAGGTCCGCTCATCACGCTGACGCTCTCGGGGGCGATGGCGCGAGCGGCGAGGTCCATTCCGAGGCCAAGTCCGGAAAGAACGCGGCTGGCATTGGGGGAAAGCTGCAGACCGGCGCCGGCTTCCTCCAACCGGTCGGCCTTTTCGACGATGCGGATCTCGAATCCCTTGTCCGCAAGCGCAAGCGCCGCCGTCAATCCCCCGATGCCGGCACCGGCAATGAGGATGGGGCCGCGCGACGTCGCCACCGAGGTCTCAGGTGACTTTGTCCATCACGACGCATTCCGGTGGCCGTGCCGTGCCGGGAGCCAGGTCGGCGGCATAGCGATAGAGCGTCGAGCAGTAGGGGCAGATGATCTCGTTGTCGTTGCCGAGATCGAGAAAAACGTGGGGATGGTCGAAGGGCGGATTGGAACCGACGCACATGAACTCCCGCGATCCGATCTCGATGACGGCCACACCGGCGTCATTATGAAAGTGAGGGACAACGTGATCGGACATCTTGTTTCACCTTTGCTCGCAAACAGCCGCCGGCTGGTCAGGAGGGCACGGACGGGCGCACCATAGGGGCGACTTGCCCTGATTCCTAGAGCGACATTGTGCCGAGCGTTCTGGCGCCAAATTCGACACAATCCTGACATTTTGGAGAAGCCCTCCTTTCGTCTGGCCACTTTCCGCACATATCAAGGCGGCGGTATCGGGCGAAGCATTGAGGCGTTGAAGCATGCGCTGGCGGTTGACCATGGCAGTTGCGGGAGCGGCAGCATGCGCTGCCGCCTGCGGCTTGTTGTGGCCGCATGCCCGCGATGCCGCCGGCCTGCTGGCGGCCCAGGATGATCCCGTCGCTCTGTCCGATCTGCAACTCGTCAGGGTTGTGCGGCAGCAGCCCACCGCCATCGCGGACCAGATCGAGGCCGCGCTGGCAGCAGATGACCCTGACCTTGCAAACAGCTTTGTCGCGTTGGCGGAGGATCTCGGCGTGAGCCTTCCGGCCGAGTTGACGGACCGGGTGGCCGCCGCCGTGGCTCATCAAAACTCGGTGGGGAACACGGCGCAGCGCTTCGCGGCCGGGTTCGTCACCGGGCAGTCCGAGGATGCCGCGGGTCTGTCCGGCGCGGTCGCCGGGGACCTGCTGGTTTTCGGCGACATCCGGGATGTCGTCCGCGAGACCTCAGCCCTCGCCAGGGGCGAGGAGGCCGACCGGGTGATGCTGGGTCTGGCAGCCGCCGGAATTGCCATCACCGCCGCGACCTACGTATCTGTGGGGGGAACCACGCCGGTCCGGGCCGGCCTTTCTCTGGTCAAGGATGCCCGTAAGATCGGGCGACTCAGCGCAGGGTTGTCCCGCTGGGCGGGACGATCGATGCGCGAAGTGGTGGATACGCCGCGCCTGCAGCAGGCCGTCGCATCCTCCTCATTGTTGCGGCCAGCTCAGGCCGCATCCGGGATCAAGGCTGCCTTTCGGACTGAAAAGGCGGGGGCGCTGGTCCGGGTCGCCAAGGATGTCGGACGGATCGGCTCGAAAGCCGGGACACGGGGGGCATTTGATGTGCTGAAGGTTGCGGACAATCCCAAAGAGATCGCGAGGGCTGCGCGGCTGGTCGAGAGCAAGGGGGCGAAAAGCCGTGCCATCCTCAAGATGCTGGGCCGCGGCGCGCTGGTCCTGGCCGCAGGGGCGTTCGAGCTTGCGTTATGGATTTTTTGGGCGCTGATGGCGCTGTTCGGCGTCGTCGCCTCGATCAAGGCTTCGACCGAGCGGCTGACCTGGGCCTGGCTGAATGCGCGCAAGGCGCGTCAGCGTCGGCACCTTCTGGTTTCCTCTCCACTGACGGCTGCCTGATGCGGCCTCAGCCCGCCTCGTGATGGCTGCCCTGCCGCGGCCGTCGCGCCTCTCTCCACACACCCCGTCCCAAGGATAGAACAAGATGCCGAGCTTCCATAACGGCGCCGTCGAGATTGCGTATCTTGACGAGGGGGAGGGCGAGCCGATCGTGCTGGTGCACGGCTTCGCCTCCAGCAAGAACGTCAACTGGGTCTATCCAACCTGGGTTTCCGAACTGAAGAAGCACGGCCGGCGGGTGATTGCGCTCGACAACCGCGGCCATGGAGAGTCGACCAAGCTCTATGATCCTGAGGACTACTACATCAGCATCATGGCCGGCGACATCGTTGCCCTGATGAATCATCTCGGGCTGGAGCGGGCGGATATGATGGGATATTCGCTCGGCGCGCGGTTGACCGGCTATCTTGCCCAAAGCCGGCCCGATCGTCTTCGCTCCGCCGTCTTCGGCGGCCTCGGCATCGGCATGGTCGAAGGCGGAGGCCCCGGTGAAAACGTCGCCAGGGCCCTGGAGGCGGACTCGCTGAACGATGTCAGCGATCCGACGGGCCGCATGTTCCGTGCGTTTGCCGATCAGACCCGTTCGGACCGGCGAGCGCTGGCGGCCTGTCTGCGCGGCTCGCGGCGGCTTGCGACCCGGGAGGAGGTGGCGAGCATTCATGTGCCGGTGCTGATCGCGGTGGGGACCACCGACGAGATTGCCGGCTCGCCGCGCAAACTCGCCGACATCATCCCGCATGCGGAAGTGCTGGATATTCCCGGTCGCGACCACATGCGCGCTGTCGGCGATAAGGTCTACAAGGCCGGCGTGCTCGACTTCCTCTCGCGCCGGCCCTGAAGATCGCGGGCAGGATCAGGCCGCGCCGGGATGCGCCTCCCGGCCGCGCGAGCGCGCGAGGCGCAGCCGCTCAACGGCGATCAGCACGACGAAGACCGCGATCCAGGCCATCCGTGCGCCGTAGCGGTCGTGCGGGCCGGAGATCACGCCGCACAGGAATGCGTTGCCGAGCAGAGCAAGGGCCACCGTGGCGGCAAGCAGGCTGAGATCGCTCAGCCGGCGCAGCCACAGCGCGCGGACCAGGATCACGAAGAGCAGCAGCATTGAGATCAGGGCCACCGGCACGTGGACGGAGTTGATCGGCGTGAAGTTGATGTCCCAGTGCTGTTGATGGGCCGCACGCATCGCCACGGTTTGCGCCGGAAGATAGCGCTCGATGATGCCGTAAGTATGCGGGATCCAGCCGTTGGTGCCTTCGCCGGTCGCGACCATGCGCAATTGCGTGGCGGTCGCCACGAGCGCGGCTTCGACCTGCCACAGCGGGTAGGCCAGCAGCGACTGGTAGGCGATGAAGCCCATCTCGTCATCCATTCCTTCAAAGCGGCCGAGCTTGTTGAAGACGCTGTCGTTGCTCCACAGGAAGTCGTCCGCGGTCGGCGGCAGCTCGTTCCGATAGGGGCACAGCTTCAGCTTGAGCTTGTCGCAGTGGTCGTTGAGGTAGCGCGCGACGATGCCGTCCTGCATCATGCGGCCGAAGGTGACGCCAGGGCCACCGGGAGTCCAGGCGAGCTGCCCGGACAGGGCATAGTTCGCGCTGATGAGCAGCGCTCCGCTGGCGGCGACCGCGAGGCTTCCCTGGATCAGGCCGCTGCGCCTGATGCGCCCGCGCAGCCACGGATAGACCATCCATCCGGCCACGCAGAGCCCGAACAGCACGCCGAAGGTGGCGCTGTGGGTTGCGGCGGAGAACGAGGCGAATGCGAACAGGGCGACTTTTTCGCCGGTCGAGAGCCGGTCGCCATGCGCCACGATCAGAAACAGTGCCAGCACCGCGAGGCCGGCGAAGATGTCGGTGATCAGCATCGATGCCAGCCAGGGCAGCGCCGTGGTGAAACAAAGCACCACGGCAAAAGCGGCCACGCGCATCACGCCCGGCAGGCCCATCACCCGCAGGACGAGGTGAAGCACCCACAACGTCACGGCGGACTGGAATGCGAGATTGATCCAGAAATAGGTGGCCTCGCCATAATGCAGGTAAAGGCCATAGACCGTGGAGCGGCTGGGCACGAGGTAGCCCTCGTACCACCGGGCGAGATAGCCGCCGGTGTCGTACTGGAGCAGCGGATAGCCGTTCCAGAGCGCCGGGGCGACCAGAAGGAGAAACGCGCCGGCCAGGACAGCCAGGGCGATCGTCCGGTGCGATGTCGCCGGAGCACCGGCGGTAAAGGTCTGCGTACTAATGGTCGTGCCCTCGGCCCCTGCTGGCAACATGCTCAGATTCCGCAGTTTTCCCAGCCGGTAGATAATCCGTTGCTGCCACCGGGGACGATTGCGAGGGGCTTTGCGCGATCATATGTCCTGATGGATTTTGGTAATTTGGAGAGAAATTTGCGAGCAATCCGCGGCGGATCAGCTTTTTTTGAGAAATTTGCAAGTAGAAAACGGCGGGCGCCTCAAAATTTCGCATGCGGACAGCCGCGGGCGCGCCATGTTATAAGGGTGGCGTATGAGAAGTGAGGACGGCATGGCGGTGCATCAGGTCAATCCGCAGAACGCAAAGGTAAGCGCGCTGGACCCGATCTGGGATCGTATCCGCCTGGAGGCTGAGGATATCGTGCGCCGGGAGCCCGAGCTCGCGTCCTTCATCTATGGCACGGTGCTGCACCATGCCCGGCTGGAAGCCGCGGTCGTCCACCGGGTGGCCGAACGTCTCGACCATTCGGCGCTGTCCGGCGATCTGATCCGGCAGACCTTTGATGAAGCGCTGCGGGACGACCCGGACATCGGCAATGCCTTCCGCGCCGACCTCGTCGCCGTCTACGACCGCGATCCGGCGACATCCCGCTTCATCGATCCCCTGCTGTACTTCAAGGGTTTCCATGCCATCCAGACCCACCGTCTGGCGCATTGGCTGCACCGCCAGGGCCGCAAGGATTTTGCCTATTACCTGCAGAGCCGTTCGTCCTCGGTGTTCCAGACCGACATCAATCCCGCTGCGAGGATCGGCCGCGGCATCTTTCTCGATCACGCCACCGGCTTTGTCGTCGGCGAGACTGCGGTGATCGAAGACGATGTCTCGATCCTTCACGGCGTCACGCTCGGCGGGACCGGCAAGGAGAACGAGGATCGGCACCCGAAGATCCGTCGCGGAGTCCTGATCGGCGCCGGCGCCAAGATTCTCGGCAATATCGAGATCGGCCGCTGCGCCCGCATCGCGGCCGGCTCGGTCGTCGTCAAGCCGGTACCCAACAATGTCACGGTGGCAGGTGTGCCGGCCAAGGTCGTCGGCGAGGCCGGCTGCGCCGAACCGTCGCGGACCATGGACCAGATGCTCCACGCCACCGGGCTTTGAGGCCGCAGCGTTTGTTTCGGGCGTGAATTCGTATAGACATACCGGCCCGCAACTGACCGCGGGCGGCGCGTTGCCGCAACGGTCAGCCCCGCAAACTGGAGATTCTCGTGGACGTTAAGGAAGTCAGGAAGCTTGATGCCTACCTCAAGCGCGTATTCGGCAATCCGAAGATTCGCGTCGTGCCGCGTCCCAAGAAGGACGACTCGGCTGAGGTCTATATCGGCGAGGAATTCATCGGCGTCCTGTTCGTCGACGACGAGGATGACGATCGCTCGTTCCAGTTCCAGATGGCGATCCTCGAAGACGACCTCGTCGAGGAAGACTGATCGTCCCGCAAGGCTTCAATCCGGCAGGCGGCTGACTGGCGTCGTTTGCCGGGCGCTCTGCTACGCAGGCCCGCGCTTCAGTCGTGGGTGCCGTGAAGCCGTTCGGTGAGACGGTCCATGGCTGCGGCGACCTCACGCCATTGCCCGAGCCATTGGCGCGGATAGCGGAACGTCAGGTCGACGCCGCCGAGGCGGCGTTCGCTGAGACAGGTGCCGGGTGTTTCCGCCTCGCGGGTGCAGCGGGCGACGAATCCGGGCGGCTGCCCCGCCGTGCCACCCATCATCAGATCCTCATTCTCATAAGGGCTGCCGTCACGAAACGCCTGCCGCACCAAACCGTCGTGCTCGGGCGCAGTGGTGGTTTCGAGGTAGCGCGGATAGATGGTCTGCAGCCGGACCTCGGGCGACATCGCGCCGTGATGGTCTGCGATGGTCAGGAAGATGCGCTGCATCGCGATCTCGGCATGCCCCTCGATGTCCGGGCTGAGATGGTGTGGGGGGCTCGGCGGCTGCAGCGACGGAAACGCGAAAGCGAGGTCGACACGCTCCTGGGCGCCGGGCTGCCGCTGAACCTTTTCGCGGATCGCCTGCGGCGGAATGTTGAACAGCACGCCTCCGATGGTGATCGGCAGTCGCGACGGCTGCTCCGACGGGGAGGGTTGCCAGGTCGGCCACAGCAGATAGGCGATGAACACCGCAGCGCTGACGCTGAGCAGGCCGGAGAGCAGCGCCATGCCGTAATAGGGACGCTGCTGCCGGCGGCGGACCGGCCGCGCATGGGAGGATGAAGCTGGTGGCATGGGAGGGGCCGGATCGGTGGAACGGGTCTCCTGGTCGGTCACTGACCGAATCAACCCCGACTATGCCACGGCCGGCATATGTTTGCGCAAGGTGGTGCGCATTGGCCTTCCGGTTCCCGCGCCGTTAACCCTTTTTTAAGGACGTCGTGGCGGAGCGGGGGCGTTTTTGCCAAGCATGACGGCGGTGTTCTTCTTTGAAGGCCTCTCCATGTCTGCGGATGCGTTCAACTCCCTGCTGTCTTTGCTGATCGGGTTTTCGGTGGCGGGCGCGCTGACCTGCGGCTATCAGGCGCTGGTGCAGCAGCCCGCCGGCTTCGGACTGCTGCAGGCCGGAACGGCCTCTCGTTCCTTTGCCGCCGTGCCCTTCCTCGTGTTTGCGGCGCCATTCATCATCATGCGCAATACCATTCTGGGACGGCAGATCGAGCGCCGCCGCGTCGAGTTCGTGATGATGGCAACGGTGCTCGCCGGCTTCTGGAGCCTGATGTCCGGCACTTTCCTCATCATGACGCTGCGCGCGGTCGGTCTGCTGGCCTGAGCGACGGCGATCATCATCGTTGTGTTGCCGGCGGGGTCGGCTAACCTACGATTGGAACATGCAACTCGCGTCAGGATGATTCATGGCGATCTATGAACTCGACGGGCAGGCGCCCGAGCTTCCGTCCGATGGCAACTATTTCGTCGCCGACAGCGCAGCGGTGATGGGCAAGGTCCGTCTGCTCACAGCCGCGAGCATCTGGTTCGGTGCGGTGCTGCGCGGTGACAATGAGTGGATCGAGGTCGGTGAGCACTCCAACGTGCAGGACAACTGCGTCTGTCACACCGACATCGGCTTTCCCTTGACCATCGGCAAGTATTGCACCATCGGCCATCGGGCGGTGCTGCACGGCTGCACCATCGAGGACGGCGCGCTGGTTGGAATGGGAGCCATCGTCATGAATGGCGCCCGCATCGGGCGCGGCAGCGTCGTCGGCTCAGGCGCGGTGGTGACGGAAGGAAAGCAGTTTCCGGAATATTCGCTGATCATTGGCGCGCCGGCGCGCGTGGCGCGCACGCTTGAGCCGGACCAGGCCCAGGCTTTGACCGCCGGTGCTCACTTCTATGTCGCCAATGGCGCGCGCTTCAAAAAAGGATTGCGCAAGATCGGGTGATCCGATCGGGCGCAGCTGTGATCTCCGGGCGCTGTCGATCCTCGGGCGAGCGGCAATCCATCGACTGTTCGGCTGCATTCGTCGCAGCCGCGGCGGAGAGCCTCTGCACATGCCGTCTCGAACATCGATGACGGCGGCATGTCCCGTTCCTGGATAGGGGTGCGGCCAGTCCTTGGGGGAAGGACTGGCCGCGCGCGATCCGGTCTGGGACGGGAGGGGTGGGGGACGACCGGGTCGCGTGTCTCCAAGGTTGATCTTAGCGGGCGCTCGCAGTCGCCACCGCGGAGCTCGGCTGACCAAGCGAGACCCAGACGTTGGGATTGCCCTGCGACTGACGCTTGATGAAGTGGTAGCCGCTCTCGTTCCAGGCGACGACATCCTCGTTCTGATTGTCGAGAATGAATTCGCCCTTGTCGGATTTTACGGTCAGAACCGCGTGACCTTCGCCCTTCTTGTCGCGCACCACGGTGATGAGCAGCGCCTCGCGCGGCCAGCCGGCATCGACCAGCATCTTACGCTTCAGCAGAACGTAGTCTTCGCAGTCACCGTAGCCATCGGTCGGAAGCGACCACTTCTCGACAACGCCCCAGTGCTCCATGTCGGTCATCGGCTTGACAGTGTCGTTGACCCAGCGATTGACGCGAACGAGATCCTTCCACGCCGCCTGAGTCATCACGATGTCGCGCGGCTGCGTGGCACCGCCGCGGCATTCGCCCGGCGTGTCGGAGCAGAATTCCACCCAGCCGATCGGCGGGCGTGCCGTATCGCCGACACTTGCATATTGAACACCGGCGCTGCCGGCATGTGCCGTTGTTGCCAATCCGAACAGGACGGCAGCAAGTGCCAGTCCTTTCCCCTGTCCCCAAGTAACCATTGTGGCCTCCGTTTCTTGTTGGGGCCACTATGCGCACAAAGGCTTTGCACCGCGGCTAAGTCGGCCGTGCGCAATTGACGCGAATACAAGTCAAGACTGGCGAAAACTCGATTCAAATTTGAACTGCATTTGATTCAAATTCTAAACATCCGCGCGCGCTTCAGCTCGATGCCGATCGGGACGTTAACCGCTGGCACGCGGTGGAAGCGGCGGATTCGTCGATCCGGCCGGAAGGCGTTAACACAAGAAGAGGTAAACGCGCCTGGTCAGGTGCGGCTTGAAGCGGCCGGGCGGGCAGCCGGCGAGCGACCTGTGAAGCGCCGGGGCGTTTACCGGGCGGTGACGTTATCTTCCAGAGTTTCCGCAGGCTGCTCGTGGAGGAATTCGAGCGCAATGCCGTCGTCGAGATGACGGACCACCCGGGCCTGCACGTGCCCCAGCGTAACAAGCGCGCCGATACCGGGACGGTGTTCAACCTGAATCGCCGCGCCGGACAGTGAGAGATCGATGATCCGGCAGGTCAGCCGCCGGCCGTCCTCCAGCATGAGGACGGCAATCGGATTGCGCGGAACGATGCGATCGTGACGGCGATCTTCGGGCAGGTTGAGGATGTCGCGATTGGCGAGCCAGGTCAGCTGCGCGGCGAGCTTGTCGCGCTTGCGCGGCGTTGCCGAGACCGTCATGGCGAAGCCATTGTCGATGATGCGGGCGATCTTGCCCTCGACGCGCCCGATATGATCGAGGTAGGCGATCACACGATCGCCGACATTGCCGATGCCGGGCGCGAGCATGGCGAGCCCGCCGGGCGACATATTGATCACCTGGCAAGGATATTCCCGGCGATCCGGCAGCATGTAGCGCCCCAGCAGATGCACTTTCACGCGCTGGAAGCGCCGCCGTTCATGGGCGACCGGTTGCACGGACTGTTGCTGCGCCAGAACCATACTGTTTCACACCGGATCGGCCGTGTCGGGAGTATGGATAAACCTACGGTCGGCAAGGTTAACGCTGCGTTAGCAGGGTTCCATCTCGGATGGTGCCGCGGGCCTTTTGGCGCGATGGCGGCTAGATCAGCCCCTCATAGACCATCAGCCCGCGCGCCAGCGCCAGCTTTTGCAAGAGCCGCGGTGCGAATCGCTGCGGCGGGTGGGCCATGTAGCGCCACGAGCTCAGGCTCAGTCTGGTCAGGTTGTGCCGGCCCTCACTGAACGCGACCAGCAGCCCGGTCAGGCTGACCGGCATATGCGGCCGCGTATTGAACGGCAGCAGCAGCATTTCGAGCGGCGCCGGTTGTCCGTCGGCGGTGTGTGCCGTGACGCCGACCACGGCGGCCAGCTTTTCCCCGGTCACGGCATCGAGGATGTCCTCGATCTCGTCGCGGCAGGTCTCGAACAGCGGGGTGAAGCCCGATCCCTTCAGGTCGAGTCCCAGCAGGGCGCAGACCCGGGTGCCCGCGACGCGGAACGGGTGGCCGCCTTCGGGATCATAGGACAGCACGAAGATGTCGCCGAGCAGCGCGCGAATGGGGCCCGGCTCCAGCGCGCTGCGGTCGGGAGCTGCGGCAAGGCCGCGGCAGTCATCCCAATAGGCGAAGAATTCGCGGCTCGCTGGATGTTTCATAACCGGACTCTGACCCGCGGACGCAGCTTCTGGGACAGATCCGTCCCATCGTCAGGCATGACGCGGCTGTGACTGTTGTTGCAGCAGGATGGGTGCAGCGTCCATGCCGAAGCGGGGTTGTGCCGGACTTTGCGACGTTAACGTTAAATTAACTATGCGGTTGGGGCCATGCGGAAATGCGGTAGTATCACGCTGCTCCAGGATGCCGGGGAAACGCAGACAGCGCCGGGGCGGCCGCCACAGTTTGCTCCAAGGGCTGTGGTGACAGGCCGGCGGTCCGGCGGGGTGGCTGAGAACAGAATGATCGGCTGGGACGCCGGAGGGGTGGGGGCCTCCCGGTGCTGCAGATCGACAGGACGGGGAGGATTCTCGCAATCCTCCCCGTTTTTCATTGGCCCGGAGCAGCAGGGGGCCGGCGGCCCGCCGTCATCGCAGGTCGGGGCGGGAAATCATTCGATACTCTTGATCTGAAAACGAAAACGCCAGCCGCTGGGGCTGGCGAAAGGTTGCTGTCAACGTCGCGACAAGACAATCGATGGTCGAGGCTCCACCGTTGGTAGATCGGTGAGGCACCCTGCAATCCCTGATACTGTGCAGATTTTGTGCGGGAAGTCTGTAGCAAAGAAAGCACACTGTGGCTGGTTTGTCATAGCCCGTGAGAGGCCAACGGCAGGGCCGGACTACGCGGGAGAGCGGACCTTGCACCGGCTGTCCAAGCCGCCTATTCCGACGCATCGATCGCTTTCCTCATCACAGGCACACCGGCCCTTGGATCCCCGCCGTCCCCCACGCGAACCCATTCTGACGCTGCCCGGCGCGCTGACAGCGTATATTGCGCTGCTGGTGATCATCCATGCGGTGCGGATGCTGCTGTTGCCGCTCGAATGGGACTACTGGGTGCTGGAAGTCTTCAGCTTCATCCCCAAGCGGTACGATACCTCTTTGCTGGCGATGCCGCTGGCCGGTGGTGCCGGCGCGAAGATCTGGAGTTTCGTCACCTATTCGCTGCTGCATGCGAACCTTATGCATATCGTCTTCAATGTGCTGTGGCTTTTGCCATTCGGCAGTGCGGTGGCGCGGCGTTTCGGTCCAGGGCGCTTCTTTCTGTTCATGGCGGTGACGGCCGTGGCGGGCGCCGCGGCGCACCTGGTGACGCACGAACATGCGCTGGCGCCGATGATCGGGGCCTCAGCCTCCGTATCCGGCACGATGGCAGCGGCGATCCGCTTCGCCTTCGTGAGGGGCGGCTTTCTTTCATTCCGCCGTGGCGCCGCCGAGGAGGCGGCCGTCGTTCCTGCGCAGCCGTTGTGGCGGGCCCTTCGCGATCCGCGTGTGCTTGGATTCCTTGCGGTCTGGTTCGGCGTCAACATCGTTTTCGGGGTCGGCGCGATCGGTTTGGGCACGACCGACATGACGACGGTGGCCTGGCAAGCTCATATCGGTGGCTTTTTCGCGGGGCTGCTGCTCTTTTCGCTGTTCGATCCGATCCCGCGCCGCAGCATGCACGGCGAGCCGCCGTCTTTGCCGCACCTCTCCGATCGGGACTGACGCTTGCGGCCGGCCGTTGCGGGGCCCCGCAAATTCATCCATCATCGCTTTTGCATTCAGGCGAAGTGCAAAGCGTGGCTTTCGATCTGCCAGGCCGCCACCCATCGCATGAACGGATAGTGCGTCCGGTGGTCACGGGCGCGTGAACCAAATCGATGCTGACGGGTTGCCTGAAAGCGAAGAGGTCGAGATCGCGTCGGCTCGCACCGCGCGATCGCTTTCTGGGAGGCGACAATGACAGTGCGCGCTATTCTCGATTCCAAAGGATACGACATCGTCAGCATCGAGCCCGACATCAAGCTGTCGGACGCGCTCAAGATTCTCGCGCATCGGCGAATCGGCGCGGTACCGGTGATCAGAGACGATCGGATTGAGGGAATCCTGTCGGAGCGTGACGTTGTGCGCGTCCTCGCCGAGCGCGGAGCGGCCGTGCTCGATGAACCGGTGCGGGATGTCATGACCCGCAAGGTGGTTGCGTGCAATGAGAAAGATACCGTCGCCGAAATCATGGAGCGCATGACACGCGGCAAATTCCGCCATCTGCCGGTGCTCGAAGGCGAGCGGATCGTCGGGCTCATTTCGATCGGTGACGTCGTCAAATGGCGCGTCATGGAATATGAGCGCGAACAGGCTGCGCTGCACGATTACATTCAGACGGCCTGAGGTGTGACCGGCCGGCCGAGCTGTTTCGCCAAGGCCGGCCGCAGGCAGCCTCAGCCCTCGTTGCTTTCCGAAGCGGACAAGTCGGGTGGCTCGTCCGCTGGTGCGGTGGGCGCCAGGATGTCGATGGCCTCCTGGATCGCTTCGATCGCGCGCTCGGCGGCGCGGGTGCCATGCGCGATGGTTTCGTCGGCACGATGAAATTCGAACCACCCGATCTGGCCGACGCGCGGCGTAATCAGGAGATCGGGAGGGTCGCCGGCGAGCCGCGCGCGCGTGATTCGATCCTGCATGATGTTGAAGGCATCGATCATCACGGTTGAAATGCCGGGGCGGCCGCCGCCGCCAAAGGACTCCCGTTTCACGGCGCGTTCGGGCGAGAACAGGCGGCCGATGCCGCGCTTCTGCGGAATGTCATCCTCGTCCGAGCCAATCGGCCCATCCGACTCCGAGCCGTGGGAAAAGATCGTTGTGGAATGACCGAACACGTCGCTGCTCAGATTGACGGCGATGACGATCTCCGCGCCCAGCGCACGGGCGGTCGAGACGGGTACCGGATTGACCAGCGCGCCGTCGACCAGCCAGCGGTCACCGACCAGGCACGGCGAAAAGATGCCGGGAAGCGCAAAGGAGGCGCGAATCGCATCGACCAGCCGGCCGTGAGTCAGCCAGATCTCGTGGCCGGTCCGCACCTCGGTCGCGACCGACGCGAATTTTGTCGTCTGGTCTTCGATCAGGGTGTCGCCAAGGGCCGACTCGAGCTGCGCCGCCAGCTTGTCGCCGCCGATCAGGCCGGAGCCATCGAGCTTGATGTCGAGATAGCTGAAGATGTTGCGGCGCTGCAGGCCGCGGGCCCAGTCCTCGAATTCATCGAGATGACCAGATACGTAAGTGCCGCCGACCACCGCGCCGATCGAGGTGCCGACCACGACATCCGGAACGATACCCCGAGCGATCAGTGTCTTGATGATGCCGATGTGAGCGAAGCCGCGCGCCGCGCCGCCGCCCAGCGCGAGACCGACGATGGGGCGCCGCTTCGGGCCGAGGCCGATCTTGTGGCGGCCATTGCCATTGTTCTGGGTTTTTCCGATCAGGCTCCTGAGCACGCCTCATCTCCATCAAAGCTGGTCCAAGCAAAACTGATCCAAGCCGTCACATGCGGATGAGGCGAGTGTCGCTCTCCCGAGGATATTCGGCGGATTGGCGGGGGAACTCTTCGCGCCGCGGACCATCGTCGCGGAGAGGAGCCGCAAGGCCGATTAATTCCGGGTCATTTTGATCGGCTCAGCCATGATTAGCCTGATCCGGGCCGTAACCCAAGCCGGAGAGCAGCATCGCTGCTCTGCGAAGGCGCGGCGGAAGCCGCGGAGAGGCTTGAATTCGCCGCGTTTTCAGTCGAGAACCGGCGCGATGGGACTTTGGTGTGGCAGGATCCGGTGGATGGGGCGCGGCGTCCGGCTCGCGGGCCTTGTGGTGGCCGCGCTCGCCCTCGGCGCCGGAACGCCGGCCAGCGCGCAGTTTTTCAGTGACAACCCGCCCCCGGTCCCTCCGGCCTCTGTTCCACAGGCGCCGCCTGCGCCGGCGATCAACCTGGCTCCGCCGTCGGGACCCGCCACGGCACCCCCGCTTCCTTCCATTCTGACGCAGCCGCCGGTGGCCGCCGTGACACCGCCGGCGCAGCCAGGGCCCGCGGCCCCGGCCGCAGCGCCGCCCCAGGCGACGCTCGCGCTGTCCGCGCGTTACGGCAAGGATCTTCCGGTGATCAATGGAGGACTCGTCTGGCGGGTGTTTTCCGACAAGCCGGACGAGACCGGTGCTTTCAAGCTGGTGCGCGAGGACCACGGTGCCACGCCGAGCATCGCGCTGCCGCCGGGCAATTACGTGGTGCATGTCGCGCTGGGGCTGGTCAGCGCGGCACGATCGGTGCGCGTGCACAGCGAGACCGACCGCGAGCAGTTTCTGCTGCCGGCCGGCGGGCTGCGGATCGATGGACGGGTTGGAACCTCGCGCATCCCTGCCAACCAGCTCTCGTTCAGCATTCGCAAGGGCAGCCAGTTCGACAACGGCGGAGAGAGCCCGGTGGTGGTGCCGAACGCCATGCCCGGTGACGTCGTGATGCTGCCCGAGGGCACCTACAACATCATCTCCACCTATGGCGATGCCAATTCGGTGGTGCGTTCCGACATCCGGGTGCAGGCCGGCAAGCTCACCGATACCACGGTCACGCATCGCGCCGCGGTGATCACGCTCAAGCTCGTCAGCGAAAAGGGCGGGGAGGCGCTTGCCAACACGGCCTGGTCCGTGATCACGCCGGGAGGCGACGTCGTCAAGGAATCGATCGGCGCATTTCCGCGGGTGATTCTCGCCGAGGGCGAGTATCGCGCCATCGCCAAGAACGAGGGCAAGGTGTTCGAGCGCTCGTTCAACGTCGTCAACGGCGTCGATGCCGAGGTCGAGGTTCTGGCCCACTAGAGAGTGATGAGTCCGGGTTGACCCGCCATCTTGCTCCGGAGCGGAGCCGCTGGGGCAGGTGGATTTGCCCGGCTGCCTGCGAAAAACCTTCGCTTCAATCAGCCGCAAGCTGGACGCTGACTCGCCGCTTCAAAGGGCGCAAAGCGGTGGATGAAAATCAATCATTCGCGGTCGCGCCATCGCGAAGAATGACTCTGCTGGCTACCGCACGATAAAAGAAAACCCGTTATATTGCCGGTGCGGCAATTTTGCATTGTGATGGTTCGCAGATTTTCATACGCCCGCCACATTTCACGTGACGCGCGGGCGATGCCGGGGACCATGACGATGTCAGCCGATGCCAGTGCGAGCATTTCCCAACCCGTCTCTCTCAGAGCCCAGATCAATGAGGACTGGCTCGCGGTCATCATCGGACTTCTGGTCTTCGGCCTGGCGCTGCTCAATCTCACCGGAAACGATTTTCTCGGATGGGTCGTCACCACCTCGGTCTATACCAATGTGACGACGGCGCTGGCGCCGTTCGCGAAAACCTATGGCGGGCTCGGCGGGGTCGGCGCGCTGCTGGTGACTTACGCCGCATTTCTCGTGGTGCTGAGCGCCGGCGTTGCCACGCTCGGTGTGGACGTCAAGAAGTTCGCGCTCGCGTTCACCGTGGTCTTTGCGATCTCCTACGCGAGTTGGATCATCGGCAGCTATGCCTATATCGCGGCGGTCACCCCGGCGGAGCAGCAGCGGTTCGGAATTTCCTGGTCGCTCAAGCTCACCAACGAAGTCGGCCTCGTCGTCGCACTGCTCGCCGGCATTATCATCGCGAACTTTGCGCCGCGCCTTGCGGAATGGCTCAAGGAGGCGATCCGTCCCGAGCTCTACATCAAGATTGCGATCGTCATTCTCGGCGCCAGCATCGCGGTGACCGCGGCCGGCCGGCTCAACTTGGCGTCGTCGCTGCTGCTGCGCGGGATCGCGGCGATCGTCGAGGCCTATCTGATCTACTGGGCGGTGGTCTATTTCGTCGCGCGCAAGTGGTTCGGCTTCAGCCGTGAATGGTCGGTGCCGCTGGCTTCCGGCATTTCGATCTGTGGCGTGGCGGCGGCCATCGCCACCGGCGGCGCCATTCGCGCGCGCCCGGCGGTGCCCGTTCTGGTCTCGTCGCTGGTG
>Ga0180217_1002259_pt1 | contig 18366 bp, 18 predicted proteins | sample eDN3rd37CBELigOP_FD_128521 | JGI IMG/M metagenome (GOLD analysis project Ga0180217, IMG submission 128521) | Enriched Organic Plus compost microbial communities from Emeryville, California, USA - eDNA 3rd pass 37_C BE-Lig OP (version 2) (version 2) ... | reverse complement strand
GCATCGGCGGTCAGCACGGCCGTCGGGGCGGCGGCTTCAGCGGCCACGGCGGCGGGGACCTCGGATGCGGCGGGCGCCTCGGACGCGGCGGGCGCCTCGGATGCGGCGTCGCCGGTCACCGGTGCCGCATCGGCAGCCGTCGTCTCGGGCACCGCAGCGTCCGCGGTGCCCTTCTCGTCGTCGGAGCCTCCGCTCGCGATCGGACCGGTCGCGAGATCCTCCACGCCGTCTTCCCCCTTCACACACGCGGACCGCTTGAGGATCCGCCCTCCACCATGGTAGATCGCCCGACGCGCCCGGGCGGCAACGTTCCGGTCACACTCCGCCGGGGAACCGCTGAACGCCGACCGGGGAAGGACCCCCGGTGAGGCGGCGGTTCATCGCCAGGCGAAGCCGATGAGATGGGTGCGACTGAGCATCGCGAGCGGCACCTCGTCGACCTCGTCGCGGGCGACCCACCGGATCTCGGCGATCTCGGCGGCCGGGACCGCGTCCTCGTGGCGGATGCGGATGGCGAACGCGTCGGCGACCACGAGGTGGCCGGGCTCGTTGGCCGCCTGCGCCGTGAACCGGCCGAGGGGCTCGAGGTCCTCGCGGCGGGCGTGCACGCCGATCTCCTCGGCCATCTCCCGGAGGACGGTGTCGGCCGCATCCTCACCCGGCTCGGGCTTGCCGCCCGGCTGCTGGAACACGGTGGCGCCGTGCTTGCGGACGACGAGGGCGAGGCCGGCCTCGTCGGTGACGACGGCGGCGCTGACACGGACGACGGGGGCACCGGCCGCGGGTGTGACGCTCATCCGAACACCTTGCCGGGGTTGAGGATCCCCGCCGGGTCGAAGAGCGCCTTGATGCGCCGCTGCAGCTCCCACTGGTCGTCGCCGAGTTCGTCGGCCAGCCACCGGCGCTTGAGCACCCCGATCCCGTGCTCGCCGGTGAGGGTGCCGCCAAGGCGCAGCGCGGAGCGGAACAGGTCGCCCGCCGCCGCCCAGACGCTGTCGGGCACCTCGGTCCCGGTGAAGACGAAGTTCGGGTGCAGGTTGCCGTCGCCGGCGTGCGCGACGGTCGGGATGACGTGCCCGTACTCCCGCTCGATGCGGGCGATCTCGTCGAACATCGCCGGCAGCGCCGAGCGCGGCACCGACACGTCCTCGATGAGGGTCGTGCCCAGTCGCTCCATCGCCGGATGCATCGAGCGGCGGATCGTGAGCAGCCGCTCACCCTCGACGGGGTCGTCCGAGACGGTCACCGTCCCGCCGCAGGCCTCGAGCACCGACGCGATCCGTGCGGCCTCGGCCCGCGCCGCCGGCCCGTCGGTCTGGATCGTCAGCTGCGCGGCGCCGGATGCGGGCGGCTCCAGCCCGAGCAGGTCGTGCACGGCGGCGAGGCTCGCCGCATCCATGAGCTCCATGATCGCCGGCTGCACGCCCGAGGCCGTGACCGCGGCGCTGCCGGCGGCCGCCGCGCGCACGTCGGGGAAGACCGCGACGATCGAGCACGGTTCCCCGTCGACGACGTGGCGCAGCTTCAGGGTCGCCCCCACCACGACCCCGAGGGTGCCCTCCGACCCGATCATGAGCGAGGTGAGGTCGTACCCGGTGACGCCCTTGACGCTCCGGTGGCCGAGGTGCAGGAGCCGGCCGTCGGCGAGGACCACGTCCAGACCCAGCACCGCGTCGCGGACGACGCCGTACTTCGCGCACAGCAGCCCGCCGGCGCCGGTGGCGATGTTGCCGCCGACCGTGGAGATCTCCCGGCTGGCGGGATCCGGCGCCCACCACACGCCGTGCTCGGCGAGCCGGCGGTTCAGCTCCGCGTTGAGGATGCCGGGTTCGACCACCGCGAGCAGGTCGTCGGGTCGCACCTCCAGGATGCGGTCCATCCGCCGCAGCGACAGTGCGATCTGGCCGGACCCGGTGTTCGCGGCGCCCGCGAGCCCGGTGCCGGCGCCGCGGGGGACGACGGGGGTGCCGGTCTCGGTCGCGATCCGCAGCGTGGTCTGCACGTCCTCGACCGAGCGCGCGTGCACGACGGCGAGCGGGACGCCCTCGGCCGCATGCCCGGACTTGTCGGCGCGTGCGGCGGTCAGCGCCGCATCCGTGGTGTCGACCCCGTCGCCGAGCGCTGCGCGCAGCCGGTCGACGACGGTGCTCATGCGAAGCGGCGGCGTCCGGCGATGACGCCCACGGTCACGGCGACCACGGCGTAGGCCAGGCCCACCCAGGTCAGCTGCATCGCCCACAGCGCCGCGGTGGCGCCGGCGTACACGAACAGTTCGACGACCGCCCGGATGAAGGGGTGGACGGCGAACACCGCGCGCGGCGAGACGAACAGCGCCCACAGCAGGATCGCGAGGACCGGGGTGGCGATGCCCACCGCGATGTTCCACGGGAAGGGCCACGTCACGAAGCCCCAGACGGCCAGCGCGATGAACGCGAGGATCTCGCAGAGGAACGCGACGACGTCGATCGCGCTGAGCGGACGACGGGTGCCGGCGGGCTGCTCGGGGGTCTGGGAACTCACCGGGCCAGTCTACCGGCGGGCCCTGGCGCCCCCTTCCCGCGGATGGGGCGCGGGAACCGGGCTCGGGGTATGCTCGTCGGGTCGCGACTGGCGTTGAGGTGGGGAACCACCGGGGAGCGACCGACTACGGCAATCGACCGCACGCCTGGGCCGATCTGGAACCCCTGCACGCCGTCGTCCTGGAGGCGCAATGACCGACACACTCTTCAACGCTCCGCTGGCCGAGGTCGACCCCGAGATCGCCCAGGTGCTGCAGCGCGAGCTCGATCGCCAGCGCGGCTACCTCGAGATGATCGCGTCCGAGAACTTCGTGCCCGTCTCGGTGCTGCAGTCGCAGGGCTCCGTGCTCACGAACAAGTACGCCGAGGGCTACCCCGGTCGCCGCTACTACGGCGGCTGCGAGGAGGTCGACGTCGCCGAGGAGCTCGCCATCGAGCGGGCCAAGGCCCTGTTCGGTTCCGAGTTCGCGAACGTGCAGCCGCACTCCGGTGCCAGCGCGAACGCCGCCGTGCTGCACGCGCTCGCCCGGCCCGGTGACACGCTGCTCGGCCTCTCGCTCGACCACGGCGGCCACCTCACGCACGGCATGAAGATCAACTTCTCCGGCCGGCTGTACGACATCGTCGCCTACGGCGTCGACCCGGAGACGAGCCTCATCGACATGGACGAGGTGCGCCGCCTCGCCCTCGAGCACAAACCGAAGGTCATCGTCGCCGGCTGGTCCGCCTATCCGCGTCAGCTCGACTTCGCCCGCTTCCGCGAGATCGCCGACGAGGTCGGCGCCTACCTGTGGGTCGACATGGCGCACTTCGCGGGTCTCGTCGCCGCGGGCCTGCACCCGAGCCCGGTGCCGCACGCGCACGTCGTCTCCTCGACCGTGCACAAGACCATCGGCGGGCCCCGTTCCGGCTTCATCCTCAGCAACGACCCCGAGATCGCGAAGAAGATCAACACCGCGGTCTTCCCGGGGCAGCAGGGCGGCCCGCTCATGCACGTGATCGCCGCCAAGGCGACCGCGTTCAAGCTCGCCGCGACCGACGACTTCAAGGACCGCCAGGCGCGCACCCTCCGCGGCGCGAAGATCCTCGCCGACCGGCTCACGCAGCAGGACGTGAAGGATGCGGGGATCACCCTCCGCTCCGGCGGCACCGACGTGCACCTCGTGCTCGTCGACCTCCGCGACGCCGCGATCGACGGCAAGCAGGCGGAGGACCTCCTCCACGAGATCCACATCACGGTGAACCGCAACTCGGTGCCGAACGACCCCCGCCCGCCGATGATCACCTCGGGCCTGCGGATCGGCACCCCGGCGCTCGCGACCCGCGGGTTCGGCGACGCCGAGTTCACCGAGGTCGCCGACATCATCGCCTCCGCGCTCCTGCCGGGCGCGGACGTGGCGGCGCTGCGTGCACGCGTCGCCGCGCTGACCGCCGCCTTCCCGCTGTACCCCGACCTGCAGCAGTGATCGGGGCGGGTTCCCACCCGCATCCGCTTGCCAGCCCAGCATCCCTCTGTGCATAGTGATTTCTGGGCATCAACGAGGAGGACCCATGACGGCGATCAAGCTTGACGGTGTCGCGACGGCGGCGGCGATCACGAAGGAACTCACCGAGCGCGTCGCGGCGCTGAAGGAACGGGGCGTGACCCCGGGGATCGCGACCGTGCTCGTCGGCGCGGACCCGGCGTCGCAGCTCTACGTCGGGATGAAGCACAAGCGTTCGCAGGCGATCGGGATGAACTCGATCCAGCGCGAGCTGCCCGCCGACGCGACGCAGGAGCAGGTCGAGGCGCTCATCGACGAACTGAACGCCGACCCGGCCTGCCACGGGTACATCGTGCAGCTGCCGCTGCCGAAGCACCTGGACACCGATCGGATCCTGGAGCGGATCGACCCGGCGAAGGACGCCGACGGCCTGCACCCGACCAACCTCGGCCGGCTCGTGCTGAACGTGAACACCCCGATCACCTCGCCGCTGCCGTGCACCCCGCGCGGTGTCATCGAGCTGCTCACCCGCAACGGCTACGACCTGAACGGCAAGCACGTCGTGGTCGTCGGGCGCGGCGTCACGATCGGCCGATCCATCGGGCTGCTGCTGACCCGCCGCGACGTCAACGCGACCGTGACCCTCACCCACACCGGCACGGTCGACATGCCGAGCTACCTGCGAGCGGCCGACGTCATCGTCGCCGCCGCCGGCGTGAAGCACCTCGTCACCGCCGCCGACGTGAAGCCGGGCGCCGCGGTGCTCGACGTGGGGGTCACCCGCGAGGACGACCCGGAGACCGGCAAGTCCAAGGTCTACGGCGACGTCGCCCCGGACGTGGCGGAGGTCGCCGGCTGGCTCTCGCCGAACCCGGGCGGCGTCGGCCCCATGACGGTGGCCCTGCTCATGACGAACGTCGTCGAGGCCGCCGAGCGCGCCGCATCCGCCTGACGCCGACCGCTCACCTGTCGCGAGGTGCGCGAACCGGCCGCCGTTGGCGACAGGTGAGCGGGGGCGTGCACGGCGAAACACCGCCGTCACGCGAGGGTGTCACCATCGGGGCATGCTGACCCTGCGCGGGGCGACCCGCATCCTCGTCGACGACGCCACCGAGCGCACCGGAGACCTGGCGGTCGGTGCGGACGGCCGGGTGAGCGGCGAGCCCGTCGGCGGCGAGGTGCTCGACGTCACCGGCTGCGTCGTCACGCCCGGTCTCGTCAACGCCCACCACCACCTGCTCCAGAGCGGCTTCCGTACGCTCCCCGGCACCCGCGGGGTGCCCATGCGGGACTGGCTGCCGGTGATGGCCGCGGCATATGCCGCTGCGGGCATCGATGCCTCGCTCACCGCCGCGACCGCCGCGGTCGGGCTCGCCGAGTCGCTCCTGTGCGGTGTCACCACCGTCGCCGATCACCAGCTGAACTGGCCCGCGGACGCCCCGGTCGAGGACACCGTCGCGATCGCGCGCGCCGTGGCGGATGCGGCCGCCGCCCTCGGCGCGCGGCTCGTGTTCGTGCGCGGCACCGCCCGAGACGACCCCGCTCGAGCGGCCGAGAGCGCCGAGGCGATCGTCGAGAACCTGCTCGGGGCCGCGCACGAGGGCGGGGTCCGCCCCGACGGGATGCTCCAGCTGGCTGTGGGGCCGGCGGGCGTGCACTCCGATGCCGAGGCGACCTTCCGCCGGCTCGGTGCGGTCGCCGCCCGACACGGACTGCGCCGCCGGACGCAGGCGAACGAACAGGTCGACACCGAGATCGCGCTCGAACGGTACGGTCGCCGTCCCCTCGACCTGCTCGAGGAGTGGGGTTGGCTCGCCCCCGACGTCACGATCGCGCACCTGTGCGACATCACGCCGGTCGAGATCGTCCGACTCGCCGACGCGGGCGTCACCGCGACCCACGCCCCCGGATGCGACGTGCCGATGGGGTGGGGGATCGCGCCGGTCGCGGCCCTGCTGGCCGCCGGCGTCCGGGTCGGGCTCGGCACCTCCGGCGGGGGCTCGAACGACGCCGGCCACCTGCTGGCCGACGCCCGGCTCGCGATGCAGGTGTCGGGGCTCGTCGGCCGGCAGCTGCCCGCGCGCACCGTGCTCGGCATGGCCACCGCCGGCGGGGCCGCGGGCCTCGGCCGCGGCGACATCGGGCACCTCCGCCCCGGCGCGCGCGGCGACCTCTGCGTGTGGGACGTGCGCGGCGTGGCCGACGCGGGCGTCGACGACCCGGTCGCCGGGCTCCTGTGGGCCTCGCCCGGTCGCCGCCCGCGGCACGTCGTCGTCGGCGGCCGCGTCGTCGTGCGCGACCACCGGTTGGTCACCGCCGACGAGGACGGGCTCGTCGCGGCGCTGCGCGCCCGCATCCGTCGCTGAGAAGCGCCGGACCGCCGCCTACAGGTCGAGGACGAGGCGCGGGCAGGCGGCCCGGGAGACGCACACCATCATGACGGTGTCGCCCTCCTGCTCCAGCGGGGTGAGAACCGAATCACGGTGCTCCACCTCGCCCTCGAGCACCCCGGTCTCGCAGGTGCCGCAGGTGCCGCGGCGGCAGCTGGAGAGCACGAACGCGTCGGGGGCCTGCGCCTCGATCGCCTCGAGCACGCTCTGCCCGGGCTCGACCGTCACGACCTCGCCGCTGTTCGCGAGCTCGACCTCGAACGGGCCCGGCCACACCGGGTCGCCGAACGCCTTCGCCTCGAACCGCTCCACGTGCAGCCGCTCCGGGGGCACGACGTCCTCGAGCGCCGCGATGAGCCGCGCGGGACCGCACACGTACACGGCGGTGTCCGCATCCAGCCCGGCCGCGAGCGCGGCCACATCCAGTCGCGCCCCCTCGTCGGCGGCGTGCACCCGCACCCGTGCCGGGTCGAGGGCCACGAGCTCGTCGACGAACGCCATCGTGCGGCGCGAGCGTCCCGCGTAGTCGAGCGTCCACTCGGCGCCGGCCGCCTGCGCCGCCAGCACCATCGCGCGGATCGGGGTGATCCCGATCCCGCCGGCGACGAACCGCAGACCTCCACCCGGCGCCGCGGTGAACGCGAAGTGGTTGCGCGGGCCACGCACCCGGATGCGGCCGCCCTCGGCGACCTCGTCGTGCACCCGCACCGAGCCGCCGCGGCCGGCGTCCTCCCGGAGCACCGCGATCCGCCACCGGGACCGGTCGTCCGGGTCGGAGCAGAGCGAGTACTGCCGTTCGAGACCCGGTGCCAGCACCAGGTCGAGATGGGAGCCCGGGGTCCACACCGGCAGGTCGCGGCCGTTGTGCGAGACGAGGTCGAGGGCGACGACGCCCTCCGCCAGCACGGTGCGCGCGGCCACCACGAGGTCGCGTTCGACGTCACTGAAGTAGCTCACAGCCGGTCACGGTAGCCGCGCCATGTGTCCGGCTCGTGACGGATCCGGCTGTTTACGGCACGGCAACACCGGCGGCGGTCGGGTGAAACAGGCGGGGTGTGCAATGGCTCGCAACGTGTTGGCCACGCCAACAAGCCCAGACGGCGACCCCGGCCCCCACGAGCGGCGGCGTCCGAAGTGACCTTGCGGAAGGAAGCGGATGCATCCCGTCAGCGCCGGCAGCCTCACCCCCGGGCAGGAGATCTCCCGGATCGACGGGATCGTGCACGCCGACGGCACCGGCGGCCGGATCGGGTTCCGGGGCGGTGCGGTGGTCGAGGGCGCGCCCGGCCCCGGTGTGACGGTCGACGGCACCGGCTGGCTCGCGCTCACCCCGCCCGCCGACCTGCACGCGCACCTGGACAAGGCCTACACCTGGGATGCGGCGGGCCGCCCCGAAGGCTCGCTCACCGACGCGGTCGCCTGCTGGGCCGCGTTCGGTGCGACCCTCACCGAGGCGCAGATCACCGCCAACGCCCGCCGGCAGGTGCTCGCCGCCCTCGGCGCCGGGGTCACCGCCATCCGCTCGCACGCGAACTTCCACGAGGGTCCCGACCCGCTCCGCGGCATCCGCGCGCTCATCGGCCTGCGCGAGGAGTTCCGCGGGATCGTCGACATCCAGGTGGTCGCACTCCACGGCAGCGACCGCGACGACGACACTATCCGTGCGGCGATCGCACTGGGCGTGGACCTGCTCGGCGGGGTGCCGCACCTCGCACCGGACCCGGCGGCCGAGCTCGAACGCACCCTCCGGCTCGCGGAGGAGGCGTCGATCGGCGTGGACCTGCACGCGGACGAGACGCTCGACCCGGACGCCGGCGACCTGCTCGGCCTCGCCGGGCGCACCCGGGCCTGGCCCCCGGCGATGACCCGGTCCGCCGGGCACTGCGTGAGCCTGGCGATGGTGCCGCCCGCACGGCTCGCCCACGTACTGGCCGCGTGCGCCGAGGCCGACGTGTCGATCATCACGAACCCGCTGACGAACCTCTACCTGCAGGGCTGGCAGCATCCGATCGCCACCCCGCGCGGCATCCCGCCGTTGCGGGCGATCCTCGACGCCGGGGTCACCCTCGCCGCCGGCGGCGACAACGTGCAGGACCCGTTCAACCCGCTCGGCAACGGCGACATGGTCGACGTGATCGCGGCGCTCGTGCTCGCGGGGCACCTCACCCCCGCCGAGGCGTGGCGGGTCGCCGCCGAGGGCGGCCGCCGGGTGTTCGGCCTGCCGCCTGCCGCCGGGCGACCGGGCGACGCCGCCGATCTGCTGCTCGTGCGCGCCGGCGGCGTCGCCGAGGCGATCGCTGAGCGCGCCCCCGACCGGGTCGTCATCCGCGGCGGCCGCGTGGTCGCCGTGCGCCGCAGCACCACCCGCACCGTGGCCGTGCCCGCGCTGCGACCCGTCCACTCCATCGCCGAGGAGGTCCCGGCATGACCGCCACCCTGCGCTTCGACGACATCACGAAGGACTTCGCGACCGGCACCCGGGCGCTCTCCGACGTGTCGCTGAGCATCTCCGCCGGCGAGTTCGTCTCCGTGGTGGGCCCGTCCGGCTGCGGCAAGTCCACCCTGCTCAGACTCGCGGCCGGGCTCGAGGAGACGACCTTCGGCACCGTGGCGAACAACGCCGACGTGACGAGCTTCGTCTTCCAGGACCCGACGCTCCTGGAGTGGCGCTCCGCGCAGAAGAACGTCGAGCTCATCGGCGAGCTCGCCCACGTCCCGGCGGCGGAGCGTCGTGAGCGGGCCCGGGCCGCGCTCGCGATGGTCGGGCTCGCCGGCTTCGAGAACCAGCATCCGCGGGAACTGTCCGGCGGCATGCGGATGCGGGTCTCGATCGCCCGCGCCCTCGTCGCCGAACCGCAGCTCGCCCTGTTCGACGAGCCGTTCGGGGCGCTCGACGAGATCACCCGCCTGAAGATGCAGACCGAGCTGCAGCGGCTGTTCCAGGTGTCCGGGTTCGCCGCCATGTTCATCACCCACTCCATCTCCGAGGCGGTGTACCTCTCCAGCCGCGTCGTGGTGATGAGCGGCCGGCCGGGCCGGATCGTCGAGGACATCGAGCTGCCGTGGGCGTACCCGCGCTCGCCGGAGCTGCGCTACGAACCCGAGTTCGGCCGGATCGCCGGGCACCTGTCCAAGACGCTGGAACTGGAGCACGCATGACCGACGACGTCCTGACCGCCTCCCGCCCGCTCGCCGTCGCGCGCCCCGCACCCGCGACCGCGCCCGCCCGTCCCGCCGGTCTCGCCGCCGCGGGGCGGGCCGGCTCGCGGATGCTGCCCGTGGTCACCGCGATCCTCGGCATCCTCGCCATCTGGTACGCCGTGTCGTACCTGCTGCTGGACCCGAAGCGCCGCTTCCTGCTGCCGCCGCCGCACGAGGTGCTCGCCGAGACGCTCGGCAACCCGCAGGTCATCGGCCCGATGCTCGCCGCACTCGGGCAGACCACGACCGTCGCGCTCATCGGCCTGGCGATCGCGTTCGTCATCGGCACCGGCTGGGCCGTCCTCATGTCGCAGTCCCGGCTCGCCGAGCGGGTGCTCTACCCGTACGCGGTCATCCTGCAGACGATCCCGATCCTCGCGCTCACCCCGCTCATCGGCATCTGGATGGGATACGGCATCCCCGCCCGCATCGTCGTCTGCGTCATCGTCGCCGTCTTCCCGCTCATCTCCAACACGCTGTTCGGCCTGCAGTCGGCCGAGCCGTCCGCGCACGATCTGTTCACCCTGGGCAAGGCCACCCGCGGGCAGCGACTGTGGAAGCTCCAGCTGCCCGCAGCGATCCCGTCGATCTTCACCGGCCTGCGCAACGCCGCAGGACTCTCGGTGATCGGCGCGATCGTCGGCGACTTCTTCTTCCAGCAGGGCAGCCAGGGCATCGGCGGCCTGCTGCGCACCTACACGCTCCGGCTCAACATGGAGCCGCTGTTCCTGGCCATCATCTTCACCGCGCTGTTCGGCGTGGTCGTGTTCTCGGTCTTCGCCGCCCTCGACCGTGTGGTCGTCGGTCGCCTGTTCGGCCCCCGCCGCCGCTGACCGCCCGCCTTCCCCCGGTACCGCCCCACCCGCACCACTCGTTCCACCAGCACCACCCTTCCCAGCCCACCCATTCCCTGGAGGAACCCGTGTCCCACCGCACCCGAGCACTTCCCGTCCGTCGGCTGCTGGCGGCCGGTGCCGTCGCCGCGCTGGCGGTCACCCTGGCATCCTGCGCCGGCGACGACGAGGATGCCGCGAGCACCACGGTCACCGCCCCGGCTGCCGAAGCCGGCGGCGCCCTCGACCTGGCGGGCATCTGCCCCGAGACGATCGTCATGCAGCAGGACTGGCAGCCCGAGGCCGAGCACGGTGCGATGTACGCGCTCGTCGGCGAGGGCTACCGCATCGATGCCGACGCGAAGCGCGTCACCGGGCCGCTGGTCGCCCAGGGCGTGTACACGGGCGTCGACATCGAAGTGCGTCCCGGCGGCCCGAACGTGAACTTCCAGCCGGTGCCGGCGCTCATGTACCTAGACCCGGACATCTTCATCGGCGCGGTCAACACGGATGCGGCGATCGTCGCCGCCGCCGACCAGCCGACGGTCGCGGTCACCTCGCAGCTCACCTGGAGCCCGCAGATCCTCATGTGGGATCCGGCCAGCCACGACGGCGCCACCACGATCGCGGAGGCCGCCGCCGACGGCGCACCGGTGGTCACCTCGGGCGACATCATCCCGGCCATGCTGCTGTCGCAGGGCATCATCGAACCCTCGCAGGTCGACACCAGCTATGAGGGCACCCCGCAGCGCTTCGTGGCGGACCCGTCGATCCTGCAGCAGGGCTTCGCGACCTCCGAGCCGTACTTCTACGAGGAGGAGATCGAGGAGTGGGGCGAGCCCATCGGCTTCCAGCTCCTGTCCGAGATCGGCTACTCGATCTACCCCGAGCCGCTCGCGGTGCGCCCGGAGACGATCGAGGAGTACGGCGACTGCCTGGCCAAGCTCGTGCCGATCATGCAGCAGGCGCAGATCGACTTCCTCGCCGAGCCCGACACCACGATCGACCTCATCCTCGAGCTCGTGGACGCCTACCAGACCGGCTGGACCTACTCGCGCGGGCTGGCCGAGTACTCCGTCGAGTCGCAGCGGAGCCTCGGCATCGTGATCGACGACCCGGCGTCGGGGGTGTTCGGGCAGTTCGACCCGGGCCGCATGCAGGCGATCGTCGACGACTTCGTGCCCTTCCTCGTCGAAACCGGTGCGATGAGCGAGGCCGACGCCGCCGACGTGGACGTCGAGGCGCTCTACACCAACGAGTTCATCGACCCGTCGATCTCCATCGGCTGACCCGCCGGCAGCCCGCGGCCCGGCACGATCACCCCGTGCCGGGCCGCGGGGTGTCCGTTCGGCCGACGCCCGCCGCGAGCGCATCGAGCCGGGCGGCGAAGCACAGTGCCAGGGTCGCGGCCGGCCCGGGGTCGGCGCCGGCGTTGCCGCGGATGTTCACGGTCGTGGCGCGGACCGCCGCAGCCAGCAGCACCGCGGCGACCTCGGCGTCGGCGCGCACCCGCGGCTCCCCGTGTCGTGCCGACCAGGCGAGCGCGGGTTCCAGGCGACGGGCGGTCTCGACGATGCGGATGCTGCACCCCGAGGCCGCGGTCAGCGCGGCGGCGACCGCATCCGCCCGTCCGGGATCGTGCGACGGGCGCCGGAACGCGGCGGCGAGACCGGCGGACGCCGCGGCGTCGTCGGCCGCGTCGACCAGGGCCGCGGCACGCACGGCGCTCGCCTCGGCCAGGTGCGCGTCACGCTCGGGGCCGGGGGCGGTGTAACCGAGCACCATCTCCACGAGCGCGGCAGCGTGGGCGAGCACGGCGGCCGCGGCCGCCCCGCCGCCGGGCGCCGGAACGGGGCGCGCAAGCCCGTCCAGCCACGATCCGAGGGTGTGTCCGGCGGGGTCGGGGAGGGGTGGCATGGCCGGGAGTCTACGGGTGACCTGACCGTTACACGGGCGAAACCACGGCGCCCTATCGTCGGCCGTGTTGGCCACGCCAACACGGAGGGAGGATTCGGATGCGGTTCGCGACACGGCAGCCCGCCGCCCCCTCCGCGCGGGCGCGGGCGCTCCTGGAGACGGCGCCCGCGCTCCGCGAACTCGACGACGTCGGGCCCGACCCCGACCGGCTCCGGCAGGCCGCACTCGTCGCCGCGGGCACGGTCCTCGTCCGGGACCGCCCGGGACCGCGGGTGCTCTCTCCGGCACACCAGGCGGCCGTGCTCACCGCGGCCGGCGTGGACGTCGTCGTCGAGCTGAGCTGCCGCCACCGCAACCGCGTCGCGCTGGAGGGGGAGGTGGGGGCGCTCGCGGACTGCGGGGTCGCCGGAGTGCTGGTCACCGAGGGCGACGGGCCGGAGGACACCCCCGCCCGCCCGGTCCACGACCTCGACGCCGCGGGACTGGCCCGGCTCGTGGCCGACGCCGGACTCGCGGTGCTCGTGGTCGACGACCGGCAGGTGCAGACCGCATCCCGCCCCGCGGGGGACGTCGGGGGACCCCGCGCGGCGGGCAGCTGCCCGAAGCGGATGACCTACGGGCCGTGCGGCGGCGTCGACCCGGACGGCAGCTGCGAGATCGACGCGGACCCGTGCGCGTTCCTCGACGCGCGCCTGCCGGTCCGCTGGCGCGAGACGACCGCACCCGCCGCCCCCGCGGCCGCCCCCGCCGCGCGCGAGCTGCGCGACATCCTGCGCCGCCGCCCGCTCGTGCTCTCGGGCCTGCCGGTGCGGGCCCGGGTGGCCGCCGACGTCGCCGCCGCCGCGGACGTGCTGCGCGGCAGCGTCGACGCCGTGCTGAGCGGTGACGCCGGCTGGTCGCGCACGCAGTTCCCGCCCGCCTACCGGGCCCACCTCATCGCGCGGGCCGGTCTCCGCGTCTGGATGGGCGTGAACGCCCGCGACCGCAACCGCGCCGCACTCGACGCCGAACTCGCCTCGCTCGCCGCCCAGGGCGTCGCGGGCGTCCACCTCGTCACCGGCGACCACACCGACACGGGGGAACGGCCCGACGCGGCCCCCGTCTTCGACCTCGAGTCGACCACGATGCTGCCCCGTGCCCGCCGGCAGGGGCTGTTCACCTCCTTCGCCGAGTCGCCCGCCGCCCCGCCGCAGACGGCACGCGGCGGCCGGGTGCGCCAGAAGCAGCTCGCCGGCGGCGAGCTGTGCATGCTGCAGTACTGCGGCGACCCCGCCGACGTGGCGGCGTTCATCGCGCAGTGCCGCGACGCCGGCGCGGACGTGCCCGTGCTGCCCGGGGTGCCCGTGGTCATCGACCGCGAGGGGGCCGAACAGCTCGCCGGCTTCCACGCGGCGAAGCTCCCCACCGGCTACCTCGAGGCGCTGCTGGCCGCCGACGACGTCGAGGCCGAGGGCATCCGCCTCGCGATCGCGTACGGTCGCGCGCTCCTCTCCGTCGACGGGGTGGCCGGGGTCGTCGTCGCCGGGGGCGTCCGTCCCGGCCGCGAACTCGCCTCCGCCCACGCGCTCGCCGAGGTGTCCGCCGCGCTCGGGGGCGGGTCGTGAGCGTGCGCTCAGTCCCGGTGGCGGAACTCCTTCACCACGAGCGCACGGCACTCGCTGCCGGGGTCGGTGCGCCAACGGTGGCGCACGCCGCCCTCGTAGTAGGTCGCGTCCCCCTGTTCGAGACGGACCTCCCGGTCGTCCAGGGTCACCGTCAGCGCGCCCTCCAGCACGTACACGAACTCGTCCTCGGCGTGTTCCCACCACTGCTCGTCGCCGAACGAACCGCGGAAGACCATCGGCACGAACGCCGGCGTCCCCTGCTGCGCCAGCACCGTGACCGGCCCGGTGCCGGCATCCAGCGGCGACTGCTCGCCGGCCCGGAACACGTGCGAGGTGCCGCGCCGTCGGGGTGCCTCGTCGGCGCCCGTGAGCAGGTCCTGCTGCGTCGTGCCGAGCGCGCGGGCGATGCGGAACAGCGACGCCATGCTCAGGCGCTCCAGCCCACGCTCCACCTGGCTGAGGAAGGAGTGGGACAGCCCGGCCTCGGCCGCGGCCTTCGTGAGGGTGAGCCCCCGCTCCTGCCGGAGCGCGCGGATGCGGGCGCCCAGCGCCCGTGCCGCCTCGTCGACCGTCGCCGGTCCCCGGTCCGGGGCCGGGACGGCGGGCGCGTTCTCAGTCACGGCTGCAGCGTATCGGCTCGCGCCGCGCAGGGAGCCGCGGCGGGGCCGGAGGCCGCGCACCACGTCGGGCGCGCGAGTGCGCCGCCCCGACCGACGAGTGACTCATCACCCGGCTCGTCGGCCGCCACCACCGGGAGATGGGTCCGAGGAGGAGACCGATGACCGATCCCGATTACGACGCCCTCGAAGCGGAACTCGCCGAACTGCTGGGGCCGCGCGGCGTCTCGCGCGACATGCGCCAGCGCGAGAAGGCGTCCGTCGACGGCGCCCGCATGTCGCCCATCATCGCCGAGCTGCTGCCGCTCGGCGTCGCCGACATCGTGGCGTTCCCCACCAGCGCGGAGGAGATCGCGCAGGTCGTGGCCGCAGCATCCCGCCACGGCGTCGCGATCACCCCGCGCGGCAAGGGAACCGGCAACTACGGGCAGGCCATCCCGATGCCCGGCGGCCTCGTGCTCGACACCTCCCGCGCGCGCACGATCGTCGAGGTCGGCGACGGATGGATCACAGCGGATGCGGGTGCGCCGATGGCCGCGATGGAGCAGGCCGCCCGCGCGGCCGGGCAGCAGCTGTGGATGTACCCCTCCACCGTGCACTCGACCGTCGGCGGCTTCCTCGCCGGTGGTTCCGGCGGCACCGGCACCATCAAGCACGGCGCGAACCACATGGGCTTCGTCGTCGCGCTCGATGTGGTCACCCCCACCTCGGGCGGGCTGCTGCACGTCGAGGGGGAGGAGGCGCTCGGGTTCGTCCACACCTACGGCACCGCCGGCATCATCGCGCGCGCCACCGTGCGGCTCGAGCCGCTGCAGGACTGGCGGGGGCTGTACGCCTCGTTCCCCGACTTCGCCGGCGCGCTCTCGGTCATCCGCGAGCTCGGCCGCCTGGAGCCGCTGCCCCGGCTCGTCTCAGCCGACACCCCGCACATCACCGCACAGCTCCCGCCGGACCCGGCCTTCCCCGCGGGGCGCAGCTCGCTTCGGATGATCGCCGATCCCGCGACGCTCGAGCCCGCCGTGGCGACGATCGAGGCCGCGGGCGGCCGTGTCGAGGACGTCCGCACCGGTCCGCAGGTCTCGGCGAACATCTCCGTGCTCAGCTACAACCACCCCATCGAGTGGCTGCAGAAGTCCGAACCCGGCGTGTACTTCCACGTCGAGGTCTCCGGCGACGCGCTCGTCGAGCGCATCGACGAGGTGCACGCCGTGTACCCGGGCGGGCTTCTGCACATCGAGGCGGGCAACACGGTCCCGATCGGGATGCTCGCGGGCGTGTACGAGAGCCCCGAGGCCGTGTACGCGGGCATCCGCGACCTCGAGGCCCTCGGCGTCGGCGTGCACAACCCGCACCAGTGGAACGTCGACTTCCGACTGCAGGAGACGATCGACCTCGCCCGCACCACCGACCCGGCGGGCCTGCTGAACCCCGGCAAGCTCAACCCCGACTACACCGGGCCGACCAAGGGTGCGATCCGATGACCGCCCCCGCCACCCGGCAGTGGGCCGACCTCGCCGGCCCGGTCCTCGCCGAGACCCTCACCGAGCGCTCCCTCGCGGTCATCCCGATCGGCGCGCTCGAACACCACGGCCCGCACCTGCCGCTGCGCACCGACGCCCTCGTCGCAGAGGCGGTGGCGACCGCCGCGGTCGAGCGGGCCGCCGCATCCGGCATCGACGCCTGGGTGCTGCCCACCGTCGTCTACACGAAGTCGGACGAACACCACTGGGCGCCCGGCACCGTGTGGCTGGAGGGCACCACCCTGCTCGACCAGCTCGTCGAGATCGGCCGGTCGATCGCGCAGACACCGGCCCGCACCGTCGTGTTCGTCAACGGCCACGGCGGCAACGTCATGCTGCTCGGCTGGGTGAACCGGGAGCTGCGGCGCCGGTTCGGGCTCCGCTCCTTCTCCATGCCGGCGAGCATCGGCGGCGCCGGCGACGGTCGCGACGGCCGGCCGGACGAGCTCGGCCAGGGCATCCACGCCGGCTACGCCGAGACCTCCGTCGTCATGCACCTCGCCCCGCATCTGGTCGCCGACCGGTTGCCGCCGCGCAACGTGCCGGAGAAGATCGCCGGGATGCGGTACATCGGCTTCAACGGCAAGCCCGTCATGTTCGGCTGGACCAGTGACGACTTCGGGCCCACCGGCGTCATCGGCGACCCCACGGGAGCCAGCGCCGAGGCCGGGGCGGCGCTGTTCGAGCGGGCGGTCGCGTTCGTGACCGAGGCGCTCGCCGAGATCGACGGATTCGAGTTCGTCTGAGCGGCGGACCGGGAGAGGAACACCCATGACCACCGACCTGTCCACCGCGATCGCGCCGGTGCTCGGCGACGCCGACACCGCCGACCCCGCCGCGCTCGCCGCATCCTGGCTGCCCCCGCTCGGGGCCGAGCCGATGCGGATGACGCTGTCCACGATCGACGCCGACGGCTTCCCCCGTGCTCGCACGGTGCTGCTCAGCGAGTTCGACGGGGAGCGGTTCTACTTCCACACCGACGCGGACAGCGCGAAGATCGCCGACCTCCAGGCGAACCCGCGCGTCGCGCTCACCGTGCTCTGGCCCGACGGGTCCAGGCAACTCGTCGTGCAGGGCACCGCGAGTCCTGCCCCGGCCGCGGAGCTCGCCGACGCGTTCCGGCGCCGTTCGCCCTACCTCAAGCAGCTCGCCTGGCTGAACACCGCCGACCACGCGCGGCTGCCCTTCGCCGAGCGCGAGGCGGTCTGGGCCGCGTTCGCCGCCGAGGTGCCCGAGCCCGCGCAGCCCGAGGGGTGGACCGGCTACGGCGTGCTGCCGCATCGGCTGCTGTTCTGGGCCGCCCACCCCACGGGTGGCAGCGCGAGCCGCCGCATCGAGTACGTCCGCGAGGGCGACGGCTGGGCGCACCGGCCCATCCCGGGCTGAGTCACCGCATCCGCCCCGGGCCCCCTCCCGCCGTGGGGGACCGGCTCCCTCCCACCGTGGGGGACCGGTCCCGCACGAGCGTAGGCTTGGTGAGGCACGACGAGGGTTCGTGCCCGAAGGGACGAGACGTGCGGGTGAGATCTGGGTCGGACTGGCGGGAAGGCATCCCGTTCGAGAAGCCGACGAACCTGGCGGAGGTCGCGCCGGGTGAGCCCGCCCGCTGCTTCGGCTGCGGCCCGACGTCCGAGGCCGTCGACCGCGAGAAGCTTCTCGCGTACAAGCACCGCCACCCGGGCAACCACGACGGCTTCGTGCGCTTCTACTGCACCGCCCACGTGCCTGCGACGGTCGCCCCTGCGGTGCCCGCGCCGGTCGTCGGCGGCAAGACCGTCCGCCGCCCGCGCGTCGCCGGTGCCCCCGCCGCCAAGGCCGCGGCCCCCGCGCGCACCCCGAAGCCGACCCCCTCGGCCGACCGCGTCCGCCCGGTCTGCCCGACCTGCTTCATGGAGGTGCCGCCGAGCGGCATCTGCGGCACCTGCGGCTGACCGCCGCCCCGCAACCTCAGGGACCGCGAGACTGCATCTGCGACACGAGACTGCATCCAATGGACGCTGTCTCGTGCGGCAGATGCAGTCTCGCGGTCTTTGCGCGTTGGCCCGGGTGATGGGGCGGGTGAGCATTCGTTCTTGATATTGCATTATCGGGAGGGAAATGTAATATGAAGGCGTGCCTCAGGGCACTCACGCCGAAGTGAGAACGAAGGAGAGTCCAGTGGGCGCACGACGCGGACACGAGTATCTGGCCGGCCTCGCCGATGGGCGCGAGGTCTGGTACGGCGCAGAGCGCATCGACGTGACCGCGCACCCCGTGTTCGCGGGCTCGATCGCCGGCATGG
>Ga0180217_1002258_pt1 | contig 18367 bp, 17 predicted proteins | sample eDN3rd37CBELigOP_FD_128521 | JGI IMG/M metagenome (GOLD analysis project Ga0180217, IMG submission 128521) | Enriched Organic Plus compost microbial communities from Emeryville, California, USA - eDNA 3rd pass 37_C BE-Lig OP (version 2) (version 2) ... | reverse complement strand
GGGTTGCGGCACGACCGTGAAGGACTACGGCTTCATGCTGCGGACCGATCCGGCCTATGCCGAAAAGGCTGCGCGGGTCTCGAGCCTTGCCAAGGACATCAGCGAATATCTGGTCACCCTGCCGGCGTCCGGCCCGGTCCGACAGACGGGTCTGACGGTCGCCTACCACGCCGCCTGTTCACTGCAGCATGGTCAGCGTGTCATTCGTCAGCCCAAGGAGCTTCTGACCCGTCACGGCTTCATCGTGAGGGACATTCCGGAAGGGCATTTGTGCTGTGGCTCGGCCGGGACTTACAATATCTTGCAAAGCGACATTGCGCAGACGCTCCGGGACCGTAAGATCGCAAACATCGCTCAACTGAGTCCCGACGTGATCGCGGCAGGCAATATCGGATGTATGACGCAGATCGCATCGGGCACGGCGATCCCGGTGGTTCACCCGGTCGAGTTGATCGATTGGGCCACGGGAGGCCCGAAGCCGACGGGATTGTCCGGCGGCGCGCAAGCAATGCCGGGCGAAGGGGATCTGGTGACCGTCGCAAAGACTCAAGCACCAGCCTAGCGGCAGCCTAGCGCAAACTTTCGGAGAGAAGTCATGGCGAAGAAGGCAAAGAAGGGGAAGAAGGCCAAGAAGGCCAAGAAGGGCAAAAAAGCCAAGAAAGTGAGCATGCCCAAGAAGAAAAAAGGCGCAAAGAAAAGCGCGAAAAAAGGCGCGAAGAAAAGCGCAAAGAAGGGCGTGAAGAAAGGCAAAAAGGCCAAGAAAACCAAGGCCAAGAAGGCCGCTGCGTCCAGAAAGACCGCAGCACCGAAGAAGAAAAAGAGAGCAAGGAAGGCCGCGTCCAGGGCGGCTGCGCCTGCGTCTGAACCCGAAGCCGCTCCGGAATCGTCGAGCGACACGGGGTATCGGCCGTTCGGCGACTCCAGTTCGACCTGAAGAGGCTTCCAGACGTCAGATCAGTTCGGCCCGGCCTGCACAGCAGCCGGGCCGTTCGCTTTTTGGAAAGGGTCGCAATCCGTCACGGATGGTGTAGCCTTCTTGGGTCCGCATATGGAGAAGTGCTGTTGACCGAGATTTTCGTGACAAAAGCATCCGACCTGCCGGATGGCGAGCGGCGTATCGTGTCGCATAACGGCGTCGAGATCGGCGTCTTTCACTGGGAGGGCGCCTTCTATGCCTACCAGAACCTGTGCGTCCATCAGGGCGGCCCCGCTTGCGAGGGCCTGATCATGCATAAGGTCGAGGACGTCCTGGCGCCCGACCGCACCTGGCACGGCCAGCGCTTTTCCGCCGATCAGGTGCATTTCGTCTGCCCCTGGCATGGCTACGAATACGATCTGCGGACCGGTGAATGCGCGGCCGATCGGCGTCTCAAGCTGAAGACCTACGAGGTGGTGCGGCGTGGTGAGGACGTCTATGTCCGCGCCGACTGACGCCGCGGCGACGGCGGCCTTGCTCGCGGGTCTGCCGCACATGCGCGACGACGAGCTTCAGTCGCTGCTTGCGGCAACCATCCGCGAATATGCCGCGCGGGCCGAAACCTCTGACGATCCGCTGGCCGCGCTGCCGCCAGAGAGCGATGTCAGCGCTACCGAGGCCATGCTTGTGGTCTCCGCGATCCTGAAGGCCGTGAACATCCAGGTGTTCGAACTCGGGATGTGGCAATCCTGGTCGGGACGGTGAACGAGGCGAATATGGAACTTCCGCTCAGCGATTATCGCAAGATGGCCGTGGCCGAATTCGACACGACCAAGCTGCTCGCCCATGCCGCCCAGCAGGCCAAGGATCGGGGCTACGACCGCTTCCCGATCGTGGATGTGGACTCCCATCACTACGAGTCCGAATCCATGTCCGAGATCCTCGAATATCTGGACGATCCGGTTCTGCGCCAACTCATGCTCAGCGCGGGTCAGGCCAATGCCAAGAACAACGGCGTGTTGCCAACCGGCGTCGGCTATCAGGACATGGGCGGACGGGTTACCCGGTATCCGCTGCGCAAGATGGAGAAGGCCGACGGCCCCCAGCATCGCGACATCACGCTGACCAAGCGGTGGATGGATTGCATGGGTGTCGACATCGCGATCCTCTTTCCGACCCCGATGCTTCAACTCGGTGTGCATCCGCAGGTCGAAGTCGAAGTCGCACTGGCGCGCGCCTATAATCGATGGCTTTGCGAGAAGGTGCTGGCGAAGGAGCCTCGCCTTCGCTCCATGCTCTATCTGCCCTTCAACGACGCCGAAGCCAGCTTCCGCATGGTGCAGGAATTCGGCCGGCACGAGGGCGTCTGCGGCTTCATGGTCACGGCGGCGCGCTACCGGCCGGTGCACCACAATTCCTATATGAAGACCTATGCGCTTCTGGAGGATCTCGGGCTGCCGCTCGGCTTCCATGCCGCCTATAACTGGAACGACCAGTCGATGTCGATGCTGAACCGGTTCATCTCGGTGCATGCGCTCGGCTTCACGGTTCACAACATGATCCACATGGCGAACTGGATCGTGAACGGGCTGCCGGAGCGCTTCCCCAAGCTCAAGGTCGTGTGGATCGAAAGCGGCCTTGCATGGATCCCGTTCATGATGCAGCGCTTCGACAACGAATACATGATGCGCTCGTCCGAGGCGCCGGCGCTGAAGCGGCCGCCGAGCGACTACATGCGCGAGATGTTCTACACGACGCAGCCGATGGAAATGACCGACATGGGCGCGCTGGAAACCACGATGCGCATGATCAACGCCGAGACCCAGCTGATGTATTCGTCGGACTATCCGCACTGGGATTTTGATTTGCCGTCGACGATCTACGATCTGCCGTTTCTCTCGGAGACCGCAAAGCGCAACATTCTCGGCGGCAACGCCATCAGGCTGTTCAATCTGAAGCTGCCCGAGAAGAAGCTGGCGCAGGTGGCGTGATGACCTGATCGGATACCGGCGTCATTGCGAGCGCAGCGAAGCAATCCATAAGCGATTGCACGGTATCGTGGATTGCGTCGTCGCTTCGCTCGTCGCGATGACGACTTTGTCGAAATAGACCGGACACGAAAGAAGATCCGGCCATAAACCACGGGAGGACGTCATGCTGAGGCTTATCTTGGCCGCACTTGCGCTTGCGCTCTCGCCGCTTGCGGCGGCCGCGCAGACCGACACGCTGAAGGTTGCGATCTCGCAGCGGTTTTTCTGGGACTCGTCCTTTGTCGAATTCGCCGAGAAAGCCGGATTCTTCAAGGAAGCCGGCCTTACGGTGGAGCCGTTCTATACCGATGGCGGCGCGGCGACCCTGACCACGGTACTCTCGGGCAGCACCGATATCGGGCTCTCCAACGGACTGCTGGGCGTGATCGGAGCCTATGTGAAGGGCGCGCCGGTGCGCGTGATTTCCGCGCAGATGACCGGCGCCGGCGAGCTCTATTGGTACGTGAAGTCCGACAGCCCGATCAAATCGTTCAAGGACCCCTCTATCAAGACCGTGGCGTTTTCCTCGCCCGGCTCTTCGTCGAACCTGATCCTGCTCGCGCTGCTCAAGCAGGCCGGCTCCGGCGCGAAGACGGTGGCGACCGGCGGTGCGCCCGCGACACTGACGCAAGTGATGACCGGGCAGATCGATGTCGGCTGGGCGGCAGCGCCGTTCGGTCTGAAACAGCTCAACGAGCAGCAGATCCGCGTGGTTGCCCGCACCCTCGACGTGCCGCAGCTCGCCAACCAGACGATCCGAGTGAACATCGCCAACGAGAATGCGCTGAAGACCAAGCGCGCCGCGATCGAGAAATTCATGCGCGTCTATGCACGCGCGATCGACTGGGCCTACGAGAATCCCCGCGCCATCGAGATCTTCGCCGAGAACATGAAGCTGCCGCCCGACATCGCGAAGAAAGCCGTCAGCGAATTCTATCCGAAGGCGGGGCTGCAGATCGGCGAGATCAAGGGCCTCGACCTCACGCTGCAGGATGCGCTGGACTACAAATACATCCCTGCGGCGAAGACGGCGCAGGATATCGCGCCGCTTTTCGATATCGTCTACAAGCCCGGAAAATGAGGAACCCTGCGCAAGCAGCGGGTCTCCATTTCCTGATTTGAAACACCCATCGGCCGACGGATTTGCCCCGGCATGCGAGCATTGCATCGCATGCGCGGGGGCTGGTAGCATTGATCCGTGGCGGCCTTATCGGCACGCCGAACAAATCCACAAAACCGACCGGAGGGTTCGCCTATGGCGTACAACATTCTCATTCTGGGCGCAGCTTACGGTTCGCTGCTCGCCTCGAAGATGCTGTTCGGCGGACACAAGATCCATCACGTGTGTCTGCCCGCCGAAGCGGACCTCATCAATTCGCAAGGCTTCCTCATTCGCCTGCCGGTGAAGGGCCGCAAGGACCCCGTCATCCTGGATTCGCGCAAGCTTCCGGGGCAGGTGACCGCGAGCGGTGCGGCCGGTGTCGATCCCTCGAAATACGATCTGGTCGGCCTTGCCATGCAGGAGCCGCAATATCGCTCGCCGGGGGTGCGCGAGCTCCTGGATGCCGTGGCGAAATCGCGCGTGCCCTGCATGTCGATCATGAACATGCCTCCGCTTGCCTATATGCGGCGTATTCCCGGGCTGAACGCGGACTCGCTGAAGCCCGCCTATACCGATCCCAGCGTCTGGGACAATTTCGATCCCGGAAAGATCACGCTGTGCAGCCCCGACCCGCAGGCGATTCGTCCCCCGGATGAGCCGGCCAATGTGCTGCAGGTGACGCTGCCGACCAATTTCAAGGTCGCCAAGTTCGACGACGACAAGGACACCGCGATCCTGCGCCAGCTCGAAAAGGAGATCGACGCGATCCGCTTCGATCCGGGCGACGGCAATCCCATCGAGCTGCCGGTCAAGCTGCGGGTCTACGATTCGCTGTACGTGCCGCTGGCCAAATGGGCGATGCTGCTGGCGGGAAATTACCGCTGCATCACGCCGGACGGCATGCGCACGGCGCAGGAGGCGGTGCACAGCGACATCGAGACCTCGCGTACGGTCTATAACTTCGTCAACGACCTCGTGGTGAAGCTCGGCGCCAACCCCAACGATCTGGTGCCGTTCGAGAAATACGCCGCGGCTGCCCAGAGCCTGTCCCGGCCGGCGTCGGCGGCGCGCGCCTTGAATAATGGGGCGCAATTCATTGAGCGGGCCGACAAGCTGGTCCAGCTCATCGCCAAGCAAAAGGGGCTGAGCCTGCCGGCCATCGACGCCCAGGTCGCCCTTGTCGATCAGCGCCTGGAAGCGAATCGCAAGAAGGCAGCCTGACCCGACGGGATCATTTCAAGCCTCCAGGAGCGCCGGGAAGCCTTGGTTTCCCGGCGCTTCTCGTTGCTTTCCTGCAACATGTTAATGGATTGTGACGGCGGCCTGTGAATTTGGCCCTGTTTGCATTCGAAACGCCCAAAAAGGCAGCAGCTGCGCAAAAATTCGCGTTGGCGATGCACCCTGTTCCATGCCGAATAACGCCAACTGCAAGGTGAAGGGCAGGGGTCGTTTAGGGGTCTGGTGTCTGGTCGCCAACGATCACCAAGCGCCAACGTACGAAATCAAAGGGGCGAAGAGATGAAGAAATACGTGATGCCGGCGGTCGTTGCTGCTGCTGTTATGGGCGCCGCGCCGGCACTCGCTGCGGATATCGCACCGGTCTACAAGGCGCCGCCGGCGCCGGTTGCGGTCAATCCCTGGAACGTCGCCATCGGTGGCTCTGTCATGACCGACTATAACTTCCGCGGCATTTCGCAGTCCGATCGCGGACCCTCGGTCGGTGCTTATTTCGAAGGCCAGTACAAGGCGAGCGACCTGATCACCTTCTATGCCGCGGTTGCGGGCATGAGCGTCGACCTTCCGACCAATCCGACGGCCGAAATCGACTATTATGGCGGTGTCCGCCTGAGCACCGGCAAGCTGAGCTGGGACTTCGGCGTATGGTATTACCACTATCCGAAGGAAGGCATCGCGGGCATCCCGGTCGACACCGACTTCTGGGAAGTCTACGGCAAGGTGTCCTGGGCGGCGACCGATCAGTTCACCCTCGGCGGTGCCGTGTACTACGCGGACGACTGGCTGAATACCGGTGGTTCAGGCACCTACCTGTCGGGCACTGCGAAATACACTTTCCCGGCCATGGGGTCCTGGGGTGCCTATGTCTCCGGCGAGATCGCCCACTATTGGCTTGGCACCACGACGGCGGCGCTGGGCTCGATCGACCTGCCTGACTACACGTACTGGAACGCGGGTATCGGCTTTACCTACAAGGCGCTCACCGTCGACCTGCGCTATCACGACACCGACCTGAACCAGGTCGAGTGCGGCGTCCTGACGGGCAATGCGAGTGCCGGCGTCACCCCGGCTGGCGCGCCCAAGTCAAAGTGGTGCGGCGAGGCCTATATCGCCAAGCTGTCCTTCGACACCACGCTGAACGATCTGAAGTAAGCGACGGTATCACCTCAGAGACTTTGCGAGCGGCGGCCGAAAGGCCGCCGCTTTTGCATGTCCGCGCGGCTTGTGCGATGGCATCGCCATTGCACCGACGAACGTGATGCAGATGGAGCGGCAATACGGATTGATGGTGGCGGGCGCGACGGGTGGCAGCCTCGCCATTGGGCTCATGTACCTTCTGTCGATCCAGGCAGAATTTCCGCTGGCCTCCATTCCCTTTGCCACCTCGATCGTGCTGGTCACGGGCACGCCGGAAGCGGCTCCGGCGCAGCCGCGCGCGCTGGTCGGCGGTCACATCCTGTCTGCCCTTGTCGGGGTCATTGCGCTGAAGCTGGCCGGGCCGGAAGCCTGGGTCGCGGCGCTGGCCGTGGGCCTTGCCATGCTGGCCATGCTCGCGACCGACACGTTTCACCCGCCGGCCGGGATCAACCCGCTCATCATCGTGATGAACAGCATGTCCTGGAGCTTCGTGCTGATCCCCGTCGCCGCGGGTGCGCTGCTGCTGCTGGTCTATACGTTTTTCTGGGTCAATGTCGTGCGACGCACGCCATGGCCCAAGCGCTGGTTCTGATCGGCAACATCACTCGGCCGCGGCGGCCGGTGTCGTTTCCGAAAGCTTGTGGGCATTGCCGTCGGGCTTGAGGGTGACGTGTCGGCGGTGAAACTCATGCAGTGTCGAGCGGTGTCCGATCGAGACGATCGTGGTGTCCTTCAGGCGGGTGTGAAGGAGTCCGTACAGTCTTGCTTCCGACGGCTCGTCGAGGGAGGCGGTCGCTTCATCGAGGAAGAGGTAATCCGGCGCTTGCAGCAAAGCCCGCGCAACGCCGAGACGCTGCTGCTCGCCGAGTGACAGGATCCGGTTCCAGTGAGCCTCTTCGTGCAGTCGTCCGGTCAGACTCGATAGTCCCACGGCGCCGAGCGCCTCGATCAACGTCGCATCGTCGAACGCCTGCGCGGTCGGGTAGGACAACGCGTTGGCGAGGGTCGTTTCCGGAAAGTAAGGGCGCTGCGGCAGCACCATGACGCGAGCGCCTTCGGGTATCACGACCCGCCCCTTGCCGAACGGCCACAGACCGGCGATCGCACGAAACAGCGTCGATTTTCCCGCGCCGGAGGGGCCGGTCAGCAGCACATGCTCGCCCGGCGTGAATTCGGACATTGCCGGCGCGAGCAATTGCGTGCCGTCGGGACGGCTCACCGACAGATTCTCGATACGAACGGCGCGCGCGCCGCTCTCCGGCTCGATCGCGATGTTCGAGGCGGCCGCCATGGCCTGCGCCTCGTCAAGCGCGCGGTTAAATCCCGTCAAGCGATCCACGATCGCTGCCCATTCGGCGATGGTGCGATAGAAGGTCACGAAGAATGACAGCGATTCCTGCACGCTGTTGAACGCGCTCGCGGTCTGCGTCAGCGTGCCGAGCGGCACGGCGCCGGCGAAATAGGCCGGACTGACGACGACATAGGGCAGGATCAGCGCGATCTGCGCATGGCTTTGCTGAACGAAGATCACTTTCTTCTGCCGCGAGATCAGAGCCATGAAGTTCTGGATGACATGTGCGAAGCGTTCGCCCAGCCGGGTCTTCTCGGCTTCTTCGCCATCCAGCAAGGCGATCTGTTCCGCATTCTCGCGAACCCGGATCAGACTGAAGCGAAAGTCGGCTTCGAAACGCTGCTGACGAAAGTTGAGGGCGGCGAGCGGCCAGCCGATCCAGTGGGCGAGCAGGGTTCCGCCTACCGAATAGACGAGCGCGACCCAGACGAGGTAGCCCGGAATATTAAGATCGGTGCCGAACACCGTCAGCGGCGCCGCGGCCGATAGGCCCCACAGGATCGCGAAGAATGACAGAAGCGTCACAATTGCCCCGAGCAGGCGTATCACGATGGTGAGCGATTTCTCGATAAACTGATTGATGTCATCAGCGATGCGCTGGTCCGGATTGTCTGCTGCATCGCCAAATAGCTGCATGCGGTAATGCGTCGAACTGGCCAGCCAGCGATCGAGATAGACCCGTGTCATCCACGTACGCCAGCGGATCTGCAGCCACTGATTCAGGTAAAGCTGATAGACCGCGAGTACGATGTAGAGCGCAGCCAGCACGCAGAAGATACTGAGTTCCGCGACAAAGCGGTCCCAGTTGCGATCCTGCAACGCATTGAAAAACCGCGCATTCCATTGATTTATGAGCACGTTCACTGCGACGATCGACAACTCGATGCCGATCACCGCGCCAAGCAGGATGAGACCAGCGCGGCGGTCCTCCGAACGGAAATAAGGCAACGACAGGCGGAAGACTTCCCTGAACAGCCGGACCAGGTCTTTCACACCTTCACCTCTTGAAAAACCAAAGCCGCGCTAAGTGACAGGGCCGTAATGTTTTTGGGGTCGGCTTGTGCATTCTCGCTGACACATGCGATGGGCTCGGAAAATTCTGCAGGCCGGACTTTCGTCAGGCTTGTGCAATTCCGGCAACCCGTCCAAACTATGACGAGGCCCGTTGGAATATCATATAAGTTCCCGCGGTTAATCACGAAAACGGCATCCAAGCCGTAACCAAGAATGGTCGCTAGGGAGGACCTTCATGACCAACAAAGTTGAGAAGACGTCGCGTCGCAAATTTCTGCTGGCGGCGGGTGCTGCCGCGGGCGCAGCCGCTGTTACTGCTCCGAATGTCGTAAAGGCACAGGGTCCGGTCAGCATGCGCTGGCAGAGCACGTGGCCGTCCAAGGACATCTTCCACGAATATGCAATCGACTTCGCCAAGAAGGTCAACGACATGACCGGCGGCGACCTCAAGATCGAGGTGCTGCCGGCGGGTGCCGTTGTGCCGGCTTTCCAGCTCCTTGATGCGGTGTCGAAGGGCGTCCTCGATGGCGGACACGGCGTGCTTGTGTATCACTACGGCAAGCAGAATGCGCTCGCGCTGTGGGGCTCGGGCCCTGGCTACGCAATGGACGCCAACATGCTGCTGTCCTGGCACAAATACGGCGGCGGCAAGGAATTGCTGGATGAAATCTTCAAGTCGATCGGCGCCAATGTCGTCTCGTTCCCCTACGGCCCGATGCCGACCCAGCCGCTCGGCTGGTTCAAGAAGCCGGTCACCAAGGTGGACGACTTCAAGGGCTTGAAGTTCCGCACCGTCGGTATCTCGATTGACGTCTTCTCCGGGCTGGGCGCTGCGGTCAACGCGCTGCCGGGCGGCGAAATCGTTGCCGCAATGGACCGCGGCCTGATCGAAGCGGCCGAGTTCAACAATGCGTCCTCGGATCGTGCGCTCGGCTTCGCCGACGTGTCGAAGATCTACATGCTGCAGAGCTATCACCAGAACGCCGAGCAGTTCGAGATCTCGTTCAACAAGACGAAGTACGATGCTCTGCCGGCGAAGATGCGGGCGATCATCGAGAATGCCGTCGAAGCTGCCTCGCAGGATATGTCCTGGAAGGCGATCGATCGCTACTCGCAGGACTATGTCGATCTGCAGACCAAGGACAAGGTCCGCGTGTACAAGACGCCGGACGCGGTCCTGAAGCGGCAGCTCGAAATTTTCGACGAGGTCGCCAAGAAGTACGCGGCAAACAACCCGCTGTTCAAGAAGATCGTCGAGTCGCAATTGGCCTTTGCCAAGCGTGCGACGCAGTGGGAAAACGACACGATCGTGAGCCGCAAGATGGCCTACGATCACTATTTCGGGCCGAACGCAAAGGCTCCGATCTGACGGCGAGCTGTTCGTCTCTGGCACCATTCCGCAGACAGCGGAATGGTGCTTTGCTTCCGAACGACAGCGGGTCAGATAATTTGGTACATCCATGAGCGTTCAAAGCGTTCTTCACGCGATTGACGGCTTCAGCACATGGGTCGGTAAGGTCTTCGCCTGGCTGATCATTGCGCTGACCGCCGTCGTCTGTATCGAAGTCTTCAAGCGATACGTTCTCAATACGCCGACGGCGTGGATTTTCGACGCCGAGAACATGCTGTACGGCACGCTGTTCATGATGTGCGGCGCCTATACGCTCGCGCAGAATGCGCATGTGCGGGGCGATTTTCTGTACAGCTCGATGCGGCCGCGGACGCAGGCAAGCCTCGATCTCGTTCTCTATGTGGTGTTTTTCATTCCCGGCATTGCGGCGCTGATCTATTCGGGCTGGATTTTTGCCCTGGATTCCTGGCGGATCAACGAACACTCGACCGTCACCGCCGACGGCCCCCCGGTGTGGCAGTTCAAATTCGTGATTCCGATTGCCGGCGCAATGGTGATGATCCAGGGCATTGCCGAGATCATCCGCTGCATCGTGTGCCTCAAAACCGGCGAGTGGCCGACCAGGCTTAAGGACGTCGCCGAGATCGACGTCGTCGAAGAGCAGCTTGCAAACAGCGAATATGTCGACGAGGAGTCGCGCAAGATCGCCATTGAGCGCGCCAAGGAGATCGACGAGGCCGCGCGGCAGCGCGGTATGGGCGGAGACCTTCAGACATGAGCGACCCCGCCCTCGGATTGCTGATGCTCAGCCTCATTGTGGTCGTGATCATAATGGGGTTCCCGACAGCGTTCACGCTGATGGGTCTCGGCATATTTTTCGGATTCATCGCCTATTTCAAAAGCGGTCAGTTCTGGTGGGAGAACGGCGTTTTCGACCTGATGGTCCAGCGCACCTACGGAGCGATGACCAACGACGTTCTGATCTCGATCCCGCTTTTCGTCCTGATGGGATACGTGATGGAGCGCGGCGCGCTGGTCGACAAGATGTTCTATTCGATCCAGCTTGCCTTCCGGAACGTGCCGGCTTCGCTCGCGGTGGCGACGCTGATCGTTTGCACATTCTGGGGCATCGCATCGGGCCTTGTCGGCGCCGTTGTGGTGCTGATGGGCGTGATCGCGTTCAACCCGATGCTGCGCGCCGGCTATGATGTGAAGCTCGCCGCGGGCGTCATCACCGCCGGCGGCACGCTCGGCATCCTGATCCCCCCGTCGGTGATGATCATCGTCTACGCGGCGGTCGCCGGCCAGTCGGTGGTGAAGCTCTATGCCGCGGCCATGTTTCCCGGCTTCTTCCTGTCCTTCCTTTACCTGGCCTACATCATCGGCTGGGCGCTCATTAATCCGAAGATCGCGCCGCCGTTGCCGAAAGAGCAGACCGTGGTGCCGGTGCCGGACTGGATGCGCAAGTTCCAGGCCGCCTATTCGAACAATATGTTCGTCGGCCTCATATCGGCACTATTCTCGCCCTCGCGGGCGCTGGCAATCGAGGGCGACAAGGGCCGTATCAACTATCTGACGATCGTCAAGAACTTCGGCTATACGCTGGTGCCCTTCCTTCTGGTCGGCGGCACCCTGGCGCTGATCTGGTGGTATGTCGTGATCCATCAGCAGGTCGAGGCAGAAGCCGCGTACGAGGGCGTGCAGCAGCTGGGAATGCGGAACGTTCCGCAAGAGCCGACGCCCGCCGCGTCGGGCACGCCAACCGCATTTTACTGGTGGTTTGCCGGCATAGCCCTGGTCTGTCTGCTTTGGCAAATTCGTTACTATTCGCGGCTCACTGCCGATCGGCTGGAGATCATCAAGCTGTTGTCCACGTCGATCATGCCGCTCGGCATTCTGACAGTCGTCGTGCTGGCCGTGATCCTGTTCGGCATCACCACGGCAACCGAATCCGCCGGCGTCGGCGCCGCCGGCGCGTTTTTGCTGGCCTATCACGCCCGCACGCTGGACTGGAAGCGCACCAAGGAGGCGGTGTTCCTCACCGCCAAGACCACCGCGATGGTGTGCTGGCTGTTCGTCGGCTCGGCATTGTTCTCGGGCGTGTTTGCGATCCTTGGCGGCCAGGCCCTGGTCGAGCAATGGGTCCTGTCACTGAACCTGTCGCCGATCCAGTTCATGATCCTGTCGCAGGCGATCATCTTCCTTCTGGGCTGGCCGCTCGAATGGACCGAAATCATCGTGATTTTCGTTCCGATCTTCCTGCCGCTGCTGAAGCATTTCAACATCGACCCGATCCTGTGGGGCACGCTGGTCTTCGTGAACCTGCAGGCGGCGTTCCTGTCGCCGCCGGTCGCGATGTCCGCGTTCTATCTGAAAGGCGTCGCGCCCAAGCATGTGACGCTCAATCAGATCTTCGGCGGCATGATGCCCTACATGCTGATCGTGATCGTCTGCATGGTTATCATGTATTTGTGGCCGGGCATGACGCTGTGGCTGCCGAATTATCTGTACGGGGGCCGCTGACCGCGGCCAGGCGACTTCGGATAGGACAAGCGTGACAGAGAGTGATCTTGCAGCATTAACTGCAACCGATGCTGCGGCCCGGATTGCCAGCGGCGCGATTTCGGCGGAGCAATATGTGCGGGCCTGCCTCGCCCGCATCGAGGCGGTGGAGCCGGAGATTCGAGCCTTTGTTCATCTGGACCCCGGTTATGCCATCGAGCAGGCCCGTCGTCTGGACGATCACAGATTGCAAGGCAGGCCGCTCGGTCCGCTGCATGGCATTCCGGTGGCGATCAAGGACATCATCGATACCGAGGACTACCCGACCGAGTTCGGTTCTCCGCTGTTCGCCGGCCGGCGGACGCGCTCCGATGCCGCGCTCGTCGCCAAGCTTCGGGCTGCCGGCGCGGTGATCATCGGCAAGACGGTCACGACCGAATTCGCCTATTTCCATCCCGGCAAGACCCGCAATCCGCACGACACCGATCGCACGCCGGGAGGCTCTTCATCCGGTTCGGCTGCGGCTGTAGCGTCGGGCATGGTGCCACTCGCGATCGGGACGCAGACCAACGGCTCGATCATACGGCCGGCCGCTTTCTGCGGCGTGTTTGGCGTCAAACCCTCGCGGGGCCTCGTGCCGCGCACCGGCGTCTTGCCGCTTTCGCCGACGCTCGACGTTGCCGGCCCGTTCGCGCGCACGCTGCCCGATCTCGCGCTGGCGCTCGAAGTCATCGCCGGTTACGACGCGGGCGATCCCGACACCCGGCCGCCATTCGCGGTCCCGAATTTCCGCGCTTTTGCGGCCGAGGATTTTCCGATCGAGCCGCGCTTTGCCTTCATCCGCACGCCGGCCTGGGACAAGGCTGAGCCGGCGACGCAGCAGGCCTTCGAGCAACTCGCGGACAAACTCGGTGAGAATTGCATCCGCATCGATCTGCCGGAGCTCTATGCGGATGCCTGGGATATTCACCGCACCATCATGAGCGCCGAGATGGCCCACAATCTCGGCACCATCGTCGATCGCGGCGGCGATGGAGTGAGCGAAGTGCTGCGCAAACTGGTCGCCGACGGGCGCGCCGTCACTGCCGTGCAATATCAGCGGGCGCGCGATGAAGCGCGCGAGATGGCGCAATCGCTTGAAGGCTATTTCGAGCATTGCAACGCGATCATCACGCCCGCGGCGCCCGGCGTTGCCCCGATGGGAATCGACGCCACGGGCAATCCGGTGTTCTGCACGCTCTGGACGCTGGCGGGCCTGCCTTCGCTGTCACTCCCTCTGCTCTCGGACGAGGACCTGCCGATCGGCGTTCAGCTTGTCGGGGCTCCGAATGACGACGCGCGCCTGCTGCGCCATGCCAGATGGCTGATCGGAAAAGTCGCGCAAGGCCCCAAAAAGGAGAAACGTCGGCGATCGAAGTGACGCCGCCGGAAGCGGAGCGGGCGGGCCATGGCTGTCCACCGCCCCGCCCGTTGCTTGCGTGTGCAAGGCGGGGATAAGCGCGTCAGGCACCCTTTGGAGGTGTCCCCAGCGTCTCGTTGAAGAACGCGATGGTCCGCTGCCAGGCGAGATCCGCCGCGGCCTTGTTGTACCTTGCCGCGCCCGTGTCGTTGTTGAAGGCGTGTTGCGTGCCCGGATAGGTGTGGATCGCGTAGCGCTTGTTGTTGGCCTTGAGTGCGGCTTCATACTCCGCAATGCCCGCATTCACGGCGGCATCGTTCTCGGCATAATGCAACAGCAATGACGCCTTGATGTTTGGAACTTGTGCGGCCGGCACCTGCCGTCCGTAATAGGCCACGCCGGCGTCGAGTTCGGGGCTCGCCGCGGCGAGCCGGTTCACCATCATCCCGCCGAAGCAGAATCCGACCGCGCCGACCTTGCCGGTCGAACCCGGATATTTCTTCAGGAAATCGACGGCGGCGACCAGCGCAACCAGCGCGTCGTCCGGATTCAACCTGCCATGAAGGCTGCGGGCGTCATCCTCGTCTGGCGGCGTCCCGCCGACGAGCGAAAGAAGGTCAACGGCGTAGGCAAGAAAGCCCGCGAGCGCGAGACGACGTGCAACGTCCTCGAGATGCGGGTTGAGCCCGCGGTTTTCGTGGACGACGAGCACGGCAGGGCGCTTCTCGTTGCCTTTCAAGCGTGTGAGATATCCATTGATCCGGCCCTTCGGCGACTCGTACGACAGCCGCTCGGACTGAAGCCGGGGGTCGTTGTCGGCAACGATCGCAGCCTTCGCGTAATCGTTCTGGAGAAGCGGCAGCAATGCAGCGGCCGCAGTAGCCGACCCGGCGAGTTCGGCCAGCTTGTCCAGGAAACGGCGCCGGGTCATTTCACCATGTGTAAAACGATCGTAGAGATTGATGATGCGTTGATCCATGTAGCCTCCCATCGATCGAGACAACACCGCGAACGCTGATTGCATCCGCGCGAAATTGATTAGGTCGCGATCAATGTTGCGCCCAAGATTTGTGCAGCTCTTGGCGGCAAAATGCAGCGCGTTACAAGTGACGTAAAAATTGGCTGGCCTGCAATTTGCTTGAAGATGACGCTCGGAACCATCAGCGGGAGAGTGTCATGCGACGTCGGGACTTCACAAAACTGGCTCTGGCAGGCGGCGCGGCGACGATAGCCGCTCCCGCGGTGGTGCGGGCGCAGCCCACCTTTAATTGGAAGATGACGAGCTTCTACGGCCCCAACGCGGCATTTTATTCAACCGGGCCGGGCAGCGCGAAGGATCTGTGCAAGCGCATCGAGGAAATGTCGAACGGACGCCTCAAGATCCAGTTCTTCGGCGCAGGCGAACTGATCCCTGCAGCGGAAGGCTTTGACGCGGTGTCGTCCGGCACCGTCGAGATGAATTACGCCAATTCCTATTTCTGGACGGGCAAGAGCTTCGCCGCGCAATACTTCACCGCGGTGCCGTTCGGCCTGAATTTCCAGGGCTTCAATGGCTGGATGTATGACGGCGGCGGCCTCCAGCTGTGGCGCGAGGTCTATGACCGCTTCAATCTCGTGCCTTTTGTCTGCGGCAATACCGGCGTGCAGATGACCGGCTGGTTCCGCAAGCCGATCGAAAAGCCGGAAGATCTTCAGGGCATCAAGATGCGCATTCCCGGTCTTGCGGGGCGCGTTTACAAGGAGCTCGGCGTCGATTCCCGCCTGATCGCGCCGGGCGAAATCTTCCCTTCGCTTGAACGCGGCGTCATCGACGCGGCGGAATTTGTCGGTCCGTATCTCGACCGTCAACTCGGCCTGCAGAAGGTCGCGAAATATTACTACACCACCGGCTGGCACGAGATGGCGACCGCATCTGAGCTCACCATCAACAAGGCCAAGTGGAACTCGCTGCCGCCTGATCTCAAGGCCATCGTGGAAAATGCCTGCGCGGCCTGCAACACCGTCAGCGAGGCCTGGTGCCAGAAAAACAACGCGGAGGCGCTCGAAGACCTCGTCAAGAACCAGGGCGTGATCGCGCAGCCCTTGCCGGATTCCGTGGTCAAGGCGCTCAGGGTCGCGACCGACAAGGTTCTAGCGGAAGCCATCGCGAAAGATCCCGTGACCAGGAAGGTCCACGAATCCTACATGGCCTACAAGAGCAAGTACGATAATTGGGCCGACCTCAGCGAGACCGTCTACCACACCAAGATCAGGAAGGCCTGATTGCAATCCATCGAAAAGCTGGCCGGCGGGATCGATGCATTCACCGATCTTGTCGGCCGCCTGACCTCGTGGCTGTCGCTTGGCATCGCGCTGGTCATGGGCGCCAACGTGCTCCTGCGCTACGCCTTCTCCTACGGCTTCATATGGGCGCAGGAGCTGGAGTGGCACATCTTCGTGCCGATCTGCCTGTTCGGCATGTCCTACGCACTGCTGCACAAGGAGCATGTGCGTGTCGATGTGGTGTTTCAGTATTTTTCCGAGCGCAACAAGCATCGCGTCGACATCGTCGCCGCCTTTATCTCGATGACCTTCTGCGTGATCGTGATCTGGCTCTCGATCCCTTACGTCTACCAGTCCTGGTCGATCGGTGAGGGCACCGCCAATCCCGGCGGGATCGAGTATCGCTACATCATCAAGTCGCTGATCCCGATTGGCTTCGCAATCATGTTCATGCAGTCGCTCTCCGAGGCGATCAAAAGCTATCTCGCGATGCGGAGAGCGTAATGCCCTACGTCGAGATTCTCGCCATCTGCATGCTGGCGTCGTTCTTTGTGCTGCTGATGGCCGGCATTCCGGTCGGGCTCACACTCGCGACCAGCGGTCTCGTGTTCGGCTATCTCGGGTTCGGCAGCCTGCTGTTCAACCTCTTGCCCGGCCGCATCTTCGGCGTGGTCACCAACCAGACGCTGCTGGCGATTCCGCTTTTCGTCTTCATGGGCATGATGCTCGAAAAGTCGAAGCTCGCCGAAGACCTGATGGACGTCATCGGCCATCTGTCGGGCTCGCTGCGTGGCGGGCTCGGCATCGGCATCGTGCTCGTCGGGGTGTTGCTCGGCGCCACCACGGGCATCGTCGGGGCGACGGTGGTGACGCTCGGGCTCCTGACCTTGCCCGGCATGATCCGCCGCGGCTACGATAAGGGCCTTGCCTCTGGCGTGATTTGCGCATCGGGCACCCTCGGCCAGATCATCCCGCCGAGCCTGATCCTGATCCTGCTCGCCGATATTCTGAACCTCTCGGTCGGCACCCTGTTCGCCGCGGCGATGATCCCCGGATTGATGCTGGCCGGAATCTACGTCGTCTACATTCTGATCCTTGGCATCATTCGGCCCGACAGCGTGCCGGCTTTCTCCGCGGAGGAGCGCGCATCGCTCTCGCGCGGCGATCTGATGCAGAAGCTGTTCAAGGTCGTGGCGCCGCCGGTTGGGCTCGTCGCCGCCGTGCTCGGCTCGATCATCGCCGGCATTGCGGCGCCCTCGGAAGCGGCCTCGATGGGCGCGCTCGGCTCGATCGCGGTCGCAGCGATCGGCGGGCGCCTGTCATGGAGCGTGCTCCGCGACACCGCGCAGGCCACGACCAAGATCACCGCGATGATGATGTTCATTCTCATCTGCGCGCAGGCCTTCGCGCTCGCATTCCGCGGACTGCAGGGCGAGAAGATCGTTCACGACCTCTTCGCCTTCCTGCCGGGCGGCATCAGCTTCGACATCTGGTTCCTGATGCTGATCATCTTCATCCTCGGCTTCTTCATCGAATGGATCGAGATTTCCTACATTGCGGTGCCGCTGTTCCTGCCGGTCTTTCTGCAGGCCAATGTCGACATGGTGTGGCTCGCGATCCTGATCTGCGTGAATCTCCAGACCTCGTTCCTGACGCCGCCGTTCGGATGGGCCTTGTTCTTCCTGCGCGGGGTCGCTCCGCCGGAGGTCACGACCGGTGACATCTATCGCGGCGTCGTGCCGTTCATCATCATGCAGCTTGTTGCGCTGGCGCTGGTGTTTTTCTACCCCGCGCTCGCGACCTGGCTGCCGACCGCGATAGGCTGGTGAGCCCGTACGTGCCGCGATAGACTTCGCGTGATGAGGGGCGGCGCGAAGACACATGTGACGTTGCGTCCTCGGCATCAGCGACTGAGGACACCGTGCCGAACATCACCCGCCGGGATTTTCTCGATGGCTGCGCACTGGCGATCGGGGCAGGACTGACGCCGCTCGCGCAGCTTGCCCGGGCGCAATCATCGCCATATCCGCCGGCACTGTCCGGGCTGCGCGGCCATCACGCCGGGTC
>Ga0180217_1002257_pt1 | contig 18371 bp, 15 predicted proteins | sample eDN3rd37CBELigOP_FD_128521 | JGI IMG/M metagenome (GOLD analysis project Ga0180217, IMG submission 128521) | Enriched Organic Plus compost microbial communities from Emeryville, California, USA - eDNA 3rd pass 37_C BE-Lig OP (version 2) (version 2) ... | reverse complement strand
TGGCAATGGTGCGCGAAGATGGACTACGTGTACTGCTACCTGTCCTATTACGGCTACAAGGCCGGCCGCGCGACGATGGACGGGTTCTGGGCCGAGATGCAGCGCCTGGGCAAGGACCGGAACTCCTATCGCGCCGGCTTCTTGCAGTTCACCGGCGTCGCCGAGAGCCGCGAGCAGGCGATGGAGCTCTACAAGGAGCCAGCCGAGTATTTCTACGGCCGCTGCCTGCACGTGGATGGCCGCTGGGCGACGCCCCCCGGCTACATGACGGAGGCCACCCAGCGCGCCGGTCTGCAGAGCCAGGTGGCGAAGGCCGCCGACGCGGCCTCGAGCACCCTCGGCAAGGGCACGCAGGAGCGCTTCGCCGGCACGGCCAAGGACATGGCCGGCATCGTGGACCGCGGCTACATCATCGTCGGCAGCCCGGACGAGGTCGCGGAGCAGCTGCGTGAGGTAGCGAAGTCGCTGAACGTCGGCCATCTCATGCTGCTGCTGCAGTACGGCAACATGTCGAAGCAGCTGACCCAGTACAATACCAGGCTCTTCGCCGAGAAGGTGATGCCGCAGCTGCGCGACCTGTTCTCCGAATGGGAGGATCGCTGGTGGCCGCAGCCGATGAGCCAGGCCGAGCGCGCGGAGCTGTCGGCCTTCCAGCCGAGGCTCGCGGCGGAATAGCACACCGGCCCCCGGGGGCTTCGCCCTCGGGGAGTCCCTCTGGAGGGCCGTTCGTCCTCACCGGTCGACGGCCCCTGGATGCCGGTGCCCCGGGTCCGTAGCGCAGCCCGTTCGAGCATCCCTCATCCGTCGGCGGCCGGCACCGCCGACGCGATGCCTCAGCCGCCGAGCTTCTCTGTGAAGAGCTTGAGCCGCATGTGCTCCGGCACCTCCTGCCCCGCATCCACGAAGGCCTTGCGCAGCGCGCTGATGGAGGGGCCGAAGATGCCGTGCCGGTTCTCGCTGCACCACTCGCGCGATTGCGCCGGCATGGTCAGGCTGTGCTGGAAGCGCGGCATCACCCATCGGGCGAAGAGTTCGTAGCTGCGCAAGGTGTCCTCGCGGTTCGCCCATTCATGGGCACGGAACAGCACGCCACCGGCACCGCCCTCGGTGAATTCCAGCAGCCTCTCGATGCCCTTGGCAACGGTATCGGGGCTGCCCACCAGCGTGGTGCCGGCGCGCAGGCCGTCGCGCAGCGGATCCTCGCTGCGCATCGGTGGCCGGCCCAGGGTCTCGGAGAAGTAGGTCAGGGTCTCCGCCCGCTCTCCCTTCGCCACGTCGCGGATGGCGCGTTCGTCCTCCTCGGCACAGTGCATGTTCACCACGAGCCGCCAGCCCTCGCGCGGCAGGGTCTTGCCGTGCTTCACCGCTTCCGCCTCACCCAGCCGCCAGTGCTCGGCAAGCTTCTGCGGTCCGCCGGGCAGCCCGGCGCCTAGCGAGAGCAGCCCCACCCCATACTTGCCCGCCGCCAGCACGCCGGAAGGAGTGGTGGCGGATGCGACCGCGATGGGGAAGCGCGGGTAGGTGTAGGGCGCCAGGTGCAACCGCGCCGCGCGGAGCTCGAACCAGTCGGTCTTCACGGTGACCGGCTCCTCGCAGGCGAGCAGACGCGTGATGGCATCGAGGCTCTCATCCATCATGCGCCGCTGGTCCTCGGCCTTGATGCCCATCATGTAGGCGTCCGAGACCAGCGCGCCCGGGCCGCAGCCCAGCATCACCCGCCCGCGCGTCATGTGGTCGAGCTGCACGAAGCGCTGCGCCACCAGGAAGGGATGATGGTAGGGCAGCGAGGTGACGCCGGAGCCGAGCATGATGTGCTTCGTGCGCTCGGCCGCCGCGGCGATGAAGATCTCTGGGCTCGCAATCAACTCCCAGCCGGCGGAGTGGTGCTCACCGATCCAGGCCTCATCGTAGCCCAGCGTGTCCAACCACTGCACCAGTTCGAGGTCGCGTCCGATGGCGAGCGTCGGGTTGTCGCCCACCCGGTGGAAGGGGGCGAGAAAGATACCGAAGCGTAGACCGCGATGGGCCATGGGACGCTGCCTTTCTGGACCTGGTGTTATCGGCAAGAAGGCTAGGAAGAGAGGTTGGGGGCGGTCAACCTATGCTTGACGGAGCCGGTCCCGGCCTCGGCCGGGCGCCGCTCCCTCTCACGTCGCCGCGAATTTCGCCGCGCTCAATCCCGCGAGCAGCCAGACCGCGCCGGTCACCTCCCCGGCACGGCCTGCCAGGGTCTTCAGCACGGCATGAGTGATGAAGCCGATGCCGATGCCGGTGGCGATGGAGAAGGTGAAGGGCATCGCCAGCGTGGTGATCAGGGCCGGCACGTAGTCCGTCATGTCCTCCCAGTCGATGCTGCGCAGCGCCTGCGCCATCAGGCAGGCGACGAAGACCAGCGCCGGTGCCGTGGCGAAGCCGGGAATGGAGGTGGCGAGCGGTGCCAGGAACAGGGTCACCAGGAACAGCGCGCCGACAACCACCGCCGTCAGGCCGGTTCGCCCGCCCGCCTGGATGCCCGCCGCACTTTCGATATAGCTGACGGTGGTGGAGGTGCCGAGCACCGCGCCGATGATCGCGCCGCCCGAATCCGCCTGCAGCGCACGGCCGAGATTCGGCACCGTGCCGTCCGGGCGCATCAGCCCGGCCCGATGCGTCGTGGCAATCAGCGTGCCGGTGTTGTCGAGCAGATCCACCAGGAAGAAGGTGAAGACGATCCCGAGCACGCCGAGCCCGAGCGCGCCGCTGATGTCGAGTTGCAGGAAGGTCGGTGCGAGCGAGGGTGGCAGATCCACGATCCCCCTGAATTCCGTCAACCCGAGCGGGATGCCAGCCGCTGCCGTCGCCAGGATGCCGATGATGATGGCCCCAGGCACGCCCCGCGCGGTGAATCCCGCGATGAGCAGGAAGCCGGCGCAGCCGAGCAGCAGTGCCGGGTCGGACAGACGGCCGATGCCCACCAGCGTCGCCGGATGCGCCACGACGAGGCCCATGCCCCTCAGCCCGATCAACCCGAGAAAGAAGCCGATCCCGGCCGCGATGCCGAGCTTGAGCGAGAGCGGGATGCCGTTCACCAGCCATTCCCGCACCCGTGCGAGCGACACCGCCAGGAAGACCAGCCCCCCGAGAAAGACGGCGCCGAGCGCCACCTGCCAGGGCATCCCCATGCCCTGCACGACGGCAAAGGCGAAATAGGCGTTCAACCCCATGCCCGGGGCGAGGGCGATGGGGAAATTGCCCCAGAGCCCCATCAGGGCCGAGCCGATCGCCGCGGCCAGACAGGTGGCGACGAAGGCCGCGCCCTGGTCGATGCCCGCCGCGGCCAGGATCGAGGGGTTGACGATGACGATATAGGCCATGGTCAGGAAAGTCGTGGCCCCCGCCAGCACTTCCCGGCGCATGGTCGTGCCGCGCGCATCCAGCCCGAACAACCGCTCCATCGACGCGACTCGCTCCCCTGCTGCGCGGGGAGCGTAGCAGGCTCGGGCAGAGGGTTGGGACCGGGAGGTCACACCCGTGACCCCGGTGCTCCGGCACCCGGCTCGGCTCAGGAGCGCGTCGCGGAATCACCGCCGGCCTGACGGTGGCCGGCCCGGGTGTCGCGGAATGTCCTGCGGCGGCGAGGGGAGGCTCCTCCCCCGCCGCCGGCGCGCGTCAGTCCGGCTTGATCCCGGCACGTTGCACCACTTCGCCCCAGCGCTCGGTCTCGCTGCGGATGAAGGCGCCGAACTCCTCCATGCTGTTGCCCACGGGAATGGCGCCCTGGCCGCGCAGCGTCTCCGCTGTCTGCGGATCGTGCAGCGCCGTGCTCGCAGCCCGGTGCAGCAGTGCCAGCACGTCGGGCGGCGTCTTCGCCGGCGCCACCAGGCCGTGCCAGTTGTCGGTCATCACCCCTGGCAACCCGGCTTCCTCCATGGTCGGCACATCCGGCAGCAGCGGGTAGCGCTCGCGGCTGCCGATCGCCAGAGCACGCAGCTTGCCCTCGCGGATTTGCGGCAGCAGGATTGGCAGGTCGGCTAGCCCCATCTGCACCTCGCTCGCCAGCAGCGCCACGGTCAGCGGCGCGCCACCACGATAAGGCACATGCGTGATGTCCACGCCCGCCGTCAGCTTGATCAGCTCGCCTGCCAGATGCGGCATGCTGCCCGGGCCAGTGGAGCCGTAGTTCAGCCGCCCCGGCTCGGCCTTGGCCGCGGCAATCAGCTCCCCCATCGTGCGCCAGGGCATGCTCGCCGGCACCACCACCGGCTCGTGCACGATCACCGCGAGGGTAATCGGCGCGAGATCGCGCAGCGGCTGGTAGGGCATGCTCGGCTGCACCGAGGGAGAGATCGCCAGCCCGCCGGCGCTGCCCATGGCGATGGTGTAGCCGTCGGGCGCTGACTTGGCGGCCACGTCCACGCCCGTCACGCCGCCCGCGCCGGGCCGCGCCTCCACGATGACCGTTTGGCCAAGGACCTGCGACATGCGCGGCACCAGCAGGCGCGCGACGGTGTCGCTCGGGCCGCCGGTGGCGAAGGGGACGATCAGGCGTATGGGCCGGTTCGGGTAGGAGTCGTCCGCCAGGGCTGGCCATCCGGTCGAAGCAAGCAGCAGAAGTGCGCCCAGCAGACTTCGTATCCTCATCGCGTGTCCTCCCCCGCCGGGACCTTCCGCTGCCCGGCCTCGCCTGCGACTATCCCGCACCGCTACCATGCGAGCAACCGCCGAGGGAGAGAGGCGATGCGCATCACCGCCGTCACCACGCAGATCGCCAGCACCGCCTTCGATTACGGCAATCCGGCCGGGCCGGGCGGCAATCTCCATCTTTCCGCCATGGACACGCTGCTGGTGAAGGTGGAGACGGATGCGGGCCTGACCGGCTGGGGCGAGGGCTTCGGCTTCACCCTGGTGCCGACCACCCGCGACGCGCTGGAACGGCTGATCGCCCCCGTCTGCATCGGCCAGGATGCACGCGACATTCCGGCGCTGATGCGCCTGCTGCATCGCCGCTTCCACAATTTCGGCCGCAACGGCCCTGTCACCTTCGCCCTGTCCGGGCTCGACATCGCGCTCTGGGATCTCGCGGGCAAGGCGGCGGGCAAGCCGCTGCACGCACTGCTCGGCGGCAAGAGGCGCGATCGCGTGCCGGCCTATGCCAGCCTGCTGCGCTATGGCGCTCCCGCGCTGGTGCGCGAGAACGCCGCCCGGGCCATCGCTCGCGGCTATCGCCATATCAAGCTGCACGAGGTGGAGGTCCCCTGCATCGCCGGCGCGCGCGAAGTGGTGCCGAGCGACATCCCACTGATGCTCGACATCAACTGCCGCTGGGACGGGGTGAGCGAGGCGCTCGACTTCGCCACCGCCGTTCGCCCGCTCGGCGTGCGCTGGATCGAGGAGCCGGTCTGGCCGCCGGAGGATGCGAACGCCATCGCCCTGGTTCGCGCCGGCGCCGAACTTCCCGTCGCCGCCGGCGAGAATTGCGGCGGCGTCGAGGACTTCCGCCGCCTTTTCGCCGCCGGCGCGGTGGATGTGGCGCAACCTTCCGTCACCAAGGTGGGCGGGGTCAGCGGCGTGCGCGCCGTGCAGGCCCTCGCCGCCGAGCATGGCGTGACGGTGGTGCCGCATAGTCCCTATTTCGGGCCGGGCCTGCTCGCCACGCTGCACATCCTCGCCGCGATGGAGGAGGAGCAGCCGCTCGAGGTCTATTTCGCCGATCTCGCGCGCCCCCCCTACCCGGCGCTGAGGCCGTCAGGCGGCTATGTCGCCGTGCCCGACGCGCCCGGCCTGGGGCTGGAGCCGGACCCCGCGGCGTTCGCCTGACCCGGTGTTTCCTCCCGGGCCCAGGCGGTCACCGGGTTGCCGGCGATCCTTGTCGGCTTCGCCCCGCCCTGTGCTGTAGGACGGCAGGGCCTCTCCGACCTGACGGTGCTTTCCCCCGCAACGGGCGGCTGCACGGCAGCATGCCCGTCAGTGCCACCCGCGGTTTACGCCAGAGAGCCGCCCTTGCCGTGTTGTCCCGCGATGCCATGAACCGCAGCCCGGCGGCTCCGGCTCAGTCGATCCGCACGCCCGCGTCCTCGGCGATGCGGCGCCACTTCTCGGACTCGCGGCGCACCAGTTCGGCGAACTTCTCCGGCGCGGTCCACACCGCCTCGGCGCCCTGCCCCGCCAGGCCCTCGCGCACCTCCTTCGTCTGCGAGGCCTTGCGCGCTGCCTCGGACATCCGGTCGAGCACCGGCTTCGGCAGCCCGGCAGGACCGACCAGGCAGTACCAGTTCTCCGCCAGTAGATCCGGGTAGCCGAACTCACCCGTAGTCGGCAGGTCGGGCAGACTGGGGCTGCGATTCCGCGCCGCCATTGCGAGCGCGGTCAGCGTGCCGCCACTGAGGTGCGGCATCAGCACCGGCAGATCAGCGAAGAGCAGCTGGACCTGGCCGGAGATCAGGTCGGTGACCGCCGGCGCGGCGCCGCGGTAGGGTACCACCACCGCATCGACGCCGGTCTGCACCTTGAACAGCTCCGCCGCGAGGTGCGAGATCCCCGCCGCTCCCGCCGTGCCGATGTTCAGCTTTCCTGGCTGGCGCTTCGCCAGCGCCACCAGCTCCGGCAGCGTCTTCACACCAAGCTTCGGGTTCGCGACCAGCGCCTCCGGCACAGTGGTGACGACGGTGATCAGGGAAAAATCCTGCGGCACGCGATAAGGCACTTTGCTGCTGACATGCGGCGTGATCACCAGCGAGCCGCCATTCGTGATCACGAACGTATAGCCGTCGGGTTCGGACCGCACTGCCGCATCGGTGCCGACCAGGCCGCCCGCCCCGCCCCGGTTCTCGATCACCACCGACTGGCCGAGCAGGCTGGTAAGCTGTGGGGCGTAGAGCCGTGCGATGATGTCGTTCGGCCCGCCGGGCGGGAAGGGAACGATGATGCGGATCGGCCGGCTCGGCCACTCCTCGGCACGAACAAGGGCGGGCGCAGCGAGCAGCGCCCCCCCACCCAGCAGCACCCCGCGACGGCGCATGGCATTTCCTCCCTGCTTTCCCGGGAGTGTGATGCCGATGCGCGCGTGGGGCAACCCGTGCCGGGTCGGAGCGCGACCGGGTCTGCTCTAGACGTCTACCTCCTCGGCGTCGAGCTTTGCGGCGTTCTCCTGGATGAAGCGGAAGCGCAGCTCCGGCTTGCGGCCCATCAGTGCCTCGATCAGCTCGGAGGTTCTCGCCCGCTCCTCCGGCGGCAGCACCACCTTCAGCAGGATGCGGCGCTTCGGGTCCATGGTGGTCTCCTTGAGCGAGGCCGGCGGCATCTCGCCAAGGCCCTTGAAGCGGCTGACCTCCACCCTCTGGTTCGCCTTGAACTCCTTCTTCAGGATCCGCTCGCGGTCCGCATCGTCGCGCGCATAGATGGTCTTGCCGCCACCCTGCAGGCGGTAGAGCGGCGGCTGTGCCAGGAAGACGCGCCCCTGCCGCACCAGCTCCGGCAGCTCCCTGTAGAAGAAGGTCATCAGCAGGGCAGCGATATGCGCCCCGTCCACATCGGCGTCGGTCATGATGACGACGCGGCCGTAGCGCAGGCGGGCGATGTCGAAGCGGTCACCCGCGCCGCAGCCGAGCGCCTCGATCAGGTCCCTGAGCTCCTGGTTCTGCCGCAGCTTGTCCGCGCTCGCACTCGCCACGTTCAGGATCTTGCCGCGCAGCGGCAGCACCGCCTGGGTCTCCCGGTCGCGCGCCTGCTTGGCGGAGCCGCCCGCGGAGTCGCCTTCCACCAGGAAGAGCTCCGTGCCCGCCGCGCTCTCCCGCGCGCAGTCGGCGAGCTTGCCGGGCAGGCGCAGCTTGCGCGTCGCGCTCTTGCGGGGCGTGTCCTTCTGCTCGCGCCGGCGCAGGCGCTCCTCGGCGCGCTCGATGGCCCAGGCCAGCAGGTTGTCGGCCGTGGTCGGATCGCCGGCGAGCCAGTGGTCGAACTGGTCGCGCAACGCGGCTTCGACCAGCCGCGCCGCCTCCGGACTGGTCAGCTTCTCCTTGGTCTGGCCCTGGAATTGCGGCTCGCGGATGAAGACGGAGAGCATGCCGGCCATGCCGCCGAACAGGTCCTCGGCGGTGACGCTCGCCGCCCGCTTCTCCTTCTTCAGCTCGCCGAAGGCGCGCAGGCCCTTCACCAGCGCGGCGCGCAGCCCGGCCTCGTGCGTGCCGCCCTGCGGCGTCGGGATGGTGTTGGCGTAGGTGTTCAGGAATCCCTCGCCCTGCTCGAGCCAGGTCACGGCCCATTCGCAGCGGCCCTGAGCGTCGGGGAATTCCGCTTCACCGGCCCAGGGGGCGGGCACCACGGCGCTGCGCCCCTCGACGGCGCTCTCCAGGAAATCCGAGAGGCCGCCCGGGAAGTGCAGCACCGCCTGCGCGGGCGTGTCGTCCTTCACCAGCGACGGGTCGCAGGACCAGCGGATCTCCACGCCGCGGAACAGATAGGCCTTGGAGCGACAGAGCCGGTACAGCCGTGCCGCGGAGAATTGCAGCTTGCCGAAGATCTCGGGGTCCGGCCTGAAGCGGATGGTGGTGCCGCGGCGGTTATGGATGAAGCCGGCGTTCTTCAGCTTCGTGGCCGGCTTGCCGCGCTCGAAGGCCTGGGTGAAGAGGGTGCGGTCGCGCGCCACCTCCACCTCCAGCCGCTCGGACAGCGCGTTCACCACGGAGGATCCGACGCCGTGCAGGCCCCCCGAGGTGTCGTAGGCCTTGCCGCTGAACTTGCCGCCCGAATGCAGGGTGGTGAAGATCACCTCCAGCGCGGAGAGCTTGGGGAACTTCGGATGCGGGTCGGTCGGGATGCCACGTCCGTTGTCGCGGACGGTCAGCCAGCTCCCGGGCTCGAGCACCACCTCGATGCGGTCGGCATGGCCTGCCACCGCCTCATCCATGGCGTTGTCCAGGATCTCGGCAGCCAGGTGGTGCAGCGCATTCTCGTCGGTGCCGCCGATATACATGCCGGGGCGGCGCCGGACGGGCTCCAGCCCCTCCAGTACCTCGATGTCCTTGGCGGAATAGGAGGCGGCCTCGCTGGCCGAGCCCCTCGGAGGGCGGCGGCCGCCGAAGAGATCGTTCATGTCTTGTTCCCCTGATGCCGCCAAGATAACCTCCGATGCCTCCTGATACAATGCGGGCGGCGAGTCGGGGACCCGCCGCCCGTATCGGGCCATTATTCGGTGATGTCGCGCCCGGCACCGGCCATTGACCGGATCGGGGCTTGCGCGGCCGGTGGCGCGCGACGCGCCGGCCGGCCGTGTCAGGCGTCGCCGCTCAGGCCGCCGTATCCTGGGCGAGATGCGCCTCCAGCATCCAGAGCATCTTGTCCAGGGCGCGGGACTGTTCGGTCAGCAGGTCGGAGGTGTCCTTGTCTCCCGCCTCGTCGGTCTCATCAATGCCCTCGCGCAGGGTCTTCGCCACCTTGGCGTAGCGGTCCGCCAGCGCCCTCACATGGTCCATGCCGGCATAGAGGTCCGTCGGGTAGGGCTGCAGCCGGGTCTGGGAGGCCAGCACCTGGGTGGTCCCGTTCGCCGTGCCGCCAAGTTGCACGATCCGCTCCGCCAGATCGTCGGTGGCCTCGGCAAGACCCGTGTAGAACTCCTCGAAGAGCCGGTGCAGCTCACCGAAATGCGGTCCCTTGACGTTCCAGTGGGCCTGGCGTGTGGCGTTGTAGAGATCGACCGAATCCACCAGGCAGCCCTGGAGGACATTGATCGACACCTGCTTCGCATTGTCGGGGACATCGTTGCGGGTCGGCAGCACCTTCATGTCCTTGCCGGACGATTTCGCCATGGGAATCTCCTCTCATTGTTGCGCAGGGAGCATGTAGTCGTCCACGGCCAGAGGGCAGCCCCCGGCCGCTGCTGGCTGCCATGCGGCAGCGCCGTGCCGCGCCTTCGGCCGCATGACAAATCCGTGCGCACCATCTGTGCGCCGGCCGAATCCGCCCGGAACGGGTTTACGACGCCGCTCTCCGGCCTGGCCGGCGGCATGGGTGGCGGGCAGCCTCTGGGCCGGCATACCGCACCAGTACCGGACTAAAGGCCGTGCCGCCGGAGTTCCGGCCCGAGCCGGCCGGTTACCGCGAGCCACGCCATGCGCAGATCGCCGCGCAGCGACCAGAACGGATAGGTGAAGGTCGCCGGACGGTTCCGCTCGACCGTCATGTGCGAGATCCAGGCGAAGCCGTAGCCGACGGCCGGCACAAGCAGCACCAGCCAGAGCGGACCGAGCAGCACGCTCCACAGCAGCACCGCCGCGGCGATCCAGGTGCCGGCCACATGCACCGCCCGGGTCGCCGGGGCAGCGTGCTCGCGCAGATAGAACGGCCAGAAAGCCTCGAAGCTCCGGAAGCGCTCGGTCATGGCGACGGGGATCTGGTTGGCCGCGGGACCGGTTTCCAGCCCGAGGCAACAGCCGGCCACGCGGATATCCCCGCTGCGCCGCACGACAATTCCACGCGATGACGCCAGCCGTCACGCCTTCGCGCGGCAGCTGCATGACGCGGTCGCAGGGCTTTCGCTTCCGGGTCCTGCCGCCGTGCGGCATGGTGGCCCCGATGCCCCTGCCTCGCGCCTTCACCCCGCTGCGCCATGCCACCTTCCGTGCCCTGTGGCTGGCAACCCTCGCCAGCAACATCGGAACCTGGATCCAGAGTACCGCCGCTGGCTGGATGATGACCAGCCTCGACCCCAGGCCACTGATGGTCAGCCTGGTGCAGGCCGCGGCCATGCTGCCGGTGTTCCTTCTGGCGCTGCCGGCCGGGGCGCTGGCGGACATCATCGACCGGCGCATCTTCCTGATCGGCGCGCAGGCCTGGATCCTGACGATGGCGCTGCTGCTGGCGGGGTTGACGGCGACCGATGCGCTGGGACCCTGGGGGCTGCTCGCCTTCACCTTCGCCATCGGCGCCGGCACGGCGATGAACTTCCCCGCCTGGGCCGCCACCACGCCCGAACTGGTCCCGCGCGAGGATCTGGTGGGCGCCATCGCGCTGAACGGCATCGGCTTCAACCTGGCGCGCGCGCTGGGCCCGGCGATCGGCGGCTTCGCCGTCGCCGCAGCGGGAACGGCGGCCGCCTTCGTACTGAACGCCGCGACCTTCCTCGTGCTGATCCTCGCGCTGCTGGCCTGGCGGCGCGAACCGGGCCAATCCCGCCTGCCGAAGGAGCATCTGCTCTCGGCCATGCGTGCCGGGCTGCGCTTCGTCTCCGCCACCCCGGCGATGCATGCCGCGATCATCCGCGCCTGCACCTTCTTCTTCTTCACCGCTGCGGTCTGGGGCCTGCTGCCCCTGCTGGTGCGGGAGCAGCTCGACCTCGGGCCGGAGTCCTTCGGGCTGATGCTGGGCGCGATGGGCGCAGGAGCAGTCGGCGCCGGCTTCCTGCTGCCCGGGCTGCGCAGCCGGGCGGACCGCGGCACGCTGGTGCTCTGGGCCTCGCTGCTCGCTGCCGCGGCGATGGCCGCCCTGGCGCTCTCGCGGCACTGGCTGCCGGCGGCCATCGCGCTGCTGGCCTACGGCGCCGCCTGGATCACCGCGGGCAGCACGCTCTCGGCCGCGGCGCAGCTGGCGGCCCCGGCCTGGGTGCGGGCCCGCGCGATCGCGATCTACCAGCTCAGCTTCTTCGGGGTCATGGCGTTCGGCTCGGCGCTTTCCGGTTGGCTCGGCGGCCATCTCGGCGTGCCGCCGGCAATGCTGGCGGCCGCGGCGGGGGGTGGGGCAGCGGCGCTCTGGGTGCGGCGCTGGACGCTGGACGCCGCCCGCCCCAACCCGGCCCCGGCCACGCCCATCCCGATGCCCGAGGCCCCGGCGGCAGAGCTGGTGGCACTGCTCGGCGAGCGCTCCGGCCGGGTGCTGGAGGTCGTGCATTACCGCATCGACCCGACCACGCGTGATGCCTTCCTGGCCGTCATGCGCGAGGTCCGGCGGGTGCGGCTGCGCTCCGGCGCCATCACCTGGCGACTTTACGAGGATGTGGCCCACCCCGAGCGCTTCACGGAGCTCTGGGCGGTGGAGTCCTGGACCGAGCACCTGCGCGAGGAGCACCGCCTGACCGAGGAGGACCGCGCCGCACTCTCCCGTGCCGCCGGGCATCACCGCGGCGAGAATCCGCCCGAGGCGGTGCGCTACCTGAACGTGGCGCCCTGAGCGACTCGACTGCCCGGAGCCGGCTCCCGTGCCATTACCTCGGCGACGCCTGCCGGCGTCACCTCGCGGTCCCTGGCCGCTGCCTCGTCATAGAGGAAGGGCAGGCAGGCATAGCGACGGCCCTTGGTGACGGGAGTGGCCTCATGCAGGAGGGAGCAGGAGAAGACCACCGCGCCTCCGGCCGGCGGGCGATAGCGGCGCGGACCGAATTCGGGGAACCAGAGCGCGCCGCCCTCGAAGGCGTCGTTCAGGTTGATGGTGACGGCGAAGCGCCGGTGCGCGGTACCGGGCGTGGTGTTGTCACGGTGCGCGCGGAAATGTCCGCCCTCCTGGCCGTCGTAGCAGGCCACGATGTAGCGCTCGATCCGCGTCGGATCGAACTGGAATGCCTTTCGCATCTCGGGTGCGATCCGTCGGCTGATGCGCGTGCGGATGGCGGCGCGCAGGGCCTCGTCCCCGATGTCGCAATCGCGCCGACGCTTGTGGGCGTGATCGCGAACGCCGATAGTCCTGCCGTCGCGCTCCACCATGAAGCCGCTGTCCTGGCCACCCCGCGCCTCGTAGAGCGCGATCAGGCGCTGGCAGAGCTCGGGCTCGAAGACCCGAGGCAGTACCAGCACCGGCGCGGGCACCTCCATGCCGGCATGGCGCTCGGGCGGGGGCAGGCGGCGCAGCATCGCCAGCACCGCCGGAAGCTGCATCAGGTCGGCACAGGCCATCACGCGCAGCAGCGGATCGAGCAGGAAGGCCGCGGGCAGGTAGCGTGCCCGCCGGCCCTCCCCCGGCAGCAGCATGCCATAGAGGCGGCTGACGGCGCCGTCCCGGTCGCGCAGGACGCGCAGGCCGGGAATGGCGTCACGTGGTCCGCCCGCGGCATCGTCGGCGGGGTCGATGCTGACGGCGAAGGCCGCGCAGTGGACATCGTCCAGCACGCCCTCGGCCTGCGCGGTGCGCAGCATGCGGTGCGCCTCGGTCGCACCGGGATACGAGGCCGGTCCTGGAAAGACCAGCAGCACGTAGCGCCCGGCAACGGAGGCGAAGGTGTAGCGCGGATTGTCTGCCGTCGCGGCAAGGAACCAAGGTGCCGGATCGCCGGGCAGCAGGCGGAGGGTGGCGCGATCGGTATCCATCATGTGCGGTTCCGCAACGGCAGGACGGGCGAACCATGCCGTGCCCGGCGGCGCAGCGCCAGCGCGCCGGATGCGCCGCCGCCCTGGCTCGGGGCGGTCCGGCAGGCCGCCGCCCAGGTCCATGCCCCGGGCGGTGGCCCGAAGCCCGTCAGCGGCGGTGCAGGACGATGCGACCCGGTCCCCAGACCCCCGCGCGTACGGCGGCGGCGTTGATGCCGCCATAGGCCGCGATCCCCAGGGCCACGGCCAGGAACTGGCCCTGAAGACCGAAACCCCATGCCTCCGCCAGCAGCCAGCCGCCGCCGACCGCGATGCCGAGACGCGACAGGGCCGCGGCAACCGGCCAGCGCATGCGCCCCGCTCCCATGGCGGCGAAGTAGATCGCCATGCCGACGCCGAAGGCGGGCAGAGCCGGCCCCGTCAGGGCAAGCGCCTGGGCGGCGATGGCAACCACCGCAAGGTCGTCGGTGAAGAGGCCCGCCGTCGCCGTGGGAAAGAGCGCGACGCCGAGACCGACCGTGCCGGTGACGCCCAGTGCCAGGAGCGCCCCGGCCCAGGCGATGTGGCGCGCCATCGCCCAGTCGCCCGCGCCCACGGCCCGGCCGACCAGCGCGGTCAGGGCCGAGCCGACACCGAAGGCAAGCGGCACCATGAGGAATTCAAGCCGCGCCGCAACGCCATAGCCGGCGACGGCGGCTGCGCCATGCGAAGCGATGCGCGCGGTCACCAGGATGGTCGTCAGATTGGCCACCGTCGCCATGGCACAGGCCACGAGCCCGACGGAGAGGATACGGCCGAACAGCGCCGCCCGCAGCGGGACGCGCCAGGTCGGCGCGAAGCCGGCGCCGCCTGCCATCACCGTGGCCGCCATGCCGAGAGCCGCCGCCGCCATGACTATGGCGAAGGCGATGCCGGCTCCCTTCAGCCCAAGGCCCGCGGGCTCCATCAATCCCCAGGCGAGCAGCGGCCAGGCCAGCCAGGCCAGGCTGAGCACGCGTGAGGCAAGCGCATGCTGCCCGCCCCCACGCAGCACGGAGGCAAGCGTGTTCGCCAGCCAGGCGGGAATGGCGCCGGCACCGAACAGCCAGGCGCAATAGGCGGTGGCCGCCTCGGCTGCCTCCGCCCCGCCGATCGCGCCCAGGATCGTGCGCGGGAAGCCGGCGAGCAGCACGGCGTAGAGCAGGCCGAAGCCGAGGGCGATGACCATCGCGTGCAGGACCAGGGCCGAGGCCTCTTCCCGCCTCCCTGCGCCGAGCGCGCGGGCGATGGCGGAGACGACGCCGCCCCCCATCGCGCCGGTGGACATCTGCTGCAGCAGAAGCACGAAGGGCAGCACCACTGCCCAGCCGGCCAGCGCCGCCGTGCCCTGGCGGGCAGCAAGCCAGGGCTCAACGAGCTGGCAGGCGGACTGCAGCAGGGCGACGGCCGTGGTGGGGGCGGCCAGCGCCAGGATGCGCCGGAAAGGCGCGCCCCAGCCCCGGGAGACGAGTGGCGCGGCGACGGGCGCGGCAGGGCCTCCCTCAGGCATCCTCCGCCTCCAGCCGGGCACGGAGTGCGGCCGAGGCGCCAGGTCCGGGCAGGACCCGAATGTCCTCGGGCGTCAGCGGCCGGCCATCGGGGCCGAGCGGGACGGGGGCGGTCACCTCCTGGCCGGTGGCACGGTCGCAGAGCACCACCACGGGCCCTTCGGGCGGGGCCATCCAGCGGTCCGACCACCGCTTCAGCGCGACATAGGCGGGGAAGAAGTCGCGCCCCATGGCGGTCAGGCGATAGTCGGGACGCCGGCCCGGGCCCTTCTCGAGCATGCCATGCGCAACCAGCGTGCGCAGCCGGGCGGACAGGATGTTGGGCGCGATGCCGAGATTGCGCTCGAACTCGTCGAAGCGGGTCGCGCCGTAGAAGGCCTCGCGCAGGACGAGGATGGCCCAGCGCTCGCCGAGCACCGCCATGGAGCGGGCCACCGGGCAGCGGGCCTGGGTGAAGTCGGTGCGGCCCATCCTGGAGCCTCTCCGTCGTTGACTTGCAATATGCAAGCATTCTGACTTGCAAAATGCAAGCATGTGCGGCGTGACCGGCACCGCTGCCCCGGCCGGCGGAGGGCTGGCGCATGACAGCCTTCAGGATGCTCGGACCGGCGCCCGCATCACCGCCCCCGGATCCGGAAGCCGGCGCGCGTCCCTGTTCGAAGCGGGTTCGCCTCGCCCGGGCCGCGCTACCCCTCCGTCACCTTCTTCGCGACGGCTTTCCTGGCTGCCTTGGTCGTGCCCTCGAGCTTGTCCATGACCGCCAGGCACAGCCCGCCCACCAGGAAGGCCGCGTGGATGACCAGTGCCCAGGTGATGGAGCGGTCGGAGTATTTCTCGGATTTCAGGAAGATCTGCAGCAGGTGGATGGAGGAGATGGCGATGATCGCCGTGGTCAGCTTGATCTTCAGATTGCCCGGATCGACCTCCGCCACCCAGTCGATCCGCTGCGCCTTGGCGCCATCGGTCAGGCGCGAGACCATGCTGTCGTAGGACGAGACGGCGACCGTCACCACCAGCGACGCGACCAGCGCAGAGTCGAGCAGGTAGAGCAGACCGAGCAGGTAGTCGCTGTCCTCCACCGAGAACAGCCCGGAGGCGTACTTCACGAGCTTCCAGGCGAAATGCAGTGCATAAAGAGCCAGCGCCAGCGCAAGGCCGAGATAGAACACCACCAGGATGTGCCGGCTGGCGAGGATGGCCTTGTCCAGGATCATCTGCATGGCAGTTTGGGGCTCCGCGGCGCTGCGGCCGGTCGAGGGAGAGGCGGCGCCGAATTGACGGAGGACGGAATGAGCATCAAGCGGCTCGCGGAGGAGGAGCGCCTGTCGGGCGCCGTGACGCATCATGGCCCCTCGGGTGGCCTGGTCTGGCTGGCCGGCCAGGTGGCGGAGGACACCAGCCTCGACACCGAGGGTCAGACCGCCGACATCCTGCGGCAGGTGGATGCGCTGCTCGCGCAGGCGGGCACGGACAAGCGGCATCTGCTCTCCGTCACCGTGGTGCTCGCCGATATCCGCGACGCACCGGCGATGAACCGGGCGTGGGACCGCTGGCTCGACGTCGCGGCCAAGCCAGCCCGCATGACGATTCAGGCGCCGCTGGTGGATCCTGCCTGGCGGGTGGAGATCACCGGCGTGGCGGCGCTGCCCGAGCGGTGACGCACCAGCCCCGCCTGGCCCGGCGACGGCAAACGGCTTCCTGACCGCGCCTGGTTGACCGTCGCGCGGCCTTCCGCTGCCTCCACCGCATTGCCGACGGGCCGTCGAAACATCCGCTGTTCAACCGCACTGCCGAAGCATCGCAGTGCAGCACGACCATCCCTCAACCATCGGCGCGGGACAGCCGGTCTGCGGATGACGGGATCCGGCTGCAGGCGAGCAGCCGGACGCCGCGCGCACCCGCTGCCGTTCCTCAGCTTCGTCGAGGCACGCACGACAGCCATGCCGGCGAGGCGGACCCGCTGGACAGGACGGCGGCGCGGGCGCATCAGCCTGCGCCGGAGGCCGAGGCGAGGCTTGCCGGCGGCAGGGTGGTCCGGGCGCGGGCCGTCGCCGTGCCGCTGCCGGGGAGCAGGCACGCTTCCGCCGTATTTGCCGGCCATCAAGATGGCATGGAACATGGCGGCCGTTCCGCCGGCGGCCGGGCCAGGGAGATCAGGACGGGCATGACCGACGCGGAACGAGCCGCCTGGTGGCGCGGCAGGCGCGTGCTGGTGACAGGGGGTGCCGGTTTCCTCGGTAGTGCGCTCTGCCATGCGCTGGCGCGCCACGGCGCGCGAGTGACGGCGCTGGATGCGATGTTCGAGGACGGCGGGGCCAATCGCGCCAATCTCGAGGGTGCCTCGGTCATGCTGGTGCGCGGCGACATCCGCGATACCGAGCTGCACAGCCTGTGCCAGGGCACGGAGGTGCTGTTCAACATGGCCGCCCAGACCAGCCATATGGGCGGCCAGAAGGATCCGGTGGCGGACATCGCCATCAATGCCGTCGCCCAGGTGCGGCTGATCCAGGCAATGCGCGAAGCCGCGTCGAAGGCCACCGTGGTGCATGCCTCGACCCGGCAGTTCTACGGCCGGCCGCTGCGCCTGCCGGTGGACGAGTTCCACCCCGTCAACCCGCCCGATGCCAATGGGGTCTCCAAATGGGCGGGCGAGCAGTACTGGCTGCTGGAGCAGCGGGTGCTGGGCCGACCCGTGGTCTCGCTCCGCCTGACCAACTGCTATGGGCCGCGCCTGCGCATCAGGGATGCGCGGCAGACCTTTCTCGGCATCTGGGTACGGCGGGTGCTGGAGGGCGAGCCCTTCGAGGTCTGGGGCGGCGAGCAGTTGCGCGACCTGACCTATGTCGATGACGTCACCGAGGCCTTCCTGCGCGCCGCCGAGGCCGCGCCGCACGCCGACCTGGCCGGGCGGGTCTTCAACCTGGGCGGTTCGCCGCCCGCGACCCTGCTCGACATCGCGCGGCGGCTGATCGCCGCGAATGGCGGCCAGGGTCACTATGTGGTGAAGCAATTCCCGGCCGACCGCGCGCCCATCGACATCGGCAGCTACCATGCCGACGACCGCGCCTTCCGCGAAGTCACCGGCTGGGCGCCGAAGGTCGGGCTGGACGAGGGGCTGCGGCAGACGCTGGATTGGTACCGGACCCGGCTGGCCGACTATCTCTGACAGGTGTTTCGCGAGGATGCTGCGGCCGCGGGCCGGTCCGGGGACGTGACGACAGGAAGGATGATGGACAGGATGGACGCTCCGCCCGCGATGATTCCGCAGGCCGACCCCGGCGCCGGCTACCGTGCCCAGAAGGCGGAGATCGACGCGGCCGTGGCGCGCGCGCTGGAGAGCGGCTGGTACATCCTGGGCCGTGAGGGCGACGCCTTCGAGCACGAATTCGCCGGCTGGCTCGGCACCACGCGCGCCGTGGGCTGCGCCAACGGCACGGACGCGCTGGCGCTGATCCTGCGCGGCCTGGGTATCGGCGAGGGCTGCGCGGTCGCCACCGTGTCCCACACCGCGGTCGCGACCGTCGCGGCGATCGAGATGGCCGGTGCCGTGCCGCTGCTGCTCGACATCGACCCCGATACC
>Ga0180217_1002255_pt1 | contig 18375 bp, 11 predicted proteins | sample eDN3rd37CBELigOP_FD_128521 | JGI IMG/M metagenome (GOLD analysis project Ga0180217, IMG submission 128521) | Enriched Organic Plus compost microbial communities from Emeryville, California, USA - eDNA 3rd pass 37_C BE-Lig OP (version 2) (version 2) ... | reverse complement strand
GCGCCGATCCAGATCGATCCGATCTGCGTTCCGTAGATCCGTCGTTCGCCGCAGAGGATCGTATTGCTCGTGCCGTCGGTGAAATCGCGCAGCCGCACGCGGGTATTCGTCTGGAAGGCCCCCCGGTAAGTTGTCGCCTGGCTCACATCGAAGAATTCGCCAACGCAGGCGACGTAATTGGAGGTTCCGTAGTTATTCAGCTTGGAGTTCGTCCCGCCCATCGTATCGGAGGGGCAGAGATAAGCGGGCAGAGGGGTCCGGGCCAGGGTGGTTTCGATGTACGGCACGGGGGTCGCGGCCGAGTTCAGCGCGAGCTCCCACGGACCCTCGGGACTCGTGAAGCCGTTGTTGGTTCCGATGGAGTTGTAGAGGGGCGCCTGATCGAGATAGGGAAGGATCATCGTTCCCCAGCCGAGCAGGTTGAAGTTCAGGCTGGAACGCGTGACATCGATCAACCCCGGCGGAAGCACCAGCATCGTGTCGTGGTAATTGTGCAGCGCCAGACCGATCTGCTTGAGGTTGTTCTTGCACTGGCTGCGCCGGGCGGCCTCGCGGGCCTGTTGAACGGCCGGAAGCAGCAGCGCGATCAAAACGGCGATGATGGCAATCACCACAAGCAGCTCGATCAATGTAAAGCCGGAACGCCTCCGCATTGTCATCGCAACTCTCCAGCCGAGTAGAAACAGAACTTATGAGATGGAGAGTACATTTGAACCAATCAACGTGTATCGATCAATCCTCCGGGCCGGATTTCGCAGCAGCTTGCGCAAGTCGGCGGGGTGAGAGGGGGGTGAATTCCTGCGGAGAAGCGATGACTCGAACGCGCGGACAGGGGCGTTCGCGGGGAGCATCGTGTGCTGCCCCTGTTACCCCGGGCGTGTCGCGGTGAAGGCGTCGCTGTCGCGGCAATCAGCGCATCTGCCGCGTCGTGCCGGCGACAGGCGTGACGCCGAGGGCGGCATGGAGACGGGTGGCGAGCTCTTCTTTCGAGGTCACGCCGACCACCGAATCGACCGGCCGGCCTCCGCGAAAGACGATCAGCCGGGGGATGTTCGTCACCTGATAGCGGTCGGCAATCTCACCGTGTTCGTCGATATTCAGCTTGGCGATCGTGACCTGACCGCGAAACTCCTTCGCGAGCGCCTCGATCGTCGGCTCCATGCGACGGCACGGGCCGCACCAGGGAGCCCAGAAATCGACGAGCACCGGGCGGTCGCTCTGCAGCACCTGCCGTTCGAAGTTCGCCGTCGTGAGCGTCACCGGGGTTGCCGGAGCGCCCGGATCGTAAGAGACCTTGCTGACGACCGGTTCGCTCGAGTCGAGATCGACGGCGGCGGTTCCGACCTGCTCGGAATTGTCGGTCTTTGCAGCCGTTGACGAGGCGGACTTACAGCCGGCGAGAACGCACAGCGAGACGCAGGTGGCGAACAGCGGGAACTTCATGTGCTCAGGCTCCGGAGACTGCGGGCGAAATAGCAGATTCCCGCAAACAGCGGAAGAGCAATTCCCGCACATCTCGGGAAGTCCGTCCGGAGGTCAACGCCAGGGCCCTGGAAGTGGCGCGTCTTTGCGAGCTCCCCGGTTTCTCCGAGGGGGGGCGCCGGCCGGATACCCTCGACGTGACCGCTTCGAGGGGAATGGAGGTCACGAACTTCGCGTGAATCCGGGCAGGCAGGGCGATAGAATCGGCAGACGCGGAGTTTAACACTGTCTTCTTCGTGAGCGACTTGACAGCAAGGAAGATCACCCATGCAGTGGACGTCACATGTCAAGACCTGTGGTTTCGCCCTGTTGGTTACGGGGGTTCTGTTCGTCGGGAGCGAAGCGCGTGCGGACGGATTGATCCCGCCGATGCCCATCGCCGTGCATCCCCCGTATGCGCCGGCTTCGGTTGTCGCCTACCAGCCGGTGGTCGTGGCGCCGGTCGTGCCGACTTACGGCCCGTACTATGTCCCCGGCCCGATCCCGGCGTTCGCCAGCGAGCGGTTCAGGGTCGGCATCCTGGGGGGTGTCCGGCACTCGGTCCACTTCCACACGCCGTACGGTCCCGATTACTACTACTGCGCCCGCTTCGGCTGGCTGGGCCCGCGCGTGTACGAGCGGGTGGGGTGGTAGGCTTGAGGCTTGAGGCGCCGGACGGGCGGAGCGGATACGACACGTTTCCCGCGCAGATTCAGTGGCGGCGTTTGGCACTGCCGGTCTGGATACGGGACGGGAGCGGCGCTGATGCCCGGTTTCAGGTCTGATGGTCAACGGCATTACTTGAGCTGGCTCGTGGTCGAACGGCTCCGTCGCAACGCGGAGTTTCGACGCCGTCTCCAGGAAGCAGAAACGCTCCCCGAGAAACAGGCAATTCTCGAGGAGCGTGAGCAGTTGCAGCGCGAACAGCGGCAGAAAATCCGCAATTCGTACGGCTGTCTGTATTGAGCAGCCAGGAGATTCGCATGCCGCCGGGCCGGCCTGCGCGAGGCAGGCCGGCACCTGCGGGCGTGCGAATCAGAGCGTCCAGCCCTTGCGATACTCGCGGCGGATGTACTGGTCCGCTTCGGGGCAGTTCTTCGCCTTGAGGTTCTCGGGATCCCACTCCAGCGTCTTCCCGCCGACCCGGTAGGAGACGTTGCCGAGCAGGACGGTCTCGGCCAGTGCGCCCGAGTAGTCGAAGTTGCAGGTGGTCGGCCCGCCGGTCTTCACCGCGTGGACCCATTCCTGGTGATGGCCGATGGAGGCCGGAATCGTCTGCTCGACCGGCTCGGCGGTCTTCCCTTCCTGCAGGAACACCTTGTGCGTGCGGTAGTCGGCCACCAGGCGGCCGTGATCCCCTTCGAAGAGGACCGCCGAGTTGCGTTCGTACTGCTCGGCACCTTCCGGCCGCCAGCCACCCTGATACCACGTGAGATGCACCGGCGGCTGATCGCCACGGGCGGGGAAGTGGTAATCGGCCTGCAGATAGTTGGGGACCTCGTTGTCGCCGCCGTGTCCCTTCTCTCCCTTCGCCGAAACGGTCGTGGGATAGCGCAGGCCGAGTGCCCAGTAAGGCAGGTCGATGTAGTGACAGCCCATGTCGGCGAGGTTGCCGCCGCCGAAGTCCCACCAGAAGCGCCAGTTGAAGTGGAAGTGCGAGATGTGGAACGGCCGATACGGTGCGGGGCCGAGCCACACGTCGTAGTTGATCCCTTCGGGGACCTTGCCTTCCTTGACCCGCTGTCCCGGAGGCACGGTGTTCGACTGCCAGACGTGGACCCGCCGCACCGGGCCGATCACACCGGCCTGGATGATCTCGACGACGCGGCGATAGTTGTCGCCGGCGTGGATCTGGGTTCCCATCTGGGTGACGATGTTGTTTTCCTTCGCGACCTCGCGCATCACGCGGATTTCGTGAACCGAGTGCGCGAGCGGCTTTTCGCAGTAGACCGCGAGTCCCCGCCGCATCGCCTGCACGACGGGAATCGCGTGCATGTGATCGGGCGTGCTGACGACGACCGCATCGAGGTTCTTCAGGTCGAGCACCCGGCGGAAGTCGTCGAACGTCTGGGCCTTCGGAAAGTCCTTCGCCGCCTCGGCGAGCCGTGCCGCATCGATGTCACACAGGGCGACGATGTTCTCGGTCTTCACGCCGGCGATATTGGACGCGCCTTTACCGCGGACACCGATTGCCGCGATGTTCAGTTTCTCGTTCGGGCTTTTCGATTCCGCCGCGGGGAGGATTTGGGGAACGAACCCGCCGGCAACGGGGACACTCGTCCCGGCCAGCAGGGCGGCTTTCAAGAACTCGCGACGACTCACGCTGTCATACATAGGGAATGGACTCCTGAGGAAGACGATTCGTGCGGGCCCTCCGGAAGCGAAGCGGGGAGAGCCGACCGAGATCCTGCGCAAACTGGCGGGAAGGACATCAGACCACCCGAGTTTTTCACCTTGCATTAGGCAGGATCAGGGAAGCGGATGCAAGCGAGCCCGCGGAATCTTTCCGGACAGCAATCTGTCTTTGTGGAAGCGCCGTTTCCCCCCGCGCGAGCTGATCGTTCGTCCAGGGAACGACGCAGCCGCTCAGAATGCAGGGGGCCGATTGCCGCAATCGCATCTTTGCCCGGGCGGGGGCGTATGATAGAGTGCAGGGGACACGGGTGCGGCCCTCCGTACGCGGACGGCGCCCGCCCGCATCTCCCGGGCAGCAGCGGTGGGCCTGATCCCACAAAAAAGTCGCGGTCGGAGACGGAAAGGAAAGCGCGCGGAGACGGAAGCCACAACGGCATTTAAGGGGTGCGTTCAAGGGGAGCCGGATATGCATTTCGACCCCGAATGGGACGTTGTCGATCCGGGCGGACGACCGGACCTCGATCCGTTCACGGAGGAGAGTCTCGACTTCTCCTCGCCGGAGCTTCCCGAAGTGCTGATCGTCGATGACCTGCCGGACGGGCCGGTTGTCGCCGAGCAGGGGCGCATCCCCGCGACGATTGCCAGCGCGGTGCTGCACCTGTGGCTGATCTTCACGCTGGCGTCGATGACGATGGTCGAACCGGAGCCGCTCTACGAGCCGCCGCTCGATGCGCGGATCGTCACTCCGCAGCCGGTCGAAGAGCCGGACCAGGTGATCGAGTACGAACTCGCGAATCCGAACGACCGCGACCACGAACAGCACGTGGCGCTCAATGCCCGCAGCGTGGGGCAAAGCCAGTCGCAGGAGATGCGTGTCGAATCGGCACCGCTCCGCGTTCTCGACGATCTCTCCCCGCAGCCGGTCCGTGCGCTTTATGACATCCCGGAGGGAGTCGAGATTGATGACCGGATCGTGGTGCAGGGGACCGCGGGGGAAGGGCTGATCCAGATTGAGGCGGCACTCGACCGGGTCACCTGGGAAATCGCCAACAACCTGAAGGAACGCAAGTGTCTCGTCGTCTGGCTGCTCGATGCTTCGGGAAGCCTCCTGGAGCAGCGGCGGATCATCGCGCGGCGGCTGACGCGGGTCTATGGCGAACTCGATGCCCTCGAAAACGCGGGGGAGATTCCGCGACTGGAGCAGCCGCTCCTGAGTGCCGTCGTCACCTTCGGGGCGAAGACCACCTACATCACCCCGGAGCCGACCGATGAGGTGGCGGCGATTGTCGACGCGGTCGGCGATGCTCCGACCGATCCCTCGGGGCTCGAGAATGTCTTCGGGGCGGTCGAGCAGATCCTGAAGAAGTGGGGACATTATCGCACGCGGCACGGCAGGCGGATTCTCGTCATCACGGTCACCGATGAAGCCGGCGACGACTTCGGTGAGCATCTGGAGCCCTCGATTGCCCTCGCGAACCGTCTCGGGGCGCGGGCGTATGTCATCGGCCCCCCTGCCGCGTTCGGCCGCCGCGAGGGATACGTCCCTTACGTCGCGCCGGAAGACGGGCAGACCTATCAACTGCCGGTCGACATCGGCCCCGAAACGGCGGTCGCCGAGAACGTGCAGTTGCCTTTCTGGTTCGGCGAACCGCAGCACGAGTACATTTCGGCGGGGATGGGGCCTTATGCGCTGACCCGCCTCGTCAAGGAAACGGGTGGCGTGTACTTCATGACGACGACCACCACCAGTTCGGGTCTGGCGCCGACGGGCAACTATGACCCGATTGCGCTCCAGCCGTTTCAACCCGACTATCGGTTCGGCCGTCCCGAGGATTACTACAGGGATCTCGGTCGGCATCCGTTGCGGCGGGCGGTTGTCGAGGCTGCCGCACTCAGCACGAAGTACAAGGTCCAGGGAACGCCGCAGCTGGTTCTCCGCGTGACGTCGCAGAACTACATGCAGACTCTGAGCACGGCTCAGCAGACGGTGGCGATCAGTACGCAGATGCTCGATAACATCCTGCGTCCGTTCGAGGGGATCACCGAAGCCGACTACGAGCGGGAACAGTCCCCGCGCTGGCGGGCCGCCTATAACCTTTCGTACGGGCGGTTGCTCGCGCAGAAGGTCCGCTGTTACGAGTACAACTTTGCCTGTGCGGCGTTCAAGCAGAAGGGAGCGGATGAGGTCGCGACGCGCAGCAATCACTGGATCTTCCGCCCTGCTCCGGAACTGAACTACGCGGTCAGCCTCAAGCGCTACGCGCGGCAGGCCGAGATGCTGTTACAGCGGGTCATTGACGAAGCGCCGGGCACGCCGTGGGCGGTGCTGGCCGCACGGGAGCTCCGCGATCCGCTGGGATTGAAGATCATCGAACGCTACGATCCCCCGCCGACCCCTGCTCCTCCGGGACAGACTCCCCCACCCTCGCGAAAAAAGCGGATCCAGCTCGCGAACGAGAACCGTCCCCAGCCGCAAACACCTCAGGCCCCGCGTCCCAAGCCGGTGTTGCCCAAGCTGTGATCCGCTGTGATCGGGAGAGCGATCGGCGACCATGCCTCAGTGATCCGGGCGGAAACGACGAAAGCCGCCGAGGAACCGGAGAGTTCGCGAGCTTGCGGTCGCGGCCTCTGCTGATCCCCGGGCGGCTTCTGCCCGTCTCGTCTCTGTCACACTCGGTTACGGAGTCTGTTCTCCGCGAAGCTGCTTCGCTTTCCGCACGAGTTCGAGGAACTCGCCGCGGCGACCGAACTTGTCTTCCCCTTTCGCTCCCTGGGCGAGTTCCTCCACCAGGTTGAGCGACGCCTGGCCGCGGAACGGCGAATCACGCAGCACCATCCCGAAGCCCGCGACCGCCGCCGCCCACTGGAAGTCGGGCGAAGGCCGCGACCCCTCGGTCGGCTCCACCGCCGGGAATTCCAGCAGCGCACTCTCGTTCCCGTCCGGCTGCTTGTAGCGGAGCTTCAGCGTCAGCAGCTCGCGGGAATGCTCATCCTTCACCTCGGTCTCGGCACGCGCCTGGTACTTCAGTCCCGCACGTTCGCGCACCGCGGCGGCTTTCTCGGGGGGCTGAATCTCATAGAGTGCCGTGACCGAATGCCCCGCCCCGATCTCGCCGGCGTCTTTCGTATCATCATCGAAATCGCGGTCGGCGAGTTTGCGGTTCTCGTAACCGATGAGCCGATACGCACCGACCCGGGCCGGGTTGAACTCGATCTGGATCTTCACATCCTTGGCAATCGTGATCAGCGTCCCCGAGAGCCCTTCGACGAACACCTTCTGCGCTTCGCGGAGGGAATCGATATAGCCGTACTGGCCGTTCCCCTTGTCGGCGAGCTTCTCGAGCTTCGCATCCTTGAGGTTCCCCATGCCGAAGCCAAACACGCTGAGGAAAACGCCCGTGCGGGCTTTTTCCTGGATCAGTTCGACGAGGGCTTCGTCGCTGGTGATGCCGACGTTGAAGTCGCCATCCGTGCAGAGAATCACGCGGTTCGTTCCCTTGTCGATGAAGTGCCGGACGGCGGTCTCATACGCGAGCTGAATTCCCGACGCCCCGTTGGTCGAACCGGCGGCGTTCAGGCTGTTGATCGCGTTGCGGATCGTCTCCTGCTGTTCGCCGCTGGTCGAGTCGAGCAGCAGTCCGGAACTCCCCGCATAGGTGACAATCGCGATCTGGTCCCCTTCGCGAAGTTCCTCGGCGAGCATCAGCAGCGAGCGCTTCACGAGCGGCAGCTTGTTCTCGGGGCTCATCGAGCCCGAGACATCAATCAGGAACACGAGGTTGCACGGCGGACGTTCTTCGCGGGTAATCTCTTTCCCCTTCAGGCCGATCCGCACGAGGCGGTTCTCCACGTTCCACGGGCAGGGCGCGACTTCGAGCTTCGCCGAGAACGGCACATTGGTGCCCGGCGGTGGATCGTTGTAGTCGAAGTAGTTCACCAGCTCTTCGATCCGCACTGCATCCCTGGGAGGCCAGTGGTTGTGCTGGAGGAAACGCCGGACATTGGAATACGACGCCGTGTCGACATCGATCGAGAACGTCGAGAGCGGCTGATCGAACGGCGAGAGGAACGGGTTTTCGATGATCCCCTCATAGTCCTCGGAAGCGAAGGTGGTGGTTTTGGCCCGCGTCTCGGCGGGGAAGGCACCGGAATCGGGAAGTCTCGTCTCGCGGTTCGTCATCGGATTCCTGAAGCGGACGCCAAGCTCTCCCGTTACCTCCCCGCTGGAAACTCCCTGCGATTGCTCTTTCCGCTCCAGCGCCTCCGGCCGGGTGACGCGGCTGGGCGGTCTGGAATCGACCGGCGCCGGGGTCGGAGAGGCCACGGGCGCGGCGGGGGCGTTCCCCTTGTCGCCGTTGTGATCGACGCGGGATTCATCCATCAACGCCAGCACGGGCGATTTGGAATTTCCTGATTTCTTCAACGGGGGACCGGCCACCCCTGGGGGGGACTGGCCGGAAACACCGAGCGATTCCCGGATCGCACCATTCGAATTCGAATCGGGTGCGATGAACCGCTCCTGCGGTTGCTCGGCAGACTCGCGCTTTTCATTGACGAGCGACATTCCCTCGATCAAGGAGCGACTTTCCAGAGCGACAGTTCTCTCCGACTGGGCGACATACCCGGTGTTCGTCTGCTTTGAACTTTCCAGTGCGGCCAAATCGGACGTCGGCTCCGATTGCAGGGCGACCGCCCGCGTGTGGTCCGGAGTCAACGAACGGAAGAATGTCCCCCCGTTCACAAACACGCCGATCAACACGGCGGCGCTGACCGTCGCCAGCGTGGCCATCAGTGCGCTGCGGCCCCATCGTTGTCGGGTCGGCTTGTGCGCCGTCGCCGTAGCCGGTTGTGCACTCTGCTCGACCTGGGAACGCTGGTCCACGGTCAGGCCGACTGCCGGCTCCTGCTGGAGTTCGATTTCCAACTGGCCGGCGAGGTCGCGAAGGCTCTCGACATACTCCCGCGCGGCGGGGGACGTTTCGAGAAGTTGTTCGATGTCTGCCCGCTCTGCCTCATCGAGTTCGCCGAGGACGTATGCGGTCAGCCGCGGATCGTCGGCATCAAAGCCGCGGTCGGCGGGAGAAGCCCCGGAGCGGGGATCAGGTGTGCTGGTCATGGGAAAGCTCCCGTTGGAAGGTATCGCTTGCCGCGGGGGCAAGGAGATGTCTGGAATCGGTTCACGGGCTTGCGTGCTGCGGACGCGAGGACTCACGCCTGGGCGGGAGTCATCTTGCGGCGGAGCGTTTTCAGGCCCGTATGCAGGAGAAAGCCGACGTTCGTCACCGAAAGGCCGGTGATGCCGCTGATTTCGCGATAGCTCAACCCGTTCTGAAATTTCAGGCGAATCACTTCCTGCTGGTTCTCGGGAAGATGTTCGAGCAGGTGCAGGATTCGACCGGCGGCATCCCGATCCTCGGCGACGGCGGCCGGCGAGGGCTCGTGCGCCTCGCGATCGTGAAAGGCCGTATCCGCGATCGTGGTCATTCGTCGCTCCTTTCGCCGAAGGTCAAACGCGTGGTTCCGACACACGGTGAACAGCCATTCAGCGAGGTGCCCCTCGACCCGTTCCGATTCCTCCCGGCAAAGCCGCAGAAAGGTTTCCTGAACGACGTCGCGAGCGGTCTCCGCGTCTCCCGTAAGTCGTTGCGCATAGCGGGTCAACTCGGCCTCGTACCGGTCGAGTGCCGAGCGAATCCACTCACTCTTGTTGGCATGCCCTGGAAGGCCCATCCGTACTGCCTGATGCGAATGATGAATGGCTGCTGCCAGTTAGACGCACGAGCCGCCGGTTTGTTAGCCGGAATTTTTCCGCAGCGCTTCTCCCGTGCCCCGGAGCACGGCCTGCAGAGCGGAGAAATTCCTGCCGGTGCGAACCCGCGCCGCCTCTGCGAGGATCGCGCGCTCGTCTGGTGGATCAGCAATGATCTGTTTCCAGCCCCAGGAGGGCGGCCCGGCGCGGCGCGAGAGACGGTTGGGGGAAAGGAGAAAGGAGAGAGAGACGCGCTGCCGAGGGATGATCTGTTGCAGCAAGATATTGCGGGGGCAACTCCGTCGTTCAGTGCGCGGGGACCGTTGCCTGGAGGGGCAGATGATTCAGGTTTCGTCTGTCGTGCTGTGGGACGTCAGATATGCGCACGGATACTCTGTCTCCAGCCCCAACGGGGCGGCCCCATTTTAGCCCGGGGCGCAGCAGGTGAAACCGGCGTAGCCCCGGGGCTCGGTCGTAACAAATTCGCCAAGCCCCAAGGGGGCGTCCCTAAAATGCGGAAATGCGAGCGTCGGTACGACGAACAGGCAGTGATTCGCCTGCGCGCGAGTCCCTCTTCGCACAGACAAGAATGTCTGTGCGCCCGCGCGCGGCCCGCTGGCGATGGCAATCACCATCATCCGTGCACAATCGTTTCGCCGGCGGGCCATCGGCCCCTGCGGGGGGAAGGCGTCGCTATCACCAACCTGCGTCATCCGCCCACGAGCCGCGTCCTGACGCGAGGCGTTTTCGCCGGGTTTGGGCATCGAATGCCCCCCGCCGCCGTTCGCGTGTTGCATTTTCACCGGTGAGAACGGTTCAGGTCATTCCGCATCTGCGTTCCTCTGCGAAATCTGCGGACCATTCCAGAACAGGAAAGGACATCCGCAGATTACGCCGATTTTCGCAGAGGGGAAGAGGAGTCCGTGGGAAGGAGGGCGCCCGCTCGGTTCGACAAAGGGACGTATGATCCTGAGCGGCGGAGTTGCTCTCCGCCGTCCATGCGATACGCACAGCCGGGCCGCGGCGGATGACGCCTCAGTTCCCGGCATCCGCCCGCGCCTTCGCATCCTGCGCTGCCGACAGTTCGGGGTTCGGGGTGGCGTCTCCTTCTTCCAGCCCCATGATCCAGCGGATGCCTCCCTCCAGCGAAGCGATGAAGGTCGGATTCGCCCAGGTCTCCGGATTATGGCCGAGGTTCGTGTAGAACACCTTCCCCTCGCCGTACTTCTTCACCCACGAGACCGGCACGTGATACGGCCGCTTCGGCTCGGTCTTCGCCATGTTCAGGCTCATCAGCACGCGGACCTTCTCCGGCTGCCAGTTCTTGTACTGGTAGATCTCGTCCCGGATGCGAAACTCGCTGCCCCACGGCTTGCTGCCCGGGTGCTTCGTATCGTGCACGGTGATGGTCACGGTCGTCCCCGCTCCCCAGGGATGCCCGTTGAATGTGCCGCCGACCATATCCCAGTACGGCTTGAAGTTGCCGTAGGTATCGGTGGCGGAGTGCGCGCCGACAAACCCGTGCCCCTTCTGCTTCAGCCAGTCGTTGAAGAAGTAGTCGAGCGTGGCTTCATCGATCGGCAGGTTGCCGGTCGTGTAGAAGAAGACGATGTCGTAGTTCTGCAGGTTCTCTTTCGTGAAGTCGGCGGCGGCGTCCTGCGTGCAGTGTACGGTGAACAGCCCGCTCTGCTGGCCGAGTTGCGTGACGGCGATCTCGGCGGGAGAGAGCGTCCCCTGCTGGCGGGTGACCGAACCGTGGCGGAAGCCGGCACTCTGCGTGAGCATCAGCATCCGTGCCTTCTTCTTCGGAGCCTCATCAGCGTGCAGCGGGTGAGCGGTCAGTCCGGCGACACAGAGCGCCAGCGCGCACAGGAACAGACGGCGGTGAATCACAGGCAGCCTCCTCAATGAGGGACAACGACTCATCAGGTGAAGAACAGTCGCACCGAAGGCGGATCATCCGCGGGTTCCATCATAGAAAGCCCCCCGGAGCGATGCTACCAGTTGTCCGTCGTTTCGCCGGCGGGCCATCGGCCCCCGCGGGGGGAGAACGTGCCGCAAGCGCCCGTCCACCCCATCCCCCAAACGAGCCGCGTCTGCCCCCTCCGGGGTTTCGGGAGTACCCTCCAACCCCGGCCACGAGATCCTGGTGCTTTCTACAAGGTGAGTCCCCAAACCGCAGCTTGCGGTGGCCCGGTTCGCGCGAGTACCCTAAAGGGAAACGTCGCCCCCCTGCGGCAGCTGCCGGCTGCGCCCGCTCGACGCCCCGCCCGCGGAAGAAAGGAACCGATGCGCTTCCCCCTGCTCTTCTGCTGCTCGCTTCTGGCTTTTGTTCCCGGCACAATCGCCCGGGCCGCGGATTCGACGCCGGCTGAGCCGACGCGGATCGAGTTCAATCGCGACATTCGCCCGATCCTGTCCGACACGTGTTACACCTGTCACGGCCCCGATGCCGCGAAGCGGGCGACCGAACTGCGCCTCGACCAGCAGGAAAGCGCCCTGGGCGATCTTGGCGGTTATCGCGCGATCGTCCCCGGCAACCTCGACGAGAGCGAACTCTGGCAACGGGTGATCTCCGACGATCCGAACGAGCGGATGCCCCCCGCGAATTCGGGACGGCAACTCACCGCCGGTCAGATCGAACTGCTTCGCCGCTGGATCGAGCAGGGTGCTTCGTTTCAGACGCACTGGTCGTTCATTCCCGTCGAGCGGCCGCCGGTTCCCGAAGTCACCCGGAAAGACTGGATCCGCAATCCGATCGATGCGTTCATCCTCGCCCGGCTGGAGCGTGAAGGGCTTTCCCCCTCGCCCGAAGCCTCGAAAGAGACGCTGATCCGCCGCGTGACGCTCGACCTCACCGGGCTGCCGCCGACGCTGGAAGAGATCGATGCCTTCCTCGCGGATGAGTCTCCCGACGCATACGAGCGGCTGGTCGACCGGCTCTTCGCGTCTCCCCGCTATGGCGAGCGGATGGTGCTCGAATGGCTCGATGCCGCGCGCTATGCGGACTCCAACGGCTATCAGACCGACGGCACGCGGGCGATGTGGCCGTGGCGCGACTGGGTGATCGCGGCACTCAACAGCAACATGCCGTTCGATCAGTTCACGGTCGAACAGATCGCCGGCGACCTGCTCCCCGAGCCGACGCTCCAGCAGAAAATCGCGACCGGTTTCAACCGCAACCACATGCTCAACGGCGAAGGAGGCCGCATCGCCGAGGAGTCGCGCGTCGAGTACGTCGTCGATCGCGTCGAGACGACGTCCACAGTCTGGCTGGGACTCACCGTCGGCTGTGCGCGCTGTCACGACCACAAGTACGATCCGGTTTCGCAGAAGGAGTTCTACCAGATCTATGCCTACTTCAATAACATCGCCGAGACCGGCGGCGTCGATCGCCGCAGCGGCACCGCGGCCCCGGTGATTGAACTGCCGACGCCGGAGCAAACCGCCCGGCAGGCGGAGTTGCAGAAGGCGCTGGCGGAGCTTGATGTCCAACTCAAGGCGAACGCGGCTGACTTACGGAAGATCCAGGGAGACTGGGAGCAGACGGTCGAGATCGGCTCGCTCCCCGAGGCACTGCGGCCGATCCTCAATACGCCTGCCGCCGAGCGGAACGATCAGCAGAAGCAGGAGCTCGAAAAGCACTTCTTCGCGAGTCAACCCGAACGCCAGCCGCTGCAGAAGCGCTACGATGAGACAAAGAAACAGCTCGACGATCTGAACCGGTCGATCCTGATCACGATGGTCATGGAAGAACGCCCCGAGCCGCGGGAGACGTTCATCCTGCTCCGCGGCGCGTACGATCAGTACGGCGAGAAGGTCACCAGCGGCGTCCCCGAGGTGCTGCCCGCGCTGCCCGACGGCGTGCCCAACAACCGTCTCGGCTTTGCCCGCTGGCTGGTCGATCCGGCCAATCCGCTCACCGCCCGCGTGACCGTGAATCGCTACTGGCAGACGTTCTTCGGCACCGGGCTGGTGAAGACTCCCGAGGATTTCGGAGCGCAGGGAGAACTGCCGAGCCATCCGCAACTGCTCGACTGGCTGGCGGCGGAGTTCGTCGCGCCGAATTCTTCCTCAAGCGCAGCGGTCGGAGCCTGGGACGTGAAGGCGCTGCAGCGGTTGATCGTCACGAGTGCGACCTACCGGCAGCAGTCGAACGCCACGCCGGAACTGCTCGAAAAAGACCCGGAGAATCGGCTGCTGGCGCGGGCTTCGCGGTATCGCATGAATTCGCACGTGCTGCGGGACCAGGCGCTCGCCGTGAGCGGGTTGCTCGTCGAACAACTCGGCGGCCCGCCGGTGAAGCCGTATCAGCCGCCGGGAATCTGGGAGGACTTCAGCTTCGGCAAGATCGTCTATCAGCAGGATCACGGGGCGCGCCTCTATCGCCGCAGCCTGTATACCTTCTGGCGGCGGAGCGTCGGGCCGACGATGATGTTCGACACCGGAGCGAGACAGGTCTGCACGGTCCGCCAGCCGCGGACGAACACCCCGCTCCATTCGCTCGTGCTGCTGAACGACGTCACCTACGTCGAGGCGGCACGCGTATTTGCCCAGCGGCTGCTTCGGGAAGCGGCCGGCTCCGATGAGGAACGGCTCTCGCGGGCGTTCCGCACGGTGACCAGCCGGCATCCCACTGCGAGCGAGAAGCAGATTCTTGTGCAGGCTCTCGCGCGGCTGCGGCAGCAGTACGCGGCCGATCGCGCAGCGGTCGATCAGGTTCTGAACCAGGGAGAGTTTTCCCGCGACACGCGGCTCGATCCGGTGGAAGTCGCCGCCTACACGGGCATCGGCAACCTGCTGCTGAACCTCGACGAGGTGCTGAACCGGGAATAAGCGGCTCGCCTGCCGGTCCAATGCGGGGGAGAAATCCCGACGAGAAAAACGGAAAAGGCGGATCGCGCCCTGCGCTTTCCGCCTCGCGAGCGCCGGGTCGCAGCAGCTGTCCCTAGCCGTGGAACCGGCTTCCCATATTCTCGCAGTCCGCGAGTTCCCGCGGACTTTCCAGCCTGCTTCGCGTCCGAAGACGGCGAAGTACATCTAATCTTAACGGCCCTAGCCGCCCCTCCTATCGGGAACCTCCGGGAGTGAATCTAGGGGAAATGGGAGGTTTTTGCCCCAGCCATTTCCCAACCCGATTCCTCCCCCTTTCGTCTCTCCCGAGCCGTCCGCAATCATCCCGGGAGTGGTAATGCCCCGGGAGGGCCTCCCCCCGCGCGCTGTACAGAGCGTGGGGCGGGGCGTTATGCTTGGACGGGCGGCCTTCTCGCCTGCTCCGCAACGCCTGCGGGGAAGGGCCGCAGCAGAGATCGACCGGCACCTCGCCGTCGTCTCAAGTCATTTCAGGCGAATACTTTCTGTGTGAACCGGGCTTTCTTGCGGATATCTGGAGTTGTCGCGCCTCTCATGTCGTCGCCTGCCTGCCTCTGCGTCGGAATCGCCGTCGCTGACCACCTGTGTGTTCCGATTGAACGAATCCCTGCCGCTGGTGAGCTGGTCCTCAGCGAACGGCTCAGCCTGACGATCGGCGGCTGCGCGGCGAACGTTGCCGTCGATCTCGCCAAGCTCGGAATCGATGTCGGCCTCGCCGCCCGCATCGGCGATGACATCTTCGGGCGCTTCGTCCGCGAGCAGCTCGCCGCCTCCGGCGTGAACACGAACTACCTCTTCGAGACTCCCGACTGCGACACGAGCGGCACGCTGGTGATCAACGTCCGCGGCGAAGACCGCCGGTTCATCCACTCGTTCGGGGCGAATGCCCATTTCGACGGCTCGGAAATGCCGGCGGAAGCGATCGCCGGGGCGAAGGTCCTCTATGTCGGCGGGTTCTTTGCGATGCCGCGCCTGACCGCCGAAGCGGTGGCGCGTCTCTTCGAGCAGGCCCGTGCCGCCGGGGTGCAGACGGTTCTGGACGTGGTGATTCCCGCCGAGGGAGAATACTGGAAGGCGCTCACGACGGTGTTGCCGTTCACCGATGTCTTCCTGCCGAACGAGGACGAGGCGCGGCGGATCACGGGGCTGGCCGACCCGGTGGCCCAGGCGGAGCGGTTCCATGCCGCCGGGGCGCGGACGGCGGTCGTCACCTGCGGCAAGGCGGGGGCGGTGCTCGTCAGCGAAAACGAGCGGTTCCGCTCCGGGGCGTTTTCGGTGGAAGCGGTCGACAGCACCGGCAGCGGCGACGCCTTCGACGCCGGCTACATCTTCGGCCTGCTCACCGGCCGCCCGGCCCGCGACTGCGTCACCATCGGCAGCGCCCTGGGCGCCAGCTGCGTGCGCAAAAGCGGCGCCACCGCCGGCGTCTTCACCCGCCCGGAACTCGAAGCCTTCCTCGCGGAAAATCAACTCCCCTTCGAGACGATCTGATCGCCCCCGCCCTGAGCGGCGGAGTTCATCTCCGCCGCCCGCCGCCCCTCAATCCGCCAGCGAATCGTTTCCCGCGTCCGGCCGCAGGGCTCATCCGGTGGGGAGTGACCATTCGCGGCGGCTGATCGTTTTGCCTTCCAGATCCTCGACGCGCACTTCCGCGCGGTTGCCGTCGGCCTGGAGGATGGTGAGCGTCGCGCCTTCCGGGCGGGGGCCGCCTCCCACGATCTGCATGATGGGCTCGGTGTTCACCGGATCATCAATCCGGTGCTTGTGCCGATGCCCGGAAATCACCGCTACGAAGCGGGCCTCACGCAGGATGGGCAACCAGAGCTTCGCCCCCATCCCGCTGTAGTACGCGTGCCCTTCGAGAGTGGTGCCGTCATTATCACCGGGGAGTCCGCGGAGCGGGATGTGACAGATGGCAATGCGAATCGGCGCTGTGGCGATCTCCGGACGCGCGACGGCCTGTTTCAGCCAGGCGGCCTGCTGCTCGCGGTACGGTTCGTAAGCCGCCGTGCCCGCGAAGACCGGGTGCGCATCGGGCTTGTCCTCGCCGGTGTCGAGTCCCACCAGCGCCACCGGCCCCAGCCGGAGCGCGAAGTTGTAGGGCAGCACGGATTGATCGGGCCAGCCGCTGAGACCCGCCGAAAGCTCGCGGGCCCGCTGGCCGCGGACGTCGTGATTGCCGGGCACGAACAGCAGCGGTCGTCCGGCGGCCCACCCCTTGCTCACGTCCTTCTGCGGGTTAAGGACAATCTGCATGGGATCGTCGCGGGCGTCGAAGTCGTTGCAGGTGTCGCCGTTCCAGACAAGCAGGTCGGGATTGATGCTGGTGACACGCCCATACAAAGCGTCCAGCGTCGCGGCATTCTCGTGCGTGTCGTTGACGATCGCGATGGTGATCGTCTCGACACTCGCGCTCGGTAACTGCAACCGGTGCACCTCACTGGCGACGGCCTCGCCGCGTTCCAGCTTGTAGGCAGTCTGGTAGGCCAGCGACTGGGCGACCACGCGATAATAGACGGGCTTGCCGGCAGCGGCCGGGCTGTCGAGCCGGACGCGAACCGACAAGGCGAGATCGCTGGCCCGGATGAGCCCGTGGTCCGCCGCGATGGCCGTGTGCTCGAGCCGGTCGGGCGACCAGCCCCATTCCACCCAGCCGGTAGCCAGGGAGGAGACGGCAAAATGCACGGTGAAACCGTCCGCGGACGGGTGCTGCACGACCGGCGGACTGGCGATGAGCGGAGCCTTCGTCCCGGCGACCGGCTCTTTCGCTGCTGCCGCTCGTTCACTGAGCTGCAGACTCAACGCCGAGACAGGAATCAAACCGAGAAACTCGCGACGCGGCAAACGCATTTCAAGATCCTCATCAAGAACATGGATTTCGCCGACCCCCGCGATCGACGACGGGCATCGAAGCGGGCATGGGGCGTGGTGCGGTTCAGCGCGATGATTCGGGAAATGTTACCAGATCGAGAGCCGTTGCACTCGGAATGTGCCGTTGATTCGCGGTGGAATTCCTGCGGCGTGCCTGCTCGAAGGCTGATTGCCAGTGCCCATGCTCAGAGGCAATTCGCCTTGCCCGAGTAACCACCACACAGGATTATCAAACGAGCGCCTGCTGGAGGCTCGCTGTCGCTCGACTTCCGGCATCCGCGCGGTGTGCGTCGATCCGGGGTTGTGATGTCGATCATCGAAGAGGTGAGTCATGTTGGGAAAGACGTGGTTGACGCCCATATTGAGATCAGGGCGGTCTGGAACGAGGCTAAACAGGTCCACATCCTGAGCGAAGCGCTGCGGACAGGGATTGATCTGAAAAAAGAAGCTGGCCTGGTTCCAGGGTGGTTGTTGGATACCCCAACCGGCCTCGGAGGCCAAGCCATGGAATGCAGGGGGAACGCTGCGCTGGCGCACCGCGTGCACGCCGATTTATTGTGTGCCGGTGTATACCCGCGACTTCCTGGCTGAAGAAGAGGATTGATCAACGCACTCAGCCCTCTCTGTGTGAACAGCGGCGACATGGTGTGTAAGTCATGGTCTATCCTCCGTCAGGCACAGCCTGACCTACTACTCCGTCCATCGCTAAATGTCACTCTCCGTAGGTCAGGCTGTGCCTGACTGAACCACAAGTTCACGTCCTCGATGCTGACATTTATCGATAGACGCACCACTACGGGTCTGGAGTACATGTCTATAAGGTTTGCAACCGGGGATTGAACATGAATTACGATAGTGTGATCGAAGCATTGATGGCGGTCGGTGCGAAATACGGCTTCCGGCCCGACGTCCCGCTTGGGTCGGAGGACTACTTCCGGGACTTGGTGTCCACATATACTGGCCCACAGGAGGGCTTCGCAAATTGGCTGGATGAACAGGTTTCCAAGTCCTTCCGCTCGCTAGTTAAGCCACCAGAGTGGCTACAAAGCCCTGAATGGCCGATTCTT
>Ga0180217_1002254_pt1 | contig 18380 bp, 22 predicted proteins | sample eDN3rd37CBELigOP_FD_128521 | JGI IMG/M metagenome (GOLD analysis project Ga0180217, IMG submission 128521) | Enriched Organic Plus compost microbial communities from Emeryville, California, USA - eDNA 3rd pass 37_C BE-Lig OP (version 2) (version 2) ... | reverse complement strand
GGGCGCGGGCGCCGGGGCGGCGCTGGCGACACGCGGCGCGGCAGGGGCGCGCGCGGCGGCCCCGCCGCCGCGGATGGCGGGAGCCTCGGCGGGATGGAGCAGGGGCGGCACCAGTCTCAGATACTGGCCGCCCGGATAGAGCAGAAGGTCGCGGCCGCCGGGCGGAATGGGATTGACCTGCACCTCCAGGCCGGTGCTGACCGCCTGGGCCGAGGCAGGCGTCAGGGTCAGCATGGCGGCAAGGGCCATGCCCGGCAGAAGGGCAAGAGACGGAAAGCGCATGAAAACAGCCCGGCCAAACGACGGGCGACCATAGCCCGGGGGCGGGTTCACCTCAACGGCGCGGGTGGGGTCAGGCAGCGTCCCTGCCCGCCGCCTTGAGGAGCTTGAGCAGTTGCGGATGCAGATGCTCGTTGGCGCAGACCACCGCATCGCCCTTCAGCCCGTCGGTGCGGCCCTCAAAGTCGCTGACGATGCCGCCCGCCTCGCGCACCAGCACGATGCCGGCCGCCGTGTCCCACAGGTTGATGCCATGCTCCCAGAAGCCGTCCACGCGGCCCGCCGCCGTCCAGGCCAGGTCCAGCGACGCCGAGCCGAAGCGGCGGATGCCGCCCGACACGGCCATGATCGCCCCGGCCTCGGCCAGGGCGCGCGCCTGACCGGGACGGGTGAGGAAGGGCAGGCCCGTGGCGAAGATGCAGGGCGCCAGCTCCTTGCGCGCGGCGACGCGCAGGCGGCGGGTGTTGAGGAAGGCGCCGGAGCCTTTCTCGCCATGGAACATCTCGTCGGTGACGGGATTGTAGATCATCCCCGCCACCAACTGCCCCTCGCGCTCCAGCGCGATGGAGATGGCGAATTGCGGGATGCCGTGCATGAAGTTGCTGGTGCCGTCGATGGGGTCGATGATGAAGCGGTGGGTCCGGTCCTTGCCCTCGATGACGCCGCCTTCCTCGCCCAGGAAGCCATAGCCGGGACGGGCCTTGGAGAGTTCCTCGATCAGGATGCGCTCGGTGCGCTTGTCGGCATGGGTGACGAAGTCGCCCGGCGTCTTCTGCGAGATCTGGAGATTCTCCAATTCGCCGAAATCGCGCACCAGCGGGCGCGCCGCCTTGCGGGCGGCGGCCATGATCACATTCATGACGGGGGAGATGTAAGCGGCCATCGCTAGTCGGCCCGGCGCAGATAGGAGCCGTCCTCGGTGGCGACGACGATCTTCTCACCCGCCGCGATGAAGGGCGGCACCTGGATCCTCATGCCGTTCTCCAAGACCGCGCCCTTGTAGGAGGGGGCGGCGGTGCCGCCTTTCAGCACCGGATCGGCCTCGGCGACGGTCAGCACCACATTCAGCGGCAGCTTGATGCCGATGGGCTTGCCTTCGTAAAGCTGCACCAGGGTCTTCATCCCGTCCTGCAGGAAGCGCGCCTGGTCCTCGCCGACGAACTCCAGCGGCAGCTCGATCTGCTCATAGGAATCCATGTCCATGAAGGTGAGCATGTCGCCCGCGGCATAGAGGAACTGGAAGTCCTTCTTGTCCAGATACGCCTCGTCCACCGCCTCGTCGGAGCGGAAGCGCTGGTTGAGCTTGGTGCCGGTGGTGACGTTCTTGAGCTCGACCTGGTTGTAGGCACCGCCCTTGCCGGGCTTGACCTTCTGGGTCTTGACCGCGATCCACAACCCGCCCTCGAAATTGATCAGCGTGCCGGGGCTGATGTCGTTGCCGGTGATCTTGGCCATGAGGACGCCTTGCTGCTGGAGCCCGCCGCATGCCGTGCGGCGGACGGGAGAATGGTCGCGGATTCAAAGAGCGCGGGGTCTTACCAGCCCGCCTGCGGGAAGGCCAGTGGGCGAGGGGGCCGCGTGATCCCATACCCGGATTGGGCAGGAAATGTGCGAAACCGTACCAAAATTGCTGCACAATAACACCAGAAACATGGGGTATTTTGCCGCTCCCGGCATTTTGCCATGCAACCGCCCTCGGACTGTCCTAAGCGGGGTGTCGTCATCCTGTAAAACTTCGCCCCGCGGGCCTTCATGAACCCACGCCTTCTGCTCCTGCCAGCCGCCCTTCTGTCGCTGTCGGCCTGTTCCTCGCTCAGCGGCTTCTTCTCGTATGAGGAGGAGCCGCCGCCCCCGCCGGTCCAGGCCGCCGCCGCTCCGGCCGCGGCGCCCGCGCCCGACGATGCCTGGTGCCAGCGGGTCGCCGCCAGCGACCGCGCCCGCGCCCAGGCCTCGGGCTTCGATGCCGCCACGCTCGACCGCATGACGCTGGCCAGCTACCGGCAGTGCCGGACCCTGGCGCCGGGCAACTAGAAAAGCGCGTTGAAGGCGCGCACCGCGGCCTGCGGGCCGTCCGGGTGCTCCCAGACGCCCGCCGCCACGGCCAGGAAATCGGCCCCCGCTTCGACCAGCGCGGGCGCGTTGGCGACGGTGATGCCGCCGATGGCGACGCAGGGCACCACCATCAATTCGCTCCACCAGCGCAGAATGTCGATATCGGCGCGCGTCTTGGGCGCTTTCGTCCGGGTGGGGAAGAAGGCGCCGAAGGCGACATAGTCGGCGCCCGCCTCCGCCGCCTCCATGGCGAGGTGGCGGCTGTCATGGCAGGTGACGCCGACAATGCCGTCCGGCAGCGCCTTGCGGGCCTCGGCATAGGACGCGTCCTCCTGGCCGATATGGACGCCGTCGCAGCCCAGCTCGGCGGCAAGGTCGGGCCGGTCGTTGAGGAGGAAGGCCGTGCCATGGGCCTGCACGATGGGCCTCAAGGCGTCGGCGGCCCGCCGTATCTCGTCATCGCTGACATTCTTCAGGCGCAACTGAAAACTGGCGACATCGCCGCCCTTGAGCGCCTCTTTCAGCACGCCCGCGAAATCGGCAGGCGCGATGCGCGGCGGGGAAATCAGGTACAGACGGCAATCTGTCATGGCTTCTGAGACAATATCCCAAAAAAGAAAGGGCGGAGAGATGCTCCGCCCTTTCTCTATCGCGTAAGCGGCCGATCAGGCCGCCTTGTCTTCCGACTTGTTCCACTTGCCGAGCGCGGCATTGAAGTTCATCAGCGCGCGATGGGCGAAGGCGGCCTTGCCGGCTTCGACATTCTCCGGCTTGCCGCTCCAGGCCTTTTGCGGCGCCGCCTGCAGGGCGCGGCCATAGGAGAAGGTCAGGGGCCAGGGATTGCCGCCGATCTTGTTCATCGCGTCCAGATGCGCGGTGGAATCGAGGTCCGACTGGCCGCCCGACAGGAAGGCGATGCCCGGCACCGCCGACGGCGTGGTGCGGCGAAGCACGCGCAGCGTGCGCTCGGCCACTTCGGCGACGCCCGCCTGCTTGGCGCTCTTCTTGCCCGCCACGATCATGTTGGGCTTGAGGATGATGCCTTCCAGCTCCACCCGCGCCAGGAAGAGCTGGTGGAAGAACTCATGATGCACGAAGGTGGTGACTTCCTCGCAGCGCGCCGCGTCATGGTCGCCGTCCATCAACACTTCCGGCTCGATGATCGGCACGATGCCCGCTTCCTGCGCCAGCGCCGCATAGCGCGCCATCGCCTGGGCGTTGGCATGGACGGCACCATAGGTGGGGATGCCCGCGGCGATGTCGATCACCGCGCGCCACTTGGCGAAGCGGGCGCCCAGCTTGTGGTACTCGGCGAAGCGCTCGCGCAGCCCGTCCAGCCCTTGCGTGATCAATTCGCCCGGAAAGCCCGCCAGCGGCGTGGTGCCGGTGTCCACCTTGATGCCGGGGACCGCGCCCGCGTCCTGGATCAGCTTGACCAGGGGGGTGCCATCCTTGGCCTTCTGGCGGATGGTCTCGTCATAGAGGATCACGCCCGAGATATGGTTCTTCATCGCCACTTCGGTGCGGAACAGGAACTCGCGGTAATCGCGGCGGTTCTCCTCGGTGTTCGGCGTGTTGATGGCGTCGAAGCGCTTGCCGATGGTGCTGTTGGATTCGTCGGCGGCCAGCAGGCCCTTGCCGGGCTCCACCATCTTGCGCGCGATCTTGTTCAATTCGTCCAGATTCATGAAATTCTCCCTTACGCCTTGAGCGCTTCCACGCCGGGCAGCTCTTTTCCTTCCAGCCATTCCAGGAACGCCCCGCCCGCCGTCGAGACGTAGGAGAAATCGTTTTCAACCCCGGAATGGGCCAGGGCCGCGACCGTATCCCCCCCGCCCGCGACAGACAACAAATTCCCGGCCCTTGTGGCTGCGGCAACCGCCCGCGCCGCCGCCACCGTTCCGGCGTCGAAGGGGGGGATTTCGAAGGCCCCGAAGGGCCCGTTCCAGACCAGGGTCCGGGTGGCGGCCAGCCGGTTCTGGAAGGCGGCGATGGTCTTGGGGCCCACATCCAGGGCCATCTCGTCGGCCCCGATCTCTCCCGCCGGGACGGTCCGGTGGGCGGCCCCGGCCTTGAATTCCTTCGCCACCACCAGGTCCACGGGCAGCAGGACCGCCGCCCCGGCCTCGTTGGCCATGTGGATCACTCGCCGGGCGGTGTCCAGCAGGTCGGGCTCGTGCAGGGACTTGCCCACCGCGACGCCCTCGGCCGCCAGGAAGGTGTTGGCCATGGCCCCGCCGATCACCAGCGTCTCGACCTTGGCCACCAGGTTCTGGAGGAGGTCGAGCTTGGTGGAGACCTTGGCCCCGCCCACCACCGCCATCACCGGGCGGTCGGGATTGGCCAGGGCCTTGGAGAGATGCTCCAGCTCCGCCTGCATGGCCCGCCCCGCCACCGCGGGCAGGAGCCGCGCCACGCCCTCGGTGCTGGCATGGGCGCGGTGGGCGGCGGAAAAGGCGTCATTGACGAAAAGATCGCCCAGCGCCGCCAGCTTCCTGGCGAAGCCTTCGTCGTTCTTCTCTTCTTCCGGGTAGAAGCGGGTGTTCTCCAGCAGCAGCACCTCGCCGTCCTTGAGCGCCTTCACCGCCTTCTGTGCTTCCTCGCCCACCGTGTCGGGGACGAAGGCCACGCTGAGGTCCAGCGTGTTCTCCAAAGGCTGCACCAGCGCCTTGAGCGACATGGAGGGCACCACCTTGCCCTTGGGCCGGTCGAAATGGCTTAGCACGATCACCCGCGCGCCCTTTTCCGCCAGCTCGCGGATGGTGGGGGCCTGGCGCTCGATGCGGGTGGCGTCGGTGACGGCGCCATCGTGCATCGGCACATTGAGGTCGGCGCGCACCAGGACGCGCCGGCCCTTCACATTCACGCCGTCAAGAGTGCGATATTTGCTCATCTGGCCATCCCGAAGAGTGACGCCGCCATCCACGCGGCAGCGAAGATGATGAAATTGATGCCCGCATTGCGCGCGATCAACTTGATGTTGGGGCCCAGCATCAGGCGCGCATAGCGGCTGTCTGCCACGCCCATGGCGATCTGGTGCTTCTGGATCGCCGCCGTGGCGCTGAAGGCGAAGCTCGCCCACACCGCGACCGGCACCAGGAGCCAGAGCGGCGTGTGCAGCCACCCGAACAGCAGGCTGCCCGCCCAGTTGGCCCAGATCAGCGCCAACTGGAGGGTGCGCATCAGAGCAGCTTGCCCATCGCCGCGGCGGTGTCCGCCATGCGGTTGGAGAAGCCCCATTCATTGTCGTACCAGCTCATGACGCTGACGAAATTGCCTTCCATCACCTTGGTCTGGTCGAGCGCGAAGCTGGAGGAGGCCGGGCTGTGGTTGAAGTCCGACGAGACCAGCTTGTCGTTCACCACTTCCAGGATGCCCTTGAGGCTGCCCAGCGCCGCCGCCTTGATGGCGTCATTGATCTCCTGCACCGAGGTGGCGCGCCTGGCGACGAATTTCAGGTCCACCAGCGAGACGTTCGGCGTGGGCACGCGCACCGAGATGCCGTCCAGCCGCCCCTTGAGCTCCGGCAGCACCAGGCCCACCGCCTTGGCGGCGCCGGTGGAGGTGGGGATCATGGACAGCGCGGCGGCGCGGGCGCGGTAGAGGTCCTTGTGCATCGTGTCCAGCGTGGGCTGGTCGCCGGTATAGGAATGGATGGTGGTCATCATGCCCTTCTCGATGCCCACCGCCTCGTGCAGCACCTTGGCGACCGGCGCCAGGCAGTTGGTGGTGCAGGAGGCGTTGGAGACGATCACGTCCTCCCTGGTCAGCGTGTCGTGGTTGACGCCATAGACGATGGTGCGGTCGGAGCCGTCGCAGGGCGCGCTGACCAGGACGCGCTTGGCCCCGGCCTGCAGATGCGCCGACGCCTTGTCCTTCGAGGTGAAGATGCCGGTGCATTCCAGGGCGATGTCCACGCCCAGATCCTTGTGCGGCAGCTCGGCGGGGTTCTTGATCGCCGTCACCTTCATGCGGTGGCCCGCGGCCACCAGGATGTCGCCTTCGACCGTCACGGTGGCGGGGAAGCGGCCATGGACGCTGTCATAGCGCAGCAGATGGGCGTTGGTCTCGACCGGGCCCAGATCGTTGATCGCCACCACCTCGATGTCGCGGCGCCCCGATTCCACGATCGCCCGCAGCACCAGGCGGCCGATGCGGCCGAAACCGTTGATTGCAACCCGCAGCGCCATGCCTGATCTCCTTGTCATGGCCCGCCGGCCCCGAAGGGCGCGCAGGCCATCCCGTTGTTTGCCGGAAAATTCCGGCAGGGAACTAAGAGGGGGGCTCGGGCGCCGTCAAGGCCGATTCGACGCAGCTTTGGTTGCCCTCTTGCGCATAGGCGCCTAAGCTTCTGCGGAATCAGCGGAGATGCCCCCGATGAGCCGACTGGAACTGGCTTCGGACCGCCTGAAACAAGCCCTGGATGCCCTGGACGGCAAGCTGGCCGCGGGCGCGGCGGCCTCCGCCGACGCCGCCCGGCTCGCGGTTCGCGTAGCGGAACTGGAAGCCGAGCGCGAGCGGCTGCTGGCGCAGGTGGCGGCGCTGGAGGAGGAGAATGCGGCCCTTTCCGGCGTCACCGAGGAAGTGGAAGAGCGGCTGGACGGCGCCATCGGCGAAATCCGCGCCGCGCTGGCGCGGGTATAGGAGCGCCGGCCCCGCGAAGTGTGAAGCGGTTCGCGTCAGGCCGCGCGACCAAATATAGGGAGCGCCGGCCCCGCGAAGTGTGAAGCGGTTCGCGTCAGGCCGCGCGACCAACAGAATAGAGGAACTTCTGATGCCCCTGGTCAACGTCATGGTGAACGGCAAAGCCTATACGCTGGGCTGCGGCGAGGGCGAGGAAGCGCATCTGCGTCAGTTGGCCTCGGCGGTGGACGCCAAGGTGCGCGAGGCGCTGAACATGGTGGGCACCCAGGCCAGCGACACCAAGCTGCTTCTGACCGCCGCGCTGCTCCTGGCCGACGAGCATCACGAGGCGCTGGAGAAGCTGGGCAGCAGCGCCGAAACCGCCGGAACCCTGGAAGGGGAGCGCGACCGGCTGCGGCAGGAGGCCGATGCCGCCGAAAGCGGCGCCGCCAGCGCGCTGGAAGCCGCCGCCGCGCGGGTCGAGGCCATTGCCGCAAGGCTGGGGTGAGCCTACATTACGGGCGGACGGTTACTGCCTCGTGCGTCAGGTACATGCGATGCCCAGGGGCCTTAATGGTACTCATCGGGAGCTGTCCCTGACCGGAGCCGTGGCTCCGGACACATGGCGCCCACCTGCACTTGCAGGCCCATGAGGATCCAACAACCAACGGCGATGCGCGGTACCGTCCGCTTTTATTTCGACCCCTCCGGCTTTCGCTGGCTGTCGGCAACCAAAGGCTGGCGCCTTTGATTGCCTCGGCCAGCTACAGCCACCTCCCCTCCGGCGCGCTGCGCGCGCGGAAGGGAGGCGGGTCCCGTAGTTTGCCTCCGGCCAAGCATAAAGCGGCCCGGCCGCCCAGCGGCCGCCCCGCACCTGAAGCTTGCCTTGCGCTTGTCCCTTCCATTTCCGCGCGAAGGGCGCAAAGTCTCCTGGCGCTGAACTGTGCCGATTCGTGCAGATAGCAACCGACAAGATGGAATTGCGCAAAGACGCGCGCCAGATGCGCCACAGGCTGGCGTTCGCCATGCCGGGCTTTGCGCAGGCGCTGGCGGCTTTCGCCGATATGCTGCCGCTGGCGCCCGGCAGCGTCGTGGGCGGCTATCACGCGCTGGCGGGCGAGGCCGATCCGAAACTGCTGCTGGAGGCGTTGGCGGCGCGCGGCCACACCATCGCCTATCCCCGCGTGGCGGCGCGCAACCATGCGCTCGATTTCCATCGCGTGCCCAAGGGCGATGCCTTGCGCCGGGGCGCCTATGGCCTTCTGGAGCCGGCGGCGCATTTTCCCAAGGTGACGCCCGGCCTGCTCCTGGTGCCGCTGCTGGCCTATGACGCGGCGGGCCACCGGCTGGGCTATGGCGGCGGCTTCTATGACCGCACCATCGCCGCGCTCAAGGTTCCGGCCATCGGCGTGGCCTTCTCGGGACAGGAGATGATCTCGCTTCCAGTGGAGGCGCATGATATGGCCCTCACCGGCATCCTCACCGAACACGGCCTGAAGCGCTTTTCATGAACCTGCTTTTCATCGGCGACATTGTCGGCAGGCCCGGCCGCGACGTGGTGGCGGCGGAACTGCCCGGCTTGCGTGAAAGCCTCAAGCTCGATTTCGTCATCGCCAATGGCGAGAATGCGGCGGGCGGCTTCGGCCTGACCCGCGCCATCGCCGAGGAATTCTTCGCGCTGGGCATCGACGCGATCACCACCGGCAACCACTGGGCCGACCAGAAGGAAATCTACGGCGTGATCGCGCAGGAGGACCGCATCCTGCGCCCGGTCAACTATCCCGCCGGCACGCCGGGGCGCGGCGCCAATCTCTATGCCGTGCCGGGCGGCGGTAGCCTGCTGGTGGTCAATGTGATGGGCCGCATCTTCATGGACCCGCTGGACGATCCCTTCGCGGCGGTGGAGCGGGAGCTGTCCGCCTGCCCGCTGGGCGAGGCCGCCGACGCCATCGTGGTCGATGTCCATGCCGAGGCGTCGAGCGAGAAGATGGCGATGGCGCATTTCTGCGACGGCCGCGCCAGCCTGGTGGTGGGCACCCACACCCATGTGCCGACGGCGGACGCGCAGATCCTGCCCGGCGGCACCGCCTTCCAGCTCGATGCCGGGGCCTGCGCGGATTACGATTCCGTCATCGGCATGGACAAGGCCGAGCCCCTGCGCCGCTTCACCACCAAGCTGCCCGGCGCGCGCTATACGCCCGCCACCGGCCCCGCCACCTTCTGCGCCGTCTTCGTGCAGACCGGCGCGAGCGGGCTTGCCAGCCGCATCGCGCCGGTCAGGCTCGGCGGCAGGCTCATGCCTGCTATTCCGGTTCTTTGAAGTTTTTCTTCCTGCCGCGCGGTTGAAAGGCACGCGTGACGGCGCAATCCTTCGCCGCCGATTTTGTGAAGGAGATTGTCATGGAATATCGCCTCTTGGGACGGTCGGGCCTGAAAGTGCCGGTGCTGACCTTCGGCTGCGGCACCTTCGGCGGCAAGGGCGAGTTCTTCCAGGCCTGGGGCGGGATGCAGGCGGCGGAAGCCACGCGCATCGTGGACATTTGCCTGGAGCATGGCGTCACCATGTTCGACAGCGCCGACATCTATTCCGGCGGCGCGTCCGAGGAAGTGCTGGGCGCGGCCATCCGCGGCCGCCGCGACAAGGTGCTGATCTCGACCAAATTCACCTTCCGCAGCGGCGAGGGGCCCAACGATGTGGGCTCGTCGCGCCATCACATCCTGGATGCCGCCGACAAGGCGCTGAAGCGGCTTGGCACCGATTATATCGATCTGGTGCAGCTCCATGGCTATGACGCGCTGACGCCGCAGGAGGAGGTGCTGTCCACGCTCGACACCCTGATCAAGCAGGGGAAAATCCGTTACATCGGCGTCTCCAACTTCTCCGGCTGGCATCTGATGAAGGCGCTGTCGGTGTCCGACCGGCTGGGCCTCAATCGCTATGTCGCGCACCAGGCCTATTATTCGCTGATCGGCCGCGACTATGAATGGGAGTTGATGCCGCTCGGCCTGGCCGAGGGCGTGGGCGCGGTGGTGTGGTCACCCCTGGGCTGGGGCCGCCTCACCGGCAAGATCCGGCGGGGCGCGCCGCTGCCCGCCGTCAGCCGCCTGCACAAGACCGCCGCCTATGGCCCGCAGGTGGAGGATGACTATCTCTACAAGGTGGTGGACGCGCTGGACGCGGTGGCGATGGAAACCGGCAAGAGCGTGCCGCAGGTGGCGCTGAACTGGCTCTTGCAGCGGCCCTCCGTCTCCACCATCGTGATCGGCGCGCGCAACGAGGAACAGTTGCGCGCCAATCTGGGCGCGGTGGGCTGGAGCCTGACGGCGGAGCAGGTGGCGCGGCTGGACGCGGCCAGCGAGCGGCCCAGGACCTATCCCTATTGGCACCAGGCGCAGTTCGCGGAGCGCAATCCGTTTCCGGTTTGAAACCACAGTCATCACCATGGCGGCCTTGAGCCGGCCATCCAACTTTCTTGCAGGCGGCGCGAAGTTGGATGGCCGGCTCAAGCCCGCCCATGGAGAGGGTTCTGTTGGCGCGAACGTGCCAAAGTGCCGGTGCTACTTCTTCGCCGCTGCCGCGGCTTCGGCCTGCTGCTTCTTCAGCTCGGCCTCGAAGGCTTTCTCCTGCGCCGCCACCAGGCGCTGGAATTCGCCCTTGACCACGAAGGGATTGGGGGCGCCCAGCACCTTGTTCTTCTCGTTCGCCGCCATGGTGGCGGCCTTCCTGGCCAGGCCCATCTGCTCGCCATGGGCGGCCAGCAGCACATCGGCGTCGATCTTCTTCAGGCGCGCGAAGCTCTTGCGGTAATCCTCGGCGATGCCGGGATAAGCCTTGTTGTTCACCAACGGATTGCCCGCCACGGTCATGGAGCAATAGAAGACCACACTATGGTCGGCGGTGCCTTCCACCGCGGGCATGGTCCAGTTGGTGCAGCCGGGCGTGTGGCCGGGCGTCACCACCGCCGTCAGCACCACCCCGCCCAGCATGGCGGTGTCGCCGTCCTGGATGGCGCGGTCCACGCTCACGCGCGGGAACGGGACGGCGGCGCTGGGCCCGAAGGTGACACGGCCCCGCTCCAGGATCGGCTTGTCGGCGGCGCTGGCGATCAGACGGGCGCCGGAATTCTTCTTCAGCCGTGCCAGCCCGCCCGCATGGTCGAAATGGGCATGGCTGTTCAGGATCAGCCGCACATCCTTGATGTCGAAGCCCAGCGTCTTGATGTTGGCCTCGATCAGGGGCGCGGATTCCGGCAGGCCGCCGTCTATCAGGATGAAGCCCTGCAGGGTGAAGATCAGCCAGGCACTGACGCCCGCCGTGCCGACATAATAGATGTTGTCGATGACGCGGAACGGCTTTTGCGGCTTGTTCCAGGCAATGCGCTCCTTGGCGAAGGGATCAGTCTGCGCCCCGGCGAAGGACGGCATCGCCAGCAGCAGCGCCAGTGCCGCCATCAGTCTTTTCATCGTCCGCGTCCTCCTGGGAGGACGAGGCTAGCGCGCCCGGCGGCGCCTTTCCATGGGCGGCGTTCCAGGCGTCATAGGCGGCCTGCACCTTGTAGAACTCCTCGCGCGGCAGTTGCCGCACCGCATAGGTCGGCCAGGTCGCCGGGTCGCCATAATCGCTGAGCGAGCCGTCCAGGATCTTGCCCACGACGCAGGCGATGTTGGCGAAGCCGCCACAGGGCAGAAACACCGGGGATTGCCTGCGGGCCCAGGCCGCCGCCCAGAGCGGCGCGTTGCGCAGGCGGGTGGGGGCGCCCATCAGGTCGGGCGCGTCGCGCCGCGCCATGCCCGCGCCGGGCGGCGGACAGAGGGCGCCGCGCGCAGCCTCCCGCTGCGGCGCAGGCAAAGATATACCTCGCACGGAAGGGCATATACCTTTCTATGCGAGGTATGGCGATCGCGCCGGTCTCAGGCCGCGGCGAAGGCCAGGGCCGCCACATCGGCGGTATGGGTCTCGCCCTCCAGGGTCGCGGCCACGGCATGGACCACGGCGGCGATGCGGACGGCGGCCTGGATTTGCTCGGCGGTGACACCCGCCTCGCGCAGGATTTTCTCATGGCTGTCGATGCAGACGCCGCAGCCATTGATGGCCGAGACCGCCAGACACCAGAGCTCGAAATCCGCCTTGTCCACGCCCGGCTTGCCGATGACGTTCATCCGCAGCTTGGCGGGCATGGTCTTGTAGTCGGGCGAGGAGGCCAGGTGGGTGAAGCGGTAATAGATGTTGTTCATCGCCATGATGGCGGCCGCGGCCTTGGCGGCGGCCAGCGCCTCGGCCGAAAGCTGGGGGGCGAACTGGGCGATCAGCGCCTTGCTGGTCACCTCGTTGCGGGCGGCCAGGGCGCAGGCGACGAAGGCGCCCGCGCGCTGCTGCTCGCTGAGCGAGGGCTCGGCCGCCAGGGACGAGAGGTTGAGCTTCAGGTCCTTGGCATAGTCTGGCAGGCGCTCCTTCAGGTCTTCGATGCTCATGGGTGACTCCTTTGCCGGGAAAAAGAAGCCCCCGCCCGCGGAAGCAGGCGGGGGCCAAGCGTGCCGTTTGCCCTTGGGGGAGAAAACGGCAGGGGGACTGTTCGGGCCGTACCGCTTACGCGGCAGGCTTCAGGACGTCGTCGCCCTTGTTCCAGTTGCAGGGGCAGAGCTCGTCCGTCTGCAGCGCATCCAGCACGCGCAGCACTTCCTGCGGATTGCGGCCCACGCTCATGTCGGTGACATAGGCGAAGCGGATGATGCCGTCCGGGTCCACGATGAAGGTGGCGCGCTTGGCGACGCCCGCCTCCTCGTCAAGGATGCCCAGCGCCGTCGAAAGGCGGCGGTTGGTGTCGGCCAGCATGGCGAAGGGCAGGTTCTTGAGGTCGGCATGGTTCTGCCGCCAGGCGAGGTGCACGAACTCGCTGTCGGTCGAGACGCCCCAGATCACCGCGTCGCGGTCCTTGAAGTCGCCCGCGAGCTTGCCGAAGCCGGCGATCTCGGTGGGGCAGACGAAGGTGAAGTCCTTCGGCCAGAAGAAGACGATCTTCCACTGGCCCTTGTCGGACGCCTGGGTAAAGGGCTGGAAGGCGGTCTTGGGGTCGGTCGAAACCACGCCCGTGACCGAGAAATCGGGGAATTTGTCGCCAACAGTCAGCATGAAAACGCTCCAGAAGGTGGGAGAAAACTCAGATGCGAGTAGTTATTAGAAAAGTTCTAAATAATATGCAAGGGGAAATTCGCCCTACCAGCCATGCCGGATTGTCGCGGCTCTTTCGCTGGCGCCGGAACGGGTTAGCCGGGTCCGGCGGGGCGGGCGAGATATAGGGAGGGCAGGGCGCCCATGCCAACCCCCGCGCGGCAAAACCAACAAGGACGGAGACAGGGAGACGAATTGCGGGAATACGGCGGCAAGCCGCCGCCCGCCCTTGAAAATCACGGAAGGCTTTGGCTATTCAGCCTTCAAATCCCAGCAAAATTTCGCGCAGGAGCCAGGATGGCCGGCCATAGCCAATTCAAGAACATCATGCACCGCAAGGGGCGCCAGGATAAGGAGCGCTCCAAGATTTTCGCCAAGCTGTCGCGCGAGCTGACCGTGGCGGCCAAGTCGGGCCTGCCCGACCCGGCGCACAATCCGCGCCTGCGCGCCGCCATCGCCGCCGCCAAGGCCGAATCCATGCCCAAGGACAATATCGAGCGCGCGATCGCCAAGGCGGTGGGCGGCACGGGCGAAAATTACGACGAGGTGCGCTATGAGGGCCGCGGCCCCGGCGGGGTGGCGCTGATCGTCCAGGCCCTGACCGACAACCGCAACCGCACCAGCGCCGATGTGCGCGCCGCCTTCAGCAAGTATGGCGGGCAGATGGGCGAGAACGGCTCGGTCAGCTTCATGTTCGACCATGTCGGAGTCATCGCCTATCCCAAGGCGAAGGGCAGCGAGGACGCGATGCTGGAAGTGGCGCTGGAGGCGGGCGCCGATGAATGCGTCTCCGACGGCGACGGCCATGAGTTCATCACCACGATCGAAAATTTCGCCGCCGTGCGCGAGGCGCTGGAGGCGAAGCTGGGTCCCCCCGAAAGCGCCGCCATCACCTGGCGGCCCAAGAGCAGCGTCGCGGTGCCCGACGATGCGGGCGAAACGCTGGTCAAGCTGATCGAGACGCTGGACGACCATGACGACGTCCAGAACGTCTATGGCAATTACGAATTGTCCGAGACGCTTCTCGCCAAGCTGAATGGCTGACCTGTCCGCCGAAGCGCCTACCGGCGCGACGGCGGATGACGACGCTTTCTGGATGGTGTGGCGGCCGCCGCCGCTCAGCGCGCCACCAGGGTCCCGCCCGGGGGCACCGTGTCCTTGGCGCGGCCGGGGGTGATGGAAAGGGCGGCGCTGGAGAGCATGCCGCCGCCCACGCCCAGGCCCGAATCCACCGGCACCCGGATATCGTCCCGAATCGAGAGCCTGAGATCGACCATGTAGGTCTTGCGGTCCAGGCTGAGGCTTTCCACCGTCCCCACCTTGACCCCGCCGATGCGCACATCGGTGCCCGCCTTGATGCCGTCGGCGCTCTTCACCCGGGCGTTCATGGCATAGCTCCTGAGGCTGCCGGTGCCGGTCTGCCACAGCAGGAAGACGAGGAATCCCGCCCCCAGCGCGATCACGGCGGCGCTGAGCAGGCTTTCGAAGATGCCGATGCGGTGCATGGGCGAAAAAATATCCGCTTCCCCCGCAATTAGAAATAGTCAAAGCGCCGCCCGCCCTTATAGTTTTGCGCATGCACCATGCTTCACCTCTGATCGCCGTCCTGGTGGGCGGACTGGGCCTTGCGTTCCTGTTCGGCGCCGCCGCCAACCGGCTCAAGCTGCCGCCGCTGCTGGGCTATCTCCTGGCGGGGGTCGCGGTCGGGCCTTTCACCCCCGGCTTCATCGCCGACCCCAACCTGGTCCAGCAACTGGCCGATATCGGCATCATCCTTCTGATGTTCGGCGTGGGCCTGCACTTTTCGCTGCGCGACCTGATGTCGGTCCGGGCCATCGCCCTGCCCGGCGCGGTGGGCCAGATCGCCATCGCCACCGTCCTGGGCATGGGGCTGGGCTGGCTGCTGGGCTGGGACGTGGGGGCGGGACTGGTCTTCGGCCTGGCGCTGTCGGTGGCCTCGACCGTGGTGCTGCTGCGCGCCATGCAGGAGCGCCGCCTGGTGGAGACCGAGCGCGGCCATATCGCGGTGGGCTGGCTGATCGTCGAAGACATCGCCATGGTGGTGGTGCTGGTGCTGCTGCCCGCGCTGGCGGCGACGCTGCATGGCGGCGCCTTCAACTTCAACCAGACGGCGCAGGCGCTGGGCCTCACCCTGGGCAAGCTGGCGCTGTTCACCGTCATCATGCTGGTGGGCGGGCGCCGGGTGGTGCCCTGGGTCCTGCATTACATCGCCCATACCGGCAGCCGCGAGCTGTTCCGCCTGGCGGTGCTGTCGCTGGCGCTGGGCGTGGCGCTGGGCGCGGCGGTGCTGTTCGACGTCTCCATCGCCCTGGGCGCCTTCTTCGCCGGCATGATCATGTCGGAAAGCCAGCTTTCCCAGCGCGCCGCCGAGGAATCGCTGCCGCTGCGCGACGCCTTCGCCGTGCTCTTCTTCGTCTCGGTCGGCATGCTCTTCAACCCGTTGATCGTGCTGCAGGACTGGGCGGCGGTGCTGGCCACGGTGCTGATCATCGTGGTGGGCAAGTCGGTGGCCGCCTATCTGATCGTGCGCGCCTTCGGCCATACCCGCGCCACGGCGCTGACCATCTCGGCGTCGCTGGCGCAGATCGGCGAATTCTCCTTCATCCTGGTGGGGCTGGGCGTCTCCTTCGACCTGCTGCCGGAGCGCGGGCGCGACCTGGTCCTGGCGGGCGCCATCATCTCCATCATGCTCAACCCGCTGGTCTTCAGCCTGCTGGATCGGCTGGTCGCCCAGGACGCGTTGGATTCGCCCGAAGCCGCCGCCAAGCCCGAGCGCATGCGCGAGCCCCTGACGCCCACCAGCCTCAGTGACCATGCCGTGCTGGTGGGCTATGGCCGGGTGGGCAAGATGATCGCCGACCAGATGCAGGGCGAGAAGCTGCTGGTGATCGAGGAAGGCGAGGTCGGCATGCCCGGCATCGAGCATATCCGCGGCAATGGCGCGCGCGAGGATGTGCTGGCCGCGGCCAACCTCAAGGAGGCGCGCATCCTCTTCGTCGCCATTCCCCAGGCCTTCGAGGCCGGGCGCATCATCGAGCAGGCGCGCCGGATCAATCCCCTGCTTCTGATCGTGGCGCGCGCCCATTTCGACGCCGAGGTGACGCATCTGTCCAACATGGGCGCCGACAAGGTAGTGATGGGCGAGCGCGAGATCGCCCTGGCCATGCTGGATTTCGCCAAGAGCCGGTGAGGCTTTGGGCGCGGGTGGCACTAGGAATGGCCCGAACATAAGGGGTACAAACGGCCCATGCGCGGGACGATTCGCATCCTGGGTCTGGACCCCGGCCTTTCGGCCATGGGCTGGGGCGTTATCGCGGTGTCGGGCTCGCGCCTGTCGCACATTGCCCATGGCGTGATCGCCACCAAGGCGTCGCTGGGGCTGGGCCTGCGGCTGATGGAATTGCACCGGGTGCTGGGCGGGGTGATCGCCGATCATGGCCCCGCGGCCATCGCGGTGGAGCAGGCCTTCGTGGCCAAGGACCCGCAGGCGGCGCTCAAGCTGGGCCATGCCCGCGCCGTAGCGCTGCTGGCGGCAGCTGAGGCCGGGCTCGAGATCGCCGAATACGCCCCCAACCAGATCAAGAAATGCGTGGTGGGCGCGGGCCATGCCGGCAAGGAGCAGGTGCAGTTCATGGTCAAGCGCCTCCTGCCCGCCTGCGGCGTCGCGAAGGCCGACGCCGCCGACGCGCTGGCGGTGGCCATCGCCCATGCGCATCTTGCGGCGACGCGCGCCAGGGTGCTGGCGTCATGATCGGCAAGCTGACCGGAACGGTGGATTCCATCGCCGACGATGCGGTGATCCTGGACGTGAACGGGGTCGGCTATCTGGTGCATTGTCCCTCCTCGACCCTGTCGCGGCTGGCGGCGGGGGCGCATGCGAGCCTGATGATCGAGATGAAGGTGAGCGAGGACGCCATCCGGCTCTATGGCTTCGCCACCGCCGAGGAGCGCGAGTGGTTCCGCCTGCTCCAGACGGTGCAGAGCGTGGGGTCGAAGGTGGCGCTGGCGGTGCTCTCCACGCTGTCGCCCCGCGACCTGCAGCGCGCCCTGGCGCTGGGTGACAAGGCGATGATCGGGCGCGCGCCCGGCGTGGGCCCCAAGCTGGCGCTGCGCATCGCCACCGAACTCAAGGACAAGGCCCCGGCGATGATGCTGCGCGGCGAGGCACCGGAGGGTGCGCCTATGGCCGTGCCCCCGCGCGGGGCCGAGGCCGATGCGGTGGCGGCCCTGCTCAAGCTGGGCTATTCGGAGGGCATCGCCGCCACGGCGGTGGCCAAGGCGGCCAATGACCTGGGCGAGGCCGATGCGGGCGCGCTGATCCGCGAGGCGCTGAGGAGCATGGGCAAGTGAAGGCGGACCGCATCACCACGCCGGAGCGCATCTCATCTGCTGAGAAGATGGGCGACGACGCGCTGGAAGCGTCCTTGCGTCCCAAGCGCCTGGCCGATTTCGTCGGCCAGCGCCAGGAGCTGGACAATCTTTCGGTCTTCATCGCCGCCGCCAGGGAACGCGGCGAGGCGATGGACCATGTGTTGTTCTCCGGGCCGCCGGGGCTGGGCAAGACCACCCTGGCGCAGATCGTGGCGCGCGAGCTGGGGGTGAATTTCCGCTCCACCTCCGGCCCCGTGCTGGCCAAGGCGGGCGACCTCGCCGCCATCCTCACCAACCTGGAGCCGCGCGACGTTCTCTTCATCGACGAGATCCACCGCCTCAATCCGGCGGTGGAGGAGACGCTCTATTCGGCGATGGAGGATTTCGAGCTCGACATCATCATCGGCGAGGGGCCGTCGGCCCGCTCGGTGAAGATCGCGCTGGCGCCCTTCACCCTGGTGGGGGCGACGACGCGCGCCGGGTTGCTGGCGACGCCCCTGCGCGACCGTTTCGGCATTCCGGTGCGGCTCAATTTCTATTCGCCCGAAGACCTTTCTTCCATCGTGATGCGGGGCGCCAGGGTGCTGAGCCTCGCCATGGACGAAGAGGGGGCGCTGGAGATCGCGCGGCGGGCGCGGGGCACTCCGCGCATCGCCGGGCGCCTGCTCAAGCGGGTGCGCGACTTCGTCAGCGTCGGCAAGCATGGGACGGTGACCCAGGCGCTGGCCGATGCGGCGCTGACGCGGCTGGAGGTGGACGGGCGCGGCCTCGACGCCTTCGACCGGCGCTATCTCTCGCTGATCGCCGAGCAGTTTTCCGGCGGGCCGGTGGGGATCGAGACCATCGCCGCGGCGCTGGGCGAGGC
>Ga0180217_1002252_pt1 | contig 18413 bp, 17 predicted proteins | sample eDN3rd37CBELigOP_FD_128521 | JGI IMG/M metagenome (GOLD analysis project Ga0180217, IMG submission 128521) | Enriched Organic Plus compost microbial communities from Emeryville, California, USA - eDNA 3rd pass 37_C BE-Lig OP (version 2) (version 2) ... | reverse complement strand
GTCGGCGCAGACGAGCTGCCCGGTGATCACCACATGCGCCATCGCAGGCTCCTCGTCGTCGGCAGCCGGGCGGACCCCGGATGCCTTCGATCTTGCCGTGACGGCGCCGAGAACGCGAGGCGGGCGACCCGGGGTTGCGCTCAGGCGTCTGACGTGAGACGAAGACCTGGCCGGTCTCAGACGCGCGCGCGGAACGCGAAAGCCCCCGGATGAACCGGGGGCTTCTCGGTGGACCTCCGTAGAGAGTTTGAGAACCCCTGCCCACACCTGAAAACCTTGTCTTTGCGCAGGTCACGGGGATTCTACGACCACGACCAGCGCTCCTCTGAGCCTACCGTTTCCGACTCAAGGGGGCGAGTGGTGCGATCACTTGGGATGGCTCAAACCCTCCTTCGCCCGGAGCAGGTCGACGATCTGGTAGCGCAGTACCGCGAGGGCGCAACGCTCGTGGAGCTGGCATCCGTGTTCGGCGTGAACCGCCGCACGGTCGCCACCCACCTCACCCGGCGAGAGGTGACGATCCGCCGTGGACGGTTCGATCCCTCCCGCATCCACGAAGCAGCCGACCTCTACCTCAGCGGGTTGACGCTGGTAGAGGTCGGCATCAAGGTCGGGGCGGGGCCTCAGGCTGTCCGGCGAGCGCTCGCTTCCCACGGCGTCGTGATCCGGCCTGGCGGGCGCTGTGGTTCTCGCATCACGGCATCCACTGCCGTGGGCGGTTGAGCCTAGACACGAAGAGCTGGCTCACGCAGGCTCGCTTCGACGCGCGAGTCGTGGCGCTGGTGACGACGGACCGCAGCCTCGCGCAGGCGCGCGCGGATAAGCAGAGCGACGCTCACGGGTCCCATGATGATGAACTTGAGTGCGTTCCAGCATGCCCAGAGGACAATCAGGTGGAGCCAGCCTGGGCCGCCGTCGGCTGCCGCGCCAGAGCAGATGCTGCCGATCAGGATGTACGGAAGCGCGACCAGCATCGCTGGTATCCCCCACTTGAGTCCGCGGCGGGTGCGGATGGCAGCGAGCAGTCGGTTGCTCGGCATGTAGCGGTGCAGATAGTCGCGGGTGTGAACGCTGAGCGTCCAGATAAGGCGGAACATGACGGGCCTCTCGTCACACGTGTTACTCCGTCGAGGAGGCAGAACGTGTGTGAGTGCCCGAAGGCCGTCCCGGAGGACCCGCAATATGAGGAGAACCTGCCTCACCATCCACTGTACGCCGGGGTCGCCGTTCACGGAACCCTCCGACTCCCGCGTCGCCGCGCGCACCTCTCTGTAGGAGTGAGAGGAGCCGGCGATGACGATCTTGAGCCAGATAGTCCAGGACGAGCGCACAGCACGGATGGTGCTGTCGATGCTCGTCGAACCGGACGATGCCGTCACCGGTCGCCTCCTGGGCGAGCTCGGTGCACAGGAGCTGTTTCGGATCGCCGAGGGTGATGACGCGGTGCCGGGGCTCAGCACCGTTGACGCTCAAGTGTGGCGCGCCCAGTTCCAGCGCCCAGACACTCGGACACTTGAAGAGAACCTCGTCGAAGCCGAGCGCGCCGGTACCGGCACGCTGATTCCCGGAGAGAAAGACTGGCCTTCCGCGCTCGACGATCTTGGCGACCGGCGGCCGTACGTCCTCTGGACTCGTGGCATGACCTCGTTTCTCGCGCGACCGCTCAACGATCTCGTCACGATCACCGGCGCGAGGGCCTCGACATCCTACGGCGAGCAGGTGGCCGGGCAGCTTGCCTCCGACCTCGCCTGCGCTGAGCGGATCATCGTGGCCGGAGGTGCCTACGGCATCGAAGGTGCTGCCCATCGCGCGGCGCTCGCGGCCGGTGGCGATACCATCGCAGTCCTTGCGAACGGAGTTGATCGCGCGTATCCGGCGGGCCACAGCGAGCTGCTCGGTCGTGTCGCTGATGACGGTCTGCTGGTCAGCGAAGTCGCACCCGGCGCAACGCCGACCCGCCATCGGTTCATCGCCCGTGCACGGTTGATGGCCGCACTGTCCACAGCAACGGTCGTGGTTGAGGCCGGCGCGCGATCGGGATCGATGAAGGTCGCGCAGGAAGCGCACCAACTCGGTCGCTCCCTCGGTGCCGTCCCCGGCCCCGTCACCAGCGCGACGAGTGTCGGGCCGCACCGGCTTCTGCACAGTGGGGAGGCCCGGTTGGTGGCCGGCTCGACCGACCTCGAACAGATGATCAGGCAGCCGGTAGGCAGCAGGGGTTCCGTTGCGGCGGTGCGAAGCCGACCTGCTCCCAGCGCCTCGCGTGATGCGCGAAGCGTCGTTGAGATGTGACAGCAAAGCTCTAAACCTGGGCTGCTCCCTCCCCGCGTTGTCGGTGGCCATCCCTACGCTTGTCATATGAGCTTCACTGCCCTCCACCGCGTTCTCGGTCGCGGCCCCGGTCCGTTGACGGACGAACTGCTCGATTCGGCTGTCGCGGCTGGTGCGACGGAGTCCGACGACCTGGACTGGAAGTCGGAGCTTCCACCTCAGAAGGGATTGCCGCAGACCGACTTCCCGAAAGACGTTGCGGCCATGGCGAACAGTGGGGGTGGCGTCATCGTCTTCGGCGTGCACGAGTCACAGAAGGCGGCGACCGGGCGTACCGACGTTGGCGACTTTGACGAGGGGTACGAGCGCTCCCTTCGCAGCGCGGCGATCACCGCGATCACGCCGCCTGTGTTCGGCCTGAACGTGTTTCGGCTGGGCTCGGCGGAAGGCGAGCGTGCCGTCATCGTTGAGGTGCCAGCCAGCGTCGATGGTCCGCATCTGATCTATAGGGGCGACTACTTCGGTGCACCCGTTCGGAACGATGCGGACACGGTGTGGATGAAGGAGCGTCAGATCGAGGCGATGTACCGTGCGCGCTTCGACGAGCGCCGCCACGCCACCGAAGTTCTGGACACGTTGTATGCGGAAGCAGCAGCCGGGCGAGATTCAGAGACGCGCGCCTGGCTGGTAGCAGTTGCCCACCCACGCCTCCCACGCGTCGGAAGTCGGCTCACGCGCGATGAAGCCCGTGAGATCCTCGCAAAGGCTGAGAGCCTTGCGCTCTTTTACGCGGGCCGCGGTGGCATTCACCCACTGGAGAGCGTCGACCGTCACAACCCGCGACCAGGCCTTCGTCGATGGGTGGCCGTGAACAGTGCGGCAGGTGAAGGCTCGGCGTGGAAGGAGGCCTGGGCGAGCATTCACCACGATGGATCAGTCACGATCGCAGCGGCCGTTGGGGGCCACCGCATGAGCAGCGACGGCTACTTCGATGGCTGGCAGGTCCAGTCCGCAGCCATCGAATGCGCGATGGCGGACCTCATGGCGCTGGTGCGCAAGACAGCGGAAGCGACAGGCGGCGGTGAGTACGACATCCGCGTCGGGATCGACTTCACTGGCGATCATCCGCTGACCATCTCAACGATCGACAACTTCGGCTATCACTACGACGGAGCCTCAGTCCCACTTCACCTGTACACGCCAGTCGAGTTCACGGTTAACGCGTCCGAGGCAGACTTGGACTTCTACTGGCACGTCCATGACCTCGCCCAGGACTGCGTGAACCAAGGCGGCATCTCGAACGTGCTGATGATCCAGCCGCCTGACCGCGATGCGCAGGAGACTGCTTGACGCGCACTGCCCTGTGGCCAGCACCAGTGGTCGAGCCAGACGGTGGTAGAAAACGGGGTCTACGGTCGAATGCGGCCCTGGACGCGCGCGCGTGCGCGTAGCCTGTCACGGACCTCTTCATGGATGGTGTTGGAGGTCTGCTCCGCGGTCTCGGCGGAGACAACCAGCGCATATCGGATCGTGTTGCCTGCACGGAGTCGCTGGGCGTCGTCCATGCACTCGACATGAATCGGGAAGCTGTCTCCATCAACGAAAGACATGGCGCGAGAGCCCTGCACAATCTCGTGCTGAAGGCTTCCCCTCCGAACCGCGTTGTGCTCTGCATCGGAACGCTCGCCGCCTGCGAGGCTCGTGTCGGGTGTACTGAAGTAGACCTTCGCGCTGCGGTACCGAGTGAGCTGGCCGACCGTCGGAGCCATGAATGCCAGCGTGATGGTGAAGCGGTGCCATTCCGCTTTCGCTCGAAGCGAGGGAGGCAGTGGGAATCCGTAAGTATGGCGCTCGTTCCGTGCGATTTGACCGCCCGCGACGAGGACGGCTCGGTTGGACGCGGCTTCGCCGAGTCTGCTGAGGTCGAGGCGACCGTAGCCGAGCAGAGCCGTCAACTGCCGCCGAGCATCCTGGCCATTGAGACCAAGATCGTTGCGCAGGCTGTTCTCCCAAGCGCCCCAACTGCTTGCATGGGCAAGGAGAGCGCGCACGAGCAGCGGGTGGTATTGCGGATCAGGAAGCGGTGCGTCTTCGGGATCGCGGTTATCAGACTCAAGGAGGTCAAACAGCCTGCTGGCTTCACGGGTGACGAGCGCCGTCGCGTTACTGGTGCCGTTCGTGAACACCGTGCTGTTGGTAGCACCCCCGCGTCCCGGAGCGGCCACCTGCAAGCCGGGTCCCGTCGCGGCGGTGCGAGCCAGGCCGACGGCAACGTCAGTCTGACCGGGCAGCACGATGGGGCGCGTGTAGAGGGCGCGGCCTCCGGAGTGATGAAGGTCCGGCTTGACCGACCGATCGACACCGGGCCCAACCGACCCGTAGTGTGCGGGAGCGTCCGGGTTGGTGATATCCCACACCGTATCTGGAACTGCGATCTCGCCGAGGCCGTCTGAGTGCGTGGCACCGACGGTGAGGGCGTTCAGTGCATCGCCAGGCGGAAGGATGCCGCGTAGCAGCGCCGTCTCGAAGCCGACCCGCATTGCAGCCAGGCGAGCGGCGTCAGTGTCGTGCGCGGCATCGGCGGGGATCGTGAACTCGTCGGTGTGGTTACCCGCACTGACGACGAACAGCAGATTGTACGAGTGGGCGAGCCAGTCCAGCAGGCGCCCAACGGGGCTCATTCGACGCGTGAGTGCTCGTGTCTGTGCGCCTATGGAGAGGTTCACAACCCGGACGCTCGGCGCTGCGGCAGGCTGGTTCCCCTCGCCCTTCACAATCCGTCTGATCGCACGATGAAGGACGTCGGGGAGCAGACGATTCGGGACTACCTGCTCGTGCCCAGGCATGAACTCATGGGGCTGCAGGATCGGGCGCACGTAGAGAGGACGATCAAGCGCGGGACCGCCATCAGTGAGGTCGCCGTGAATGATGAGTGACGCCATGGCGGTTCCGTGGTGGCGAGCCGCGACGGGGTAGTTCTCACCAAGCCCATCAGGGTCATCGATCGAGAGCCGGCCTTGGAGCGTGTCGTGGTTGGTGAACGGCAGCCCGTCGAGCAGCGCGATCCGAGGCTTGCCTTCGACTCTGTCGCTGCGAGCAAGGTTGGTTTGAGTAACTGGCTCAAGAGTCCCTGGTGCAACGCTCATCGGGGTGAAGGGGCTGACGAACATGACGTCATCAGTCGTGAGAAGCCGAATGGCCGAAGCTCCGTTGGTCAACACGGACTGGACCTGCTGGATCGGGAGTTCAGCCAGGAGCGCGTGGTACTCGATCTCTCCGATCTGCGAGCGATCCAAGACTCGACCGGCGCTGGAAGTGATGACTTCCTCGACGTGCGCCTCGGCAGCCGCACGCTGGGCGGCATCACGCCTGTGCCAGAGCTCGACTTCGACGAGGACGGTGCTGACTGACTGACCGACCATGCTGAGAGTCTCTTCCCAGCGCTCTCGTAGACCAGTCTCACGGATGCGGTCCTCAGCGCCCCACCGACGTATCGCTGTCAGTTGCTGGAAGGCCGTCTTGAACTTGCCTAGCCCGTGCTCGAACGACGCGGACGGGTCGGCCTGCCATTGAGCGAAGAGCCGGAGTAGTTCGTCGATCGCCTTGGTGTTGGACATGACCAAGTACAGCGAGTGCGTGACGCGCTTGTCTGTCCGTCCAGCTTCACGCTCCGTCATGTGGAAATCGTCGTCGGGGTCAGATTGATCCCCGAGAAGCTCCGACAGAAACTCCAGGCCATCGATCCGGTTGATTGCGTTGCGGAAGTCCTTGACGCTTCCCGCCAGATCAAATACGACCACGAGTGCGGGGTCAATCTCCTCTGGGGTGTCGGCGCTCAGACGGGCACGTTCGGCTTCGAAAGCTGCGGCCAAGTCCTTGAACTGAGGAGTCAGTCGTTCACCTTGTCGCCCAGCGCCCGGCTTTGCCAGACGTGGAAGATCACGCGGCGTCTGGGTTGGCCGCGCCACAACCTCCGCCGGCCCGAACGCAAGGAGCGGTTTGCGCTCAACCGTCACCCTGCCGCCTGACCTCGGCGGTGTTCAAGCCGTTCTAGCACTATCCGGCGGATGTTGTCATCCGGGAGTTCCAGCACCGCGCGGCGGCGCACATCAAGTGCGAACTCTTCCAACTCGGCGAAGCTCGCCCCGGCCAACTTGTCGGCGAGGGTACGAGGAGCGAAACCGAGGTCGCCTCCGAGGCGTTCAGCAAGACGTTCGAGGAATCTCGTCGCCTGTGCGCGGCTAGGAGGTCCCAACTCCGTCCGAATCTGGAACCGTCGCCATGCCGCCCGATCCAGCAGCTCGCCGTGGTTGGTTGCGCCAACGAAGATCACGTGGGGTGGCAGTCTGTCGATTTGGAGCAGCAGTGTCGAAACCACCCGCTTGATCTCGCCGGTCTCGTGCTCGTCTGCTCGTTCCTTGGCGATGGTGTCCAGTTCGTCGAAGAACAACACGCAACGGCGGGTCCGCGCGAACTCAAACGCGTTGTCCAGCCGTGCGGCCGTTTCGCCGAGGAAACTCGACATGACTCCCTCGTAGCGGATCACGTAGAAGGGAAGCATCAGTTCTGCCGCGATCGCTTCCGCCACGCTCGTCTTGCCGTTTCCAGGCGGGCCAGACAGCAGAAGTCGGTTGCGCGGCTCAATACCGTAACTACGCAGAAGCTCGGCGCGCTTCTGCTCCTCGATCAGTTCGGTCACGACTCGTTGCGGGACCGGCGCAAGTTCGAGTTCATGCAGCCGACGGTTCGGTACGACCTCATGCACGAGATCGCGGATCGCTGCTGCTCGGTCGTCGCGGACGGGTCCCTGTCCCGTCGTCGTGATGAGTTGCGAGAGCCGATCGGCGAGAAGATGATGCTGGTTGGCGCGTTCTTCGGCGATGACGGACTCAACCAGCACCTTGAAGCGTTCCCGATCGCCGCGGCGTTCGGCCTCGACGAGGTCTAGGAGTAGATCAGCGCGCGCCATCGCCCCGCCTCCTTCAGCCGTGTGTCGTCATGTGGGTTTAAGTCTACTGTCGTGTGGCTCTGAGGCTACTTGGCCGCGCCGACATTCGCGGGTCCGCACCCCTGGGGTCGACACTGGCACTACATTGCCCGCGACGGCCCACCTCTCGACGGGCTTCGAGCTGCGTGAGCATCATCCACGGTTTCAGCGGCCACTCGCACTCGGTCGAGGGCTGCCCGCGCCCGCGCAGCGTCGATCTTCTGGACCGCCGACTCGGGTGGCGCGCCGAGGGGCGTGTCGTCGGTGACGCGGTAACGATCGCGGTAGGCGGCGATCACGCGCGCGGACTTGCGCCAGGCCGCAGCCCGTCGCGGTTCGGTGGGCCGCGTGCCGAGTGCCTTCGTCCACGGCACGCTCTCGGCCAGCGCGCCGTCGAGTACGGCGTCGGCGCGTGCCGCGATGAGCTCCTCTCGCTCGTCGAGAGCCGCTCGCATCTCAACATCGATGACGCCGTGCGCCTGTGGGATGAGGCCGGCGATAAGTCGCGTTGGCTTGCGGGTCCGGCCCGAGCCTGCGGGGCGGCCGGTCGCCCGCTCGACCCGGTAGTGCAGGACGGCGGCGATGTCGTCGGCGTCATCGAATCCTCGCGCGGCCACGAGGCGCGGCAAGAGCGCATCAAGGTTGTGATGGTTGGCCTCGGCGCGGCGAAGTTCAGCGGCAAGGGGGCCGAACGCCTCGGACTCGATGGCGCTCTCGGCCTGTTCGTCGGAGAGCCCGGAGCAGCGGATGAGGGCAGCCCAGCGGTCATGCTGGGCTGCGGCGGCGATGGTCTCGTACTCGGCGGCGAGCTGGGCGATCGAGCCCCACTGTTCCTGCTCGGCGACGATGGTCTCGTGCGCCGAGAGTTCGGCCCCGCTGTGCTGGAGAACGCCGTACAGCACGCTTCGCGCGGTGGCATGCGGGTCGTCGCCAGGGTGCAGCTGGGCATGGTCGTCGGCGCGGTCGAGAGTCACGTAGGCGTGGTTCGCGTGCCGCCCTCGGGTCATAGCGACGTAGAAGGTCTCCCTCGTCGAGGTCGGTTCGACCAACACGTGCGCACTGTCGGTCGTGATGCCTTGGGCGCGGTAGGCGGTGACTGCGTAACCGAGATCGACATGCTCGGCCACATACGAGGCCGGGAGGACGATGCTGCCGCCGAACCTGCGCCCACGCCTGCGAGCCTTGATGGTTCCGTCGTCGCCGACGGTGGTGCCGGTTCCGTAGTCGCGTGCGATGGTGATGGTCCCGTCGTCGCCGACGGCGGTGACGGTCCAGATGTCGCCGTTGCGTACCCAGTCCCGCCCGACCAGGGTGCGCAGTTCGCGCTTGTTGAGTCGCGTGATGATGGTGTCGCCGACGCCAGCGGCGGTGCCGTCGCGCAGCTCGACTTCGCGGTCGGGATTCAGAGTCTTGTTGAGGATCAGGTCGGCGCGGGCGCGACCGTTCAGCGCGGTCACGTCGTCGTGGGTTTCAGCGATCAGCACAGAAACGAGTCCCGCGTCGCGGTCGGCGCGCCATGCGTTGTAAGCCGCGTCGGTCATGGCCTCGGCGTCGCCATCGGCGATGCGCTGGTGGGCGAGGTAAGTGTCGATAGCCGCTGTGCGCCCGTGACGCAGCTCGAGTGAGGCGGTCTTCTCCCAGGCATGGGTGAAGCGGTGAACGTCGACCAGTTCGGGAGTGTCGGCCCGGTCTCTAGCGATCATCGCGAACGCGCCGCCGGCATCTACGGATTGCAGTTGGGCGTAGTCGCCGACAAGCAGCACCTTCGCGCCAGCGTCTTGGGCGAGGTGGGTGATGCGGTCCAGTGACAGGGTGCCGGCGAGGGAGGCTTCGTCGATGATGACGAGCTGGCCTGCCTCGAACGCGGTGCCGTGGATCAGGTGGTTCTGCCACCACTTCGCAGTGTTCTCCGTCGCGATTCCGAGGTCGTCGGCGAGGACCTGTGCGGCGACCGCTGACGGCGCGAGCCCGACGACGGAACCGGAGCCGTGCTGGGCTTCCCAGGCGCGGCGGAGCGCGTTCATTGCGGTGGTCTTGCCCGCACCGGCAGGACCGACCAGCACGTCGAGCATCCGACCCGACACCGCGATCCGGGTCAGGGCGTCGGCTTGGTCGTCGCCGAGCATCCGACCGTCCGCATCGGGACTGCGCGTGATCTTCTCGACCGTGGCAAGCGTCACCGTCGACCCGCCGAGGTTGGCTGCTCGTTCGAGAAGTCTGTCCTCGGCCGCGAGCTGGGACTCGGAGGTGAACACGGTCGAGCTCTTCGGTCGGAACACCGAGGTGCCGTCGGTCCGACGGAACACGACGGGCGAGGCGCCGAGTTCGGGCGGGGTCAAGCGAAGCGAAGCGAACTCGGCGGCATCGGCAACCATGGCGACGATGGCTTCCCGGTCGTGCATGGTGGCGAAGCGCCAGCCCATCGTCTGCCGGGATGCCTCGGCCATGAGATTCCAGCGTCGCCAGGTCGAGCGCTTCTCACCGACCACCTCGACGACCGAACGCCCAATCTCGCCAATGACAATGAGCGGTACGTCGTCGGCACGCAGCAGGAGCGGCTTGTCGTTGTCGGTCACCTCGCGCGCCCACGTCGTCGCATCCCGCCCCAACGACTTCGTGGCGCGCTCCCGCCATTCGACGGTGAGGTCAGCCAAGGACCGAACCTGCTTCTCGGGCCGAGTCGCGAGTGTGGCTTGAGCTCGCAATTTCATGATCGCCGCTGGTGTCGGGCGTCGTCCGTGCGCTGCAACGTACTTGGCGATGAGGCGATCGGTCTCGGCGTTGATGTGACGCGCGCGGGTAGAGAACTCGGCGATCAGTACATCGGGCACTCCAGTGATCGCCCATGCAGGGTTGTGGTCGCGGCCCATCTCTCGGGCCTCCCATGAGACGCCGAAGGTGCGCGTCATGTGGTCGGCGAACACGGCTTCGTGGAGTTCGGAGAGCGCGACGACGGCGGTGTGCATGGGTCTGCCGTCGAGCGAGCGCCACTTCCCATCGAGGACGGTCTTGGCCTTGTTGCTGATGACGACGTGCGTGTGGAGGTGGGGGTCGCCGGCGCGGGAGTCGAAGTGATCGAAGGCGGTCGCGATGAGCCCGGTGACATCGACCTGCGCAACCGCGCCGTCTCCGGCGGTTGCGCCCGTGCGCGTGGCTGCAACCTCGCGTTCCATGAACGCAACCACCTCCGCAACCGCGCGATGATGCGCCTCGGCGATGAGTGCCTGGACCCCGGCGTCGGCGACTGCCCACAACACGCTCGCGGACTTCGGGATCGAGAAGGTGAAGTCGAAGCCCGCCACAGCACGCCGTGTACTTCGGGCTGTCTCCTCGGCAACGATCTGCGCGACGGCCTCTCCCTTGGCGCCGGGGGTCATCGTCGGTTCGAGGTCAGCGATCCGCGCTTCGATTCGCTGCTCCTGGCTCTTGTATGCCGCGAAGCCCAGGCCGAGCTTGTCGCCGGTGATCGGATCACAGCCTGTGCCCATCAGGAGCTGGAGTTGGTGTTCCGATACTCGGTCGCCCACCTGAATCTCGCCCTTGCCGAGGGCCGCTACGCCCGCGCCGAGCCAGCGACCAGGCGGGGTGCCGTCCTCCATGTAGTAGCGGGTAAGCGGCGTCGAGAGCGGTCGGTCTCCGTCGGCTGCCACGACGGTCTTGAGCAGGTACTTGTAGCCGTCACCTGCCGACATCACGCGCATCGAAACCGTCATGCCCACCTCCGCTCCTGCCGGGCAGGTGAGCACCCGCACCCGGTGACTTCTGAAGCGGCAATGCCCGACTCAACCTCGACCTGCAAGAGGCGTGTGACCTCGGATGGCGGTCGGAGCCGAGGCCGGAGATGGAGGCATCGGGCGGCGGCAAGCGGGGGCTCGGTTGAGCAGCGGGCGCGTGTCGGAGTCGTGCACCTGACAGGTGACCAGCTCGGCATCAGTTCTCGATGAGGCACGGATGCCGGGGACGTCCGTCGCCGGAGCAGACTTCATGCACGACCTCGACGCCAGCGGCGGCTTCCCATGCCAAGACGTGTCCACCGTCGGCAAGCGCGCCGGCCTCGCGCCAGGTACGCGCTCGGGGCTCTGGGCGCACATGGCCGCAGCCATCGACGCGCTCCAGCCCGAGTGGGTCGTCATCGAGAACGTCCGCGGGCTGCTGTCCTCACCCGCGACACGGCCACCCGCAGAAGGAGACGACCATGAACGACGCAACCCAGGTGGGCTGACCCCGTTTCGTAGGTCCAGTCGTTATGAGAGTCGTCCTGTTGTCCGCGGTCGCGGGCAGGGAGACTGGTCAGATCATGACGAACAGCAGGAAGCGTCACACCCCGGAGCAGGTCGTCCGTAAGCTCGGGCAGGCCGACAGGATGCTCGCCGACGGTCAGGACGTCGCGGCGGTGTGCCGGGAGCTCGTGGTGTCCGAGCAGACGTACTACCGGTGGCGGAACCAGTACGGCGGCCTCAAGGCCGACGACGCAAAGCGCCTGAAGGAGCTGGAGAAGCAGAATGCGACCCTGAAGCGTCTGCTCGCGGAAGCGGAGCTGGAGAAGGCCGCGCTCAAGGAGCTGGCTGAGGGAAACTGGCTCTTCGGAATTAGGGGTGTAGTTGGGGTCTGAATCCTCCGGCTTCGAGCAGGCTTCTTGCGATGTAGTTCGTGAGGTTCCGGAAGCCGAGCGCGGAGCCGCGGAGGTGTTCAAGTCGTCCGTTGATCGCCTCCGTTGGGCCGTTCGAGGTGCCGGGCCGATCGAAGAACGCGAGCACGTCGGCGGCGCGCTGCTTGAGGGTGCGGCCGAGCTTGCGGATCTCGACGAGCGCGGCAGGAACCCCGGTGCTGACCGCGTCGATCAGGGTCTGCATCATCTGCTTGCCATTCTTCTTGTCGGGTTCGCGATACGCGGCGATCATGCGCTGGTAGATGCCCCAGGTCGCTTCGACCTCGACGTGCTCCTCGGTCGCGAACAGCGCCTCCAGCCGAGCGCGTTGCCGGTCGGTGAGTAGCTTGTCGCCGGTGTGCAGGGTGCGGCGCGCCTGATAGAGCGGGTCGCCCTTCATCCCGCGGTGTCCGTGTAGATCCTGCTGAACGCGGCGGCGACACACATCGAGCGCATCGCCGGCGAGACGGACCACATGGAACGGATCCATCACCGGGACCGCGTCGGGCAGCTCTTCGGCGGCGGCCGTCTTGAAGCCGCTGAACCCGTCCATCGCGACCACCTCGATCCGCTTGGACCACTCCTTGGGCCGTGCCGCGAGCCACTGCTTGAACACGGCCTTCGAACGGCCCTCGACCATGTCCAGCAGCTGGGCCGGGCCTGTCTTCTCGCGGGCGGGCGTGAGGTCGATGATCACGGTCACGTACTTGTCGCCGTACCGGGTGTGACGCCAGACATGCTCATCGACGCCCAGGGTCGTGACCCCGTCGAACCGGCCGGGAGCGTCGATCAGACGACGCCGACCCTCGGCGAGAATCGCACTGTTCGCGGTATGCCAGGACACCCCCAGACCGGCCGCGGCGCGGGTCACCGTGAGATGGTCGACCACGATCGCCGTCAGCGCCCACCCGAGCCCGCCACGCGAGATCTTCGCCCGCGGCGCGGCGGCCTTCGTGGTGTCCTGCCGCCACGTCTTCCCGCAGTGCGCGCACCGGTAGCGGCGCACCCGGACCAGCAGTGTCGTGGGCCGGTGCCCGAACGGCTCATGCGCGAGCCGACGCACCACGGTGTCTCTCGGGACGCCTTCCGCGCCGCACTTCCGGCACCAGGGATCGTTCTCGACGACGCGGCACTCGATCACCGCCCGATCCGCCTCGAGATGTTGACCTACAGCCTCGAGGCCGAGCTCGTCGAGACGGCAGAACGTGGTCAGGCAGGGCGCGGCGAAGGTAGTTTGGAGCACGTCGAGGTCTTTCGGATGGGCAGTGTAGGAACTTCCATCCTGGAAGACCTCGACGCCTATCCGGCAATCGACCCGCGAACCTCGACTACACCCTCAACTGCGAAGAGCCGGGAAACTTCTAAGCCCGGACAGGCGCCGCGCCGCCGTCGATCACCTCAAGCGCGAGCTGCGGGTGAGCGAACGGATGGCGTGCCGTCTGGTCGGGCTGAGCCGCTCCGCGTATCGGCGACCGCTCAAGGGCGACACGGTCGCGGACCCGGATCGGGCGTTCAGGGAGTGGCTGCGCGCCTGGGCGAAGGACCATCCCCGCTACGGGTACCGGCGGGCGTATCACGACGCCCGCGCCGAGGGGTGGGTGGTGAACCACAAGAAGATCCAACGCCTGTGGCGTGACGAAGGGCTCCGGGTCCCGCAGCGGCGTCGACGCAAGCGCGTCGGGTCCTCGACCGTCGACGCGCCGACGGCGGACGCGCCGAACGTGGTGTGGGCAGTGGACTTTCAGCTCGACGCCGACGAGCACGGCCGACCGATCAAGATCTGCTCGATCGTCGACGAACACACCCGGGAGTGCATCGGCGGCCTCGTGGAGCGCTCGATTACCGCCGACCGACTCACCGCCCACCTCGAGGACCTCGTCGCCGCCCGGGGCGCCCCGGCGGTGCTCAGGTCGGACAACGGGCCGGAGTTCATCAGCGAGGCGATGGCCGACTGGGCCGGCACCCGCACCGGCCTGTCCTACATCCCTCCGGGCTCGCCGTGGCGCAACGGGTACGTCGAGTCGTTCAACAGCCGGATCCGCGACGAGTGCCTCAACATCAACAGCTTCTACTCGCTGCTGCACGCGCAGGTCATCATCGGCGACTGGAAGGACGAGTACAACCACCACCGCCGGCACTCCTCGCTCGGCTACCTACCCCCAGCCGAGTACGCTCGACAGTGCACCCATCAAATGGAAACCGACGACTCACAGAACGTCCGGACCGAATGAAGGGGGCGGCTCATCTACGATTCACCTTCGACGAGTTCGAGCCCCCGCACCTCAACATGCAATGGATCCACGCGCTCATGCAATCGGCCAACAGTTCCGGAGGCATCACGCTTCTCGATGAAGTGCTCGAAGCTCCGACAGGATGACCGCCGCCGGCATTGGTCGGTGCTCGGAGGCCTGCCGGGAGCGTCGGCATCACGAGGACGGACGGCTCATGCCAGGAGAACCTCGTGAGCCGAGCGAGTAGCCCTCTCAGAACGTCGAGTTCCCCAGAATCGTGGCTCGGAGAGGGCTCGTCACACGGAATGTGACATCGCCTCATTGCGTTTGGCGCAGCGCCCCAGACGCCCCGCGCGTAGCCCCAGCTACCACACAGACATTACCACTGGGTGTCCCCCAAACGGAGGACATCACGGGCCGGCGCGACCCGATGTAGTGCGCGGGCATCAGCGATTGATTCACCCCCAGAAACGGTTTCACCGCAACGCGGTCTCGATGTGCCAACGGAGATCTTCCACGACGTCTGCGGCGAACCACGGGTTCCTCGCGTGCCAACGAAAGTTGAGCGGCGACGGGTGCACTAGAGGGAACAGCTCAGGAAGAAACTGCTGATAATTCCGTACCGTCGCGGTCAGCGTCGCGGTCTTCGCAATCGGCAAGTACGCCTGCTGTGCGTAGCGTCCGATCAACAAAGTCAAACGAATATCAGGCATCAACGCGAAGAGCGGCGGATGCCACCTGGCCGCGAAGCCTCGACGCGGCGGCGCATCTCCCGACCCGCTGCGACCGGGGCCGGGGTAGTAGAAGTCCATCGGCAAGAGAGCGAAATTGTCCGGGTCTCGGAACTGTCCTTCGGTGACACCAAGCCACTGCATGAGGGTGGCACCACTGGCGTCGTCCCACGGCACCCCGCTTGCCTGCGCGCGGCGTCCCGGCGCCTGGCCAATGACGGCCACGCGCGCAGCGGCACCCACCGTGTAAATGGGGTCCATGCCCTGCTCTCGCAGCGCGTTGTTGGTGGAATCGTGTATCAGCTCATCATGGATGAGCGCGAGAGGATCAAGTGCACCGTACTGCGGAGTTCCCACGATCCGTACGCAACCTGCTTCAGTGCTTCTTAACGACGGTCAGGAGGATGACTGAGTCCTCGATGGCGTCGAGTGAGTGGAGCCCGTCCGGGATGATGAGCAGGTCACCGGGAGATCCGTTCCACGACAGGTCTCCGAATCTGAGCAGGACGCGGCCCTCGAGGACTTGCAGGGTTGCCTCTCCGGAGCTTTCGTGCTCAGCCAGGCTTTCGCCGGCCTTGAGAGCAATAAGCGTTTGTCGGAGTTGATGCTCGTGTCCTCCGAAGACGGTCTTCGCGCTTCTACCACTGGACGCTTCCTTCGCCTGAGAGAGTTCGTGTCGCGCGAGGGCGATGAGTGAGGTCTTTTGCATAGCATTTCCGATGTTCGAATGTCATCGTGCGTGGGGTTGCTCGGCCTTACGGGAACCAAGCTGGCCGACACAGCTTGGTTCAAGCTCGTACCTATTATCTGTCCCCGTTCGGCTTACTCTCCGAGCCTGCCACTCGTTCAGCACGCTGGTCACCGAAAACGATCGTTTTCGGCTCAGCATCAACGATGCGCGTGCCGCGGGGCAGACGTCAGCCTGGACCCAGCTGAAGGTGTGGGTCGGGCCAAAGCGGTCGGGCCCAGCCGTCGGTTCCCTCCACGCTGTACGTTTGCCTCCACCGCTCGTGGAGGAACGGCTCTACTCCGTAGGGCAGCGACGTTCTGCCGATTCGCTGTAGGAAGGCACTGGACGTGCTTCCGCGTCTGCCGATGTCGTCGCTGCGCCGTTGCGTTCGATGTCTTGGATGAGCCACTCCATTTCGAAGATCTCGCGTCGCTGCGCTTCGCTGATTTCGACAGCGAGTTCACACACCCGTACGTCTTGGATCTGGGCGCGCTCGGATCGCGTGATGGCGAGTGAGTGGTGCGGGATCATCGAGTTCATGAATCCTGTGTCGTTTACCAGGATCTGGCTGCGGTCGAGGAACACGCCCCCGCCGATGAGCAGCAAGCCGGTCGCGATGATGGCGATATTGGCTTTGGTGTTCTTGTACATGTTCAGCATCCAGCCGAGCATGACGAGGACCATGGTGCCACCCATGGTGAGAGCCATGAATACGCGGCTTTCGCTGAAGCGGATGTGGCTCCATTGCCAGGAGCCCACGAACATCACCCAGTACATGATGACCATCGCTGTGAGGATCATCGCGCCGAATCGGATGTACATGTTCATCGGCTTGTGGGCCTTCTGCTGGCTCTGGTCGGTGCCGGCATTGCTGTTTGAAGACATGGGAAAGAGACCCCTTCCGTTCGTAGTTCTTCGGTGGGCGAGGGGTGTGATCAGAGGGTGTTGAGTAGCTCAGCGCAGGCGTTCTCGCAGCGACGGCAGGCTTCGGCGCAGATGCGGCAGTGGTCGTGCATGTCGGCGTGCTGTTCGCATTCGTCCGCGCAGCTGGCACACGCGGTGCGGCAGGCTTCGAGGGCGGCCCGGGTGAGGTTGGCGTCGTAGCCGGTGTGGCGAGAAAGGATCCGGCCTGTTGCTTCACAGAGGTCTGCGCAGTCCAGGTTGGTGCGGATGCACTTGGTGAGGTCGGCGACCATGTCTTCACTGAGACATGCGTCGGCGCACGCGGTGCACGCTTGGGCGCACTCGAGGCAGGCCTCGATGCACGCGACCAGCTTGTCACGGTCGATGTTTCCCAGGTCGCGCGGGTAGGTGTTGAGCATTTCTTGAATGACCATGGTGTTCTTCCTCTCGGTCGATCACCGCCCACATGAACAGTAAGCCGATGGAGCGGAACCCGGCAGGGGACTTGCACATGGTCGGGATGCGCGATATCGGGCGTGTTGTCGGGCGCGCGGATGAAGGAGCCGCCGCGCGGGGCGGTGAAAAACACGCGGCGGCTCCAGTCTGGGGGGCGCCTCGGGGTGAGACGCAGGGTTTTCAGCAGACTGCGTGGTCACGCAGCCAGGGCAGAGGGTCGGTGGCCGTGGTGCCACCTTGGAGAACTTCGAAGTGCAGGTGAGCCCCGAAGGAACGGCCGGTGTCGCCGGTGCGACCGATGTACTGGCCGACACGGACGGTGTCACCGACCTCGACTTGTCGAGAGTCGTACTCCATGTGGGCATAGCGGCTGGACACCGTTTGGCCATCGATGACGTGATCGATCACGATGGTGACGCCGAAGGCCCCGCCGTTGTCGGTGGCGACGCGCACGACGCCGTCTGCGATGGCTTGGATGTGTGCACCGGCGCCGGGGACGAAGTCGGTGCCCTCGTGCATCTTGCCGCTGCGCATGCCGAATCCGTAGGTGATGGGCACCCCGACCGCGTAGGGCCATTGGACCGCGCAAGTGGGGTCATTGCGGAACACTGCATCCGAGTAGTTGACGATGCCGGCGGTGCCCGCAAGGTCGACCAGCGTGCCGGTGGAGTAGCTGTCGCGGCTGAGGCTGACATCGGTTCCGGCTTCTGCTGATGTCACGTACGCCTGGATGTCCTCGCTGAGCACGCTGCGGGGAGTCGAGGAGGTGTCGTCGTGCTCATGGGGAAGGGCTTCGGCGTCGACGGTCATGCCGATGGTCAGAATGCCGACGAGCCCGATGATGCGTGCCGAGAGAAAAGCCGCCCGTAGGCCAGTGGAACCATGTCGAACGGGGGCTGGCCCGCGCTCTTGCCTTTCCCGCTCGGTTGAGATAACCCGGGTCGAGCTGGCTGGTTTCTCGGTGGCAGGTTCCGTTGCTGATGCTGAAGTGAAGGAGAACAGGCGGGCCGCGGCTTCGAAGGGATCGATCGGCGGGTGTCCATCCCGCGATGCCACTGTGTCGTTGTCCGACCGGGCGTCTCGCGGCTGTTGGTCGCAGGGTGTCGTGTGAGCGGGGGTGCTGAGGGTTTTGTGCGTGGTGGCGCGAGCGCGTGCTTGGCGTCGGGTGAGCGCGGGCTCGATGCGATGCGTCGGGGCGTCGGCGGGTTCTTTGGTGGTTGTGTGGCGCGGCCGGGTGGACCGGCGGCGTGTGGGAGCTTCGGCGGTGAGGTCGGGCACGTGTGTGGTCTTTCGGGTGAGCGTCAGCTAGGTGGCGGGAAGCAGGCTGAGCCCGCTGTCATCGACGACGAGGATGTCGCCGGCATCGGTGACGGTGATTGCCTGAACGGTGCCGTGCACGGAACCAACGTTCCGCCACACTGGATCAGCGGTCGTGCTGCTCCAGATGGCCCCCTTC